>Ga0265293_10003256_pt1 | contig 30479 bp, 48 predicted proteins | sample Munlanlewell138R_FD_192505 | JGI IMG/M metagenome (GOLD analysis project Ga0265293, IMG submission 192505) | Leachate microbial communities from a municipal landfill in Southern Ontario, Canada - Leachate well 138R | ecosystem: Engineered > Solid waste > Landfill > Unclassified | place: Canada... | reverse complement strand
GGAAGATTAAGTTTATGGTCTATTCCTGATGAATTACATGAAAACTTAAAATACGAGGTGGCTATATGTTTGGATAAAATATAAGGCGGGGTGGCGTAACGGTATCGCAGCGGCCTGCTAAGTCGTCCAGGGCAACCTGTCCGGGTTCGATTCCCGGTCCCGCCGCCATTTATAGAGAGGTGTATAATGAAAAATATAATCATCGCAATTAAATCAATTTGTAAAAAGTGGAGAATAAAAAAAGAATTGAAAAAAATAAGATTATATCGTGAGAGAAAAAACAAACCACCTCACTCGTTTAGATTTTCTTATATTTGGTAGATTGTGGAGATATTTTTAAAAATATATGAGCACTGACACTGCTAAAAGGGTCTAATATGGCAGGAGGTGTTATATAATGGATGATGATAGAGTTATAGAAATGTATGAAAAAAATCAAGAAGAAATAAATTCAACTTGGAATGAGATAGAAGATGATGACAATAATGATATAGATTTTATCATATTGAATAGGGGTTGTTGTGATCCTCTTTTACCTATATAAAAAATAAGTTTTTTAAGAAAGGAAGCCTGAATTCAGGCTTCCTTATATTTTTTAGGAGGGTATTTAATGATAGAAGTGAGTGATTTAACGTTTGAAAAAGAAGTATTAGAGTCTGATATTCCTGTAATTATAGATATGTGGGCACCATGGTGTACTCCATGTAAAATAATAGAACCCATTTTCAAAGATTTATCAGAAGAAATTAAAAATGTGAAGTTTTGTAAAATGAATGTAGATGACAATTTTAAAACACCATCAGATTATGGTGTTAGAAGTATACCAACATTGATATTATTTAAAAAAGGTGAAGTTCAAGAAGTGTTGGTGGGTATTCAAAGAAAAAATGATATTATATCATTAATAGAGAGGGTATAAATGTGGGATTTAGATGTTTTTTCGGATTTCATAAATATAGAGATAGAATAAAAATAACAGGAAAAATAAAAAAAGAAGGTATGCCTGTTTGTATTTATCAAGAATGCTCAAGATGTGGAAATATAGGTAAAAAGGTAAATTGTTATATAAATGTTTCTTATAAAGAAAACAATAAATAATAAAGTAGTGAATTAAAGGGGTGTTTTATTTGTAATATAAAGATGCCCCTTTTTAATTTACTTTTATCCTTGACTATGTTAATATAAGTATTGAAAGGAAAATTTGAAATGGCCGATGATATAAAAGAAATAACTCTAAAAGATTTGATTGATCCTAAATATCCTGTTATGGAAAAATTTAGAGATAATGCTCCAGGTACATATAAACATAGTCAAAATGTGGCTAATTTGGTAGAATCAATAGCATTAAAATTAAATTTAGATATAGATAGAATGCGAGTTTCTGCTATGTATCATGACATAGGTAAATTAAATTTTCCTAGAGCATTTACCGAAAATCAAAATGGAACTAATATTCATGATAAATTGGATCCTGAAGTATCATATAATATGATAACTAAACACGTTGGTGATTCGGTATTAACAATGTTACAAATAAAAGAAATGCCAAGAGAAATTATTGAATGGGTATCTCAACATCATGGTAATACGATACTTAGATATTTTTATGAAAAAACCAGAGAAGAATCGGAACCGGAGCCCAATCCTGATGAATGGAGATATAAATGTCCAACTCCTAATTGTATTGAATCAGCTGTACTAATGATATGCGATGCTGTTGAAGCAACAGCGAAGTCTATGGCATCTAATGGTAAATTAGATACCCAGAAAAGAAAAGAAGATGTTGTAATGAATACTATACAAAGGTTAGAAATGGATGGGCAATTAGATAAAGTTTTAACAGGACATTTGAGAGTTATAAAACAAATTCTAATATTAGAACTTGAATCATTATATCATTCAAGAGAATTATATCCAGATGATGTGAATATCGAGGTGGAAGAAAAGAATAAATAATGGGGAATATGTGATGAAAAGAATAGACAAAATAATACTTAATAATGAAGATATAAGAACGATATTAAAAAAGTATTTAAAAGAAGAAGATATGATTGTTCCTGAAAAGTTTGATATATTTATAAATATGGGCAAAGATAAATGGGAGAAGTTATCAGAATATTGTAAAACAGAGGAAAAAATAAAAATAGAAATAGAAATAGATGAAATTGAAAAAATGTTTACCGAAAGTAAAGAGAATATTGTAGATGAATATGAGTGGAATTTAATTCCGGAGTAAATAAATGACATTAGATGCATTTTTTAATATACCTGAAAAAGATGTTTGTGTTCCGGAGGAGATAAAATTCCTAATATCATTGGATGATCTTTATTATAATAAAGGTAAGTCGCCTATATCAGATGAGGAATATGATAAATTAAAAGAGAATGCTAAAAATAAACATCCTTACCATCCATATTTTTTAGCAGTAGGTTCTTCTGTTCCAGGTAGCAAAGTAAAGCTACCTTTTATTTTAGGATCATTAAATAAAATAAAAATAGATGATATTGAGAATTTTTTCTCCAACCATAAAGGTGAGTATATGGCCATGGAGAAACTCGATGGTGTTTCTATATATGCCCATTATAATAGAGGTCGGATAATCTTTGCCGCAACTAGAGGTGATGGTTACGAAGGGAAGGATATAACAGATAAAGCTCGTATATTTTGTCCTAATATACCAGATCTTAGTTCAATGGTTCTCCGAGGCGAAGCTATGTTGATGGATAATATCCATAAAACATTAGGTTATAAAACTAGAAGAAACGGTGTTGCTGGTATTCTCAATAAGGATGATATAAAACATTGTAAACATATTGCAGTTATTTTTTATGAAGTTATAGAAGGTGGACCTAAGTGTATACAAGATAAGAACGAAGTTGAAAAATTAATAGGAATACAAGCATTAAATTTAAATATTCCTAATTTTAAAATAATCAAAGAAGGCACTCCTAATGAATTATCCTCTATTCTTATACTTTTTAAGGAACAAGCATTAAAAAATAATTATGAAATAGATGGGTTAGTTTTAAAACCGATAGTTTACAAACGAGAAAATATATACTATCCTAAAGAAGTAGTAGCATTTAAGATGAATGATTTACCTATAGCAACAAAAGTGCTGGACGTTGAATGGAACGTATCTCGAACTGGTAGAGTAAAACCTATTGTTCTCATTGAACCTATAAAAATAGGAGGTGTAATTGTATCAAAGGCCACTGGATTTAATGCTGAGTTTATAAAAGAGAAATCTATAGGAAAAGATTCTGAAATAGAAATAATAAGAAGTGGTGATGTAATTCCACATATAACAGGAATTTTAAAATCCACTAAAACTAATATTATAGAATATTGTCCATCGTGTGAATATAAACTTCAATGGGAAGGTGTTGATTTGGTATGTAAGAATGCCTTTTGTGTTGAATCTAAATATAAAAAGATTTCATATTTTCTAAGGAAAATGGGAGCAGAAAATATAACTGAAATAACCTTAAAAAAATTGAAACTAGATGATATTGAAAAGTGTTATGATATTACGGAATTTGATATAGCGGAGGTAGACGGATTTGGTATAAATAAAGGTGAGCAGATTGTAAGAGAAATTCAAAACACTTTAAAATCAAGTCCGGAAATATTTATATCAGCTTTAGGTATAAGTGGTATAAGTGATGTTATAGCTAAATCAATAGTGGATTCATTCAGTGAGATAACAGATGATGTGTATAATATTGTGAATGAAATATTTAATTCTGATTTGGATAAATTGGTATCTATTAATGGAATTGGTCCAATATCAGCACAAAATTTTGTAAGTGAAATTAGAAAATATTTAAATCTATTAGAAATTTTGTATAAAAAAGGTTTAAAGTGGCGAAATAAAAATGATGAAGGTACAGTAAATGGTAAGGTATTTACACTTACAGGCAAAGGACCATATTCTCGACAAGAAATACAAACTATGATAACAAACAATGGTGGGATAGTAAAATCGATAAGTAAAAATACAAATTATCTGGTTGCCGCTGAGATAGATACATCATCTTCAAAAGCACAAAAAGCAAGAAAATATGGAATTTCTATTATAACATACGATGAGTTAATAAATATGTTGAAAGGATAAAAAAATGAAAAATATAATTGTGTTGGCTATTACAGCTGTAATGTTGTTAGGTTGTATGGGGATGTATAATAAATCCGATAATTGTAAAGAATATGGTGTTGAAATGTCTTGCGATGAAGTAGAGAGAAGGGAAGTAGAAAGAAATATTTTTCAAGGAATTTAATAAAAATATAAGGAATTTATAATGAGAATATGCATAAATCATTTATTTAGACCTAAAAAATCTTTTAAAATAGAAGGTTGTGGTGATTGTGCAAATTGTATTCCTAATGAAGATAATAAAAAATGTAAAAACTATAAAGAAGTTAAATTAACGTTGATAGAATAATTTAAAAAAGGATTAAAAACAATGCCTAAATGCATTAAATGTAATGGAATGTTTCCGCCCCAATTTATGAAACCTATTGAGGGATTGGTTGTGGAAGTGGAACAATGTATATTTTGTCTCTTGGAAAAGAATTCTATTACTATGCCTTTAAATGAGGATGGTAATATGGAAATATATACAAGAGAGCAATGTAAAAAAGACTATAGAGAATTTTTAAATAAATTAAAAGATAATATTAAAACAAGTGAAGATATAAAAAAATTTTTAAAAGGAGAAATTCTTAAGTAAAAGGAAAGGAGAGATTTATCGTGTTAACCAGAGTTGTGGTTTTAAATGCAGACTATAGCTTTCTTAACATAATTGATTGGAAAAAAGCTCTATGTCTGGTTGAAAAAGGTAAAGTTGAAGTTGTAAAATATTCGGACACAATAATCAATAGTGTTAGAGGAACTGTTAAAATTCCTGTAATTCTAAGGCTTATTAAGTTTATAAGAACATTATTCAAATCAAGAGTTCCGTTTAGCAAGAAAAATGTTCTTGTGAGAGATGGTTTTACTTGTACTTATTGTGGTGAAACCAATGTAAAACTTACAATTGATCATATATTACCTAAAGCTCTGGGTGGTAAATCTACTTTTGAAAACTGCGTGGCTGCCTGTCGTTCATGTAATAATAAAAAAGGCAGTAAAACCTGTCGTGAATCAAAAATGTTTCCACAAAAAAGAGCATATGCACCGACAATATCTGAATTTTTAAGAATGAGGGTGGAATCATTAGGACTTAAAAGTTTTATTGAAGATATGTTTGATGATATGTAAGTTTTATAGGGCTGTGGGATGTAATAACCCTGTTTCCTTACAGGAAGTACAAAGTCCCACTTTTATAAAAAAGTTTTAATAAGGAGTTCTGTGTAATCAATATGAGTGTGAAAATATTAAAAAAAGTTAAAATACCCGCTAGGTTTTCATTTTTAGGTTATATGGGTGATGTGCAAGGATGCGGCACAATAAGAGTTATTATACCATATTTACTTTTAAATCATTTGAGATCCCATGAAGGGAAAGTACAGTGTTTGACAACATTTATGCATAATTATGTGCCTGATGTTGATTTCTATAAAAATTTTACTTTTGTTCAATTTCAAAGATCTGCAACAAAACATCATGTTGAAATATTCAAGCATTTTAAATCTATAATTCAAAAAAAATATAATATTCCAATTGTATATGAAATTGATGATATGTTAATTAATATTCCAGATTGGAATTATGCTTCTAATTATTATAAAGAAAATGAGGAACATGTTAAACAATTGATAGGTGGTTCAGATGCGGTAATGGTATCAACACCTAAATTAAAAGAAGTTTATAGTCAATATAATAAAAATATACATATACAACCAAATAGACTAGCTAAATTTATATGGGGTGATATTTTTCCTGCTCATGAATATAAAGATGAAAGTAAAAAAGTGAAAATATTATGGGCTGGATCTCAAAACCATTTCCATAATCCTATTGTTACAGGTAAGACTGAAGGCGGTGATTTTGGTAAAAAGTTAATGAATTTTATAATTAAAACCGTTGATATATATGATTGGTATTTTGTTGGAGCTATGCCTTTTGAATTAAATTGTGTGAAAAATAAAATAAATTTTGTTCCATGGGTTGATGTTTTACATTATCCTAAAGTAGTAAAAGACATTGAACCTGATATAGGTGTAGCGCCTTTGATAGATAATGAATTTAATGCTTGTAAATCTAATATTAAACAACTAGAATATGTAGCTGCAGGTTGTGCTGGTGTATATTCTAATGTAGAACCTTATAAAAACTGTTATCTCAAAGTAAGAACGGAAGATGAGATGATAGAATATATAGAGAAACTGGCATCAGATATAGACTTCCGTGCTACTGTTTGGGCTAGAGATAGAGAACGTGTATTAACTCAGCTTTTCTGGGAAGATAACGGAAATGTAAGAAAATATTTAGATACTTATCTTCGTGCTTTTGGTCAAAGACTTCCGTAGGAGTTTACATAATGATTAGAATAGAGTATAATAAATATGAAGTTAAAAATAGGTGATAAAGTAATGTATGAACATTCGGCTGTAATGGGTAAAGATATGCCGGAGGTAACAATTTCTTTTTTAAAAGTAAAGGAATTGATTTTTGATGAACTGAAATTTGTAGATGAAGATGGTGTTGTAAGAGATAATGCAAAGAAATTGAAAGGAATATTAAATGGCGACTGAAGAAAAACAAGTCTTTAAAAAAGTGTGGAAAAGAGTTGGTAATCAATGGCTTCGGTCTCATGTGAAATGGTTACGACCTGGTGATATTTTTAGAGTGGAGGATGACGATAGGTCATTTATGCTTACTAGTGATATTGAATTTCAAGATGGCATACCAAAAATGAAATTTATTGAGGCAAGATAAAATTGAATCAAAATTTATCAATAGAAACTGTTTATGTGGCTTTTAGACAAGCTCAATCGGAATTTAAAGGTAGACCATATGTTTTACCTAAAGATTTCGATTCCTTTTTTAAAAATAGAATATCCGAGAAAAATAGAGAGAATTTGAAATTAATAACAGGATTTTTCAATACTAAATGGAAAGAAATAGATCCACAAAAATATTTTGAATGTGGTTTTGAACTATATAAATCATTTTCCTATCATATGTTTTTTAAGCCTAATATTATAAATCTTTATAAACAAAGAGATAAAATTTTAAAAAGGGATTTACAAAATTGTAAGAAAGGAATATGTGATTCTATAAAGTTTTTAAAACCTTTTATGAAAAAATATAATATGGATAATCTTGCAAAATATTGTCGTGTTAAAATAAACAATAGAAGTCTTCCAGTAAAACATTATCTTGAAAACAAAATAGATAAGTTTTTTATAGTATATCTAATAAAAAGCGGATATCTTATATTAGAAGATGATGACTTAGCAATGATGCCGTATGTTTCTGAAAATTATAGGGATATAGTTTTAAAACTTAATGAAATACCATCTTTTATAGGAAAGGTAAATTGTTTAATATGTTAATCTTTGTTTATAAAATGTTGCCGGTTTTTATAAAGATGAAAAAATTTGAAGAAGATGAAAAAATATTGGCAGCATATACAAATGGATTTTTTATCTATTATAATAGCCAAGAAAAATTAAGAGATGATATATTAGCGCATGAAATTGAACATGTAAAAGAATGGTATAAAAAAACTTTTTTATATGCATTATTGTTTTTTATATTATTCAGTATAATTATATTACCAAATACTATATATTTAACGGTGTGTATATTATTTAATTCTATAATTTATGGACATATTATAGATAAATTTTTATGGATTACATCAAAAAAATATAGATTAAAAGGTGAAGTAAAAGCATATAAAGTACAGGCAAGATATTTTAAAGATGAAGAAGGTATAAAGAAATATTTTGCATCTAAATTAGTAGAAATGTATGGATTTAATAATGATATTGAAGAAATTTTTAATATGTTAATGGAGAAATAAAATGGAAGTTTTTAAAGATATTATGGATGATTTTGATGATATCGTGGGTATAGAAAAAAAGCCGGTAGTATACGTTGGTTTTGTTGAGGATCATAGTGGTTCCATGCGTATTAATGCTAATATGGCTATGAATAATTTTAATGAACAGATACAAACTATAAAAGATAATAATGATGTTGATTCTTTTATAGTTACTGTTGAATTTAGCGATAAGATAAAAATTAATGATATGTTACCAGTAGATAAAGTTAAAGAAAAAGTTGAATATTGGACAAACGGTATGACAGCGTTGAATGATGCAATTGCTAAGACTATTTATATTATTTCAGAAAAAATGAATAATAGTAAATATGTTAATAAGTCAGCTCTTATAATAGTCATAACAGATGGACATGAAAATGCTTCAGAGGAATATCCTACAGGTAAAGGAACAAGTAATTTAAGAGAGATGATTGAAAAATTGGAAGATTCAGGTGAGTGGACATTCACATTTATGGGTGAAGGTTTAGATATTCAAAAATATGCTATTGATTCACTTGGTATGAAACAAGGTAATACAATATGTTTTGATGGATGTGAAGAAGGATATGAATTGGTGAATGAAGCTACAAAAGCCGGATTAAGAAATTTTTATAATACTAGATCATTTACTGATATAAAGAATGTTTCTAATTTTTATGCTGATGTAGAAAAAGAACAGGCTTTGAAAGAAATAGAAAAACTAACAAGAAAATTTAAAAATTAACCTTTAACCCTTAATTAAGGAGATTTAAAAGATGAGTAAAGAAATGAAAGGACCTTTATTAGAACCAAAAAAGAAGGAAGGCAAAAAACTTTGGGAAAAAGAAAAGAAAGGTGGTCTTTTAAAAACAGAAGGTCCTACAGGAAATCCTCTTTGGAAAAATAAGGAAAGTTTAAATGAGAAGGAAAAAGAGGTTAGAAAAATAAATGAATGATGCTATGGATAAAGTTGTGAATCTTAATGAGCCTATAAAAAGAAGAAAATCTATCATAATATATCATAATGATTTGGATGGTAAATGTTCTGCTGCCATCGCGGCTAGAGTTATTGAAAAATATAATAGTGAGATTTATTTTATCCCATCATCATATGAAGAACATATTCAATTACCTATTGATCCATGGGAATATGAGACTATCTATATATTAGATTATAGTTTAAAAGAAATGGAATTAAGGACTATAAGATCTTTATGGAAAGATAAAAATATTATATGGATAGATCATCATATATCAGAAAAGGAAATGTGGGAAAAATATTCTATGATTCCTGGTTATCGTGTTGATGGAATAGCAGCATGTAAATTAACATGGCGTTGGTTTCATGATATGTATCCTATGCCAAGATTTGTAGAAATGATTGGTGATAGAGATTTATGGAAATTTAATTTTTATGGTGATGATACTATTTGGTTTATTGAATATTTTGATACAATATTCAATGAACCTAAATCTGCTATTTGGAAACCTTTATTTGATCAATATATTATAGGTGAAGATAGTTTTGTTGATGAATTCATTGAAAAAGGTAAATTATTAAGAAGTATAAAATTAAGAAGATTGAATGATTTAATTGATGAAATTTCTTATGAATCTGAGATTGATGGTTATAAATGTTTAGAAATTAATTTTTCTAATAAACAAGAAACATCTGATATTTGTCATTTAATGCTGAGTAGAGGATATAACGTAGTCATTGTATATAGAATTAAAAAAAAGGATGATACTACTATAGTTAATTATAGAATTACAAGTAAAGATCCTATAGATTGTTCTGTTATTGCTAAAAAAAGAGGTGGTGGTGGTCATAAATTAGCCGCTGGTTGGGTAGAAATAATATGAAAGGAAATTTTAAATAAAATGAATAGAGAATATGAAGATATTTTAAAGACTGTAACTTTTTATTGTCCTCAATGTAAAGAAAGATTATCTCTAAATTCTCATTTTCTTTTTAGCTGTGGATGTGGTTTGAGATGGAATATACCGAATCCCATATGTGTAGATAATCCTATATTAAAACCCATAAAAGAAGTAAACGGCAAAGTGGTTAAATAAAAAATTAATAAGTTTACAGATAAATTAGAAAAATGATAAAATTATATCAAATCAAGTCTGGTAGATTAATCGCTGGATTAGAAATAAATGAAAATGGTATATGTGTGAATTGTGCACCAATTTTACGAAAATGGTGTTATAATAAACATATAAATGATATTATAAAAAAATGTAAAAAGTTAGGTAATGAACTTTACTTTATTAAGGAGTATTCTACTCCTTTTATTGGTCTTGGTGAATTTTTTGTATAATGTAAGGGGTGATTATGAAAAAGTTATTAGTAGTTATTTCTGTATTGATCTTTTTGACTTTTAGTGGGTTATCTTATTCACAAGATAATACTCAAGTAAATGAAGCAACGAAAATTAAAGAGATTTGTCAGAAGTACTATAATGAAGGTAAGGATTGTCCATATGATTCTATAGTAGGTAGCCCCATTTTAATCAATGGTGATGAAAACCAAAATCAACGATTTGATGAAAAAAAGGTTGAGGTTAAGAAACCTGAATTTAAAAGCAACTGAAGAAAGGTTGTAAAATGTTTAAGTTTAGAAGTTGTATACTATTATTTCTGCTATTATTTCTCCTGTCCTGTACATATTCTAGAGTTACTGTATATGATAACGGTAAACTTAGACCTAACAATATTACAAATTTTCAAACAGTAGATGGTAAATTATATGTTGCTTACTTTATTGAGAAGTATAAGTTAATCAAAGTTGATGATGAAGAAATGTTCTGGCCATCTACATTTTCACCATATGAAAATATATGGGTAGATGAAACTGATAAGAAAGTGAAGGTCACCATTAGGGTAATAAATGAACATAAGATTCCTTATATCTTGGTCTTTAACCAAGAGACAAGAGGAAATTTTAGAGAGATTATTATTAAAAAAGAGGAAATGATTTATAATGGTAAACTTCCTTATCAAGAACATGTAGTAGAAGTAGAAAAGATAAAAGGGGTTACAGAAGTATGGTTTGAGATTTACCATAAGGATAAGTTGTATTGCTTTACAAGAGGTATGAAATTTAACTATTAAAAGGAGAGGAAAAGTATGAAAAAATTGTTTAGTGTGTTGTCGATTATGTTGTTAGGTTTGATGTTGTGTGGAGTCCCTGCCATGGCAACCTCCGGTGGTGTTGAGTTTGAACAGCCAGGTTGGTATCAAAGAACTAAAACAGATGGTGGTGTTCAATATCAATATTTTCCAAATGGACACCCTGTTGCACAAAGTGAATGGTCTTATTGTGAATCTTGTGGTAATGACCCAATGAGTCCTGTAACACCTAATGGTGCAACTGTTAGTGGTTATTATGAAGGTTCTGCGTGGGAGTATAATAGTGATGATGATCGTTCAAATCACGGTTATGGTAATGATTATGCCTTTGCGGAATCTGATACAATGGTTGGTGGTGAGATGGAAACTTTTGCAGATGCAGAAGGTTATTCTCATCAAAGAGTAGAAGTTGGTAAACATTGGGTTGATGGTTGGTGTATTTTTCCCGGACATTGGGAAACTGACTATGAATGGCAAAATATCCCAAACATGGCAAGTGAAAAAGTTCGTATGGAGTTTGTTGCTTATGATGGTAATGTTCAGGCTTGTTCTTTTGATACAGGTCTTTTTTCAAAATCATCTGCTAAGGCTGAACTTGGTAATTCATTTGTAAAAATGACAGGTGAGGTAGAAGGTAGAGGTGGTGAAGACGAATATATTTCTTCAAGAATTATATTCGGTGGTAATCTTTATGAAAAGACAATGGCACAAGAAGTTGGTTATGATGGTGGTTTTGGTGTTGCTTATCAAGATGCCGGACTTTCATTTAGAATGGATATGCCTGTAGTTGAGGGTGAAATTCCATTTGTCGGCCATTTAAATTCAAACGATATTACTATTTTTGGTATTCCTGTTGCAAACTTTGGACCGGAAGCTACAGTAGAAGGATTTTCTACTGTAAGAATTGATCCATATGGTAATAATAGAAGTCTTGTTGCTCATACAGAAAACAGTACCTATGTTGGTTTCGATACTGGTGGTCTTTTGAATTGTGTAGTTCCTCAACCAGAAACAGTATTGTCTAATGTTGGTGGTGGTGGTTATGTGAATGGTGCTATTTTCAATGGTCCTTCATATGGTGCCGGATATGCTGATTTCGTTTATTCTGGATATACTCAGGGTAATGGAATGGCAGATTTGAATATCGTTGTAAACAATGGTTTCAATTCAACAAGTGTTATTATCAATGGTTCATCAAGTGCAGTTGCTAATGGTTTTGGTGTAACTAATAATCAATAAGTAAAACGGGGGTCTTAACCGACCCCCCTCAACACAAATAGAAAAGGAGAAAATGTTATGAAAAATTTGTTTATGGTTTTAACCATGTGTATCACAATGATGTTTGCTGGTCAGGCATTTGCTGATGCTACTGCTACTGCCGATGTTGATGCCGTATCTGCAATCGGTGAAGCCGGTACAATCAAAGATTCTTTTAATTCCGGTCCTGGTAAGAGAGGTCTTTACATTATGAACCAGGCCACTTTTATTCCACCCGCTTCTTATTTTGGTCCTAATGAAACGGGTCATCAGTTCTTCCCTCTACAGACACTTCTTCACTTCAAAAATGTTTGGACTATTACTGAAGCCCAAAATATGTTGAAGAACAAAAAGGGTGGAAAAGATGTAGAAATTCGTCCGGTTATTCTCCCAGAAGAAGGAACCGAACTTCCAAATGAGATCAAGTGTGTTCTAGTCGATCCTGATAACTTTGCTGTTGTTGGTTTTGGTGCCATCGCCGCTAATGATGATGGTTCTATTTCACCTGACGTTTTTGCCGCCGCTCTTATTGAGGCTCGTAAGTTGAACGCAAACACCGTTCAATTCCTAGCTGAAGGTAAGAATGTTCGTCTTACGGCTACTGGTTGGGGTATTAATCTTAATGGTGGTATTTCAGCAATCGGTGGTGATGATGATTCATCGAGTGCTACTGGTGGTGGTGGATTCGCTGGTACTGGTTATTCATCTTATGAATCCGGTTATGTGAATATGCCTTGGCTTCAAATGGTGTTCCTAAGAGTAGAACCAGTCGAAAAAAAAACTCTTGAAGTAAAGGAATCAGAAGTAAAGAATGTAATCAAAGTTAGTGAAAGTATTATGTTTGATTATGATAGTGATGTAATCCGTATTGACCAAGAAAAGATTCTTAATGATATTGCCGATTACCTGGTTGAATATCCTGATACTCTTTTGGTTATTAAGGGTTATGCAAGTGAAGAAGGAACTAAATCCTACAATTTGGATTTATCTACTCGCCGAGCCAAAGCTGTTGAGAAAGCATTGATTAGTAGAAATGTTAGTCCTGAAAAAATTAAGTTAGTGATAGGTGAAGGTGAAACAACGATGTTTAATAATCTTTTGGATGGAAATCGTCGTGTTGTAGTTGTAACAATTGGTAAATAATAGTTTGTAATAAAAATTCCGATAGTTATTTTTTGCCATCGGAATTTTTATGTTTACATTTGTATAATTATATGTAATAATATATAAAAAATCACGACATAGATAGAAAATTGAATACTTTCCAAAACACAATACATATATTAAAAGATAAAAAACAAAGAATAATAAGAAAATAAACAATATTTACAATAAAAATAAAAATTGATATAATTAACTATAATTTGATGAAAAAGAAAAATGATTACTACTGAAAAGGAAAGTAGGTATGGTAATCGAGGAGGAGTTATTAGTAAGTGGATTAATAAAGAATTATTTGGGGCATTTCAAGAAGAAAAAAAGCAAGAAAAAGATTCACCACAAGGTGGTTCTGGTATTCGTCGAATGGATTATCTATGGAAAAATCCAGATAAAGGCACAGATACCACACCTAAAGTTTATGTAGGTAGATTTTTACCTGATCCAAAGGGAAATTTCTATAAAAAGTATTTTTATCATATGTTTAAGTCTGGTGAAAAATGGGCATTTTTCATGTGTCCTAAAACACATAATATGGATAATTTTTGTCCAATATGTTCCGCGACTAATAAGTTGTATATGGGAACAGCAGCGGATAAGAAAATGGCTAAATCTTATAAGAGGAAAGAAAAATTTGTTGGTAATTTTTTTATTCAAGATGATCCAAGAGATTCAGAGAGAGAACCTGATGATAAAGTAAAAGGACAAGTAAAATTGTATGAATTTCCTGGTAAAGTAGAAATGAAACTGAAAGAACAAATTACCGATAATAAATATGGTCTTGGTCCTTCTATTTTTGATCCAGGCGAGAATGGATATGATTTTATTATAAAAATTCTTTCTACTAAAAAGGATCCTAGTGGTAATATATGGCCAGATTATTCAAATTCAGAATTTTCTCGTAGGCCATCTGCAATTGCAGATTCTGATTCTGAAATTGAACGTATTATGTCAACAACTATTGATATCGATGAATATTTAAATTCAATGGAAAAGGATGATGATGCTTATATCCAAGTTCTTAAAGCTGAAATGCTTTGGGATCTAGTAAAAGATGAATGGGAAAGAGTAAAAGGTAAATCATATACCCAAACTTCAAAAAAAGATCTTGAAAAGGAAGTAGAAACATCTTCTAGTAGAGGCGTTCCGGAAGATGATATAGATGATTCACAATGGGATGATGATTCATCCGAAAGTTCAGACAGTGATGAGGATCTTTTGAAAGAATTGGAAAATTTGTAGTAATATCAATAAGCTTGACTAATTCGGAAAAATGATTATATTATATGTAGGTGAGAATAGAATTTTTCACCTACATATAATAAATTATAAAATTTCGAGGAGGAAATTAAAATGTTACCGGTATTAAAAAGGAATAGAGAAGATTTATTTGATAAGAATTTATTTGATAAGAATTTATTTGATGATTTTTTTGGAAAAAATGGAATTTTTGATGTTTTTTTTGATAATCTAACGTCCTCTACGGGTATAATTTGGAATGAAACGGAAGATGGTGATATTATATATGAAATAGAGTGTCCAGGTTTTAATAAGGATAATATCACTGTTGATGTTGCTGATGGTTTTGCAACTATAAAAGGTGAGAGAAAAATTAAAGGAAGACATGCTGGTGTAAAAAAAATTCATCAAAGAATTTCTATTGGTATGATAGATGATTTAAAAGCTAGATTGGAAGACGGAATACTTTATTTAACATTAACTTTTCCTAAAAGAGAAAAAAATAAAACAAAAATAGAAATTAAATAAATGTCGAGAATAATGGTAACAGGAGGAGCTGGTTTTATAGGGTCTCATTTATGTGAGAAACTATTAGATTTAGGAAATGAAGTAATATGTGTGGACAATTTTTATACTGGTCGAAAATCAAATATTGTTCATCTTTTAAATAACTCATATTTTGAGGTTATAAGACATGATATGATATTTCCTTTATATATAGAAGTTGATGAAATATATAACTTAGCTTGTCCGGCTTCTCCTGTATCATATCAACTTGACCCTGTTAAAACTATAAAAACATGTTTATATGGCGCTATAAATGTGTTAGAATTAGCAATGAAAATGAAAGCTAAGGTTTTACAAGCTAGTACTTCTGAAATATATGGTGACCCAAAGATAACACCCCAGCCAGAGAATTACTGGGGAAATGTAAATCCTATAGGGCCTAGATCTTGTTATGATGAAGGAAAACGATGTGCTGAAACTTTATTTGTTGACTATAATCGTCAATATGATGTTAAAATAAAAATAGGTCGAATATTTAACACATATGGACCAAATATGGCAATAAATGATGGTAGAGTCATTACAAATTTCATAACAAAAGCACTAAAGAATGATTCATTAGAAATATATGGTGATGGAAAGCAGACTAGATCGTTTTGTTATGTAGATGATACTATTAATGCATTGATAAAAATGATGAATGCTGATGATAGTGTATTAGGACCAATAAATATAGGAAACGATAAAGAAGAAATATCTATTAAAAAATTAGCAAATAAAATAATAGATATAGTAGGATCATCTTCAAATATAGAATATAAAAATAAAATAAAAGATGATCCAAGAAGTAGAAAACCTGATATTTCTTTAATGAAAGGAGTGTTACATTATGAGCCTAGAGTAACATTATCAGAGGGAATATTAAAAACTGTGGAATACCTAAGACCTATAGTGGTTGGATGTGAAAATCCTTAATCTTCGTAAGAAGACCATAAGACTATAGCAGGAGAGCGATGTTAACAGGTAACAGGATGCCAAAGCTCTATAAAAAGACAGGAATTTGAGTCCTGTAGGCACAGTTTAATAGGAATAAAGAGTCGGTGAAAAGGGCGGGTTCTTTGCCTACAATCTGTAATACCTGAATAAAAAGTTATGTTAAAAAGTTATGTTAAAAAGTTATGTTAAAAAGTTATGTTAAAAGGCAATTCTAATATTAGAATTGCCTTTATTTTTTATAATATATAATATAAATATATTAAAGTAATATTATAAAAAAGGATAATAATATGTCATCTAATAAAGGAAGTTCATTTGAAAGAGAGATAAGTAAAGATTTATCAAAATGGCTAACAGGTCAGGAAAAACCATATCAATATTGGAGAACACCGGGAAGTGGATCTCTTTGTACCATACATAATGAAGATATGGGGTTATCTGGTGATATAAGAGCATTGACACCGGAAGCCAAGTTTTTAACAGATGTATTTAGTATTGAGTTAAAAACAGGTTATCCTACAACCTCTTTTTGGCAACACTTTTCTGATATAAAAGGTTTTAAATTAAGAGAGTTTTGGGAACAAACAAATAGAGATGCGAAAAAAGCAAATAAAGAACCTATGTTGATTTATAGAAAAAAAGGTAAAAAAAAGTTGGTAGGTTTTAGGAAAAATTTATTAGATAATTATATGTTTAGAGATTGTTATGATTTAGATAATATAGGAATCATTTCAATACAATTTAAGATAGATTATATGTTACCTGTATTGGCAATAATGGATTTTAATGATTTTTTTAATATTATGAAACCTGATAAAATGAGATCGGTATGTAATATTATTATAGGAGATAATAATGGCGAGGATGACGTTAACGCCTAGTGAATTTTCAGATTTTGTGGCGGCTTTTATTTTAGATAAGATGATAAATCCCGATGAAGTTGTTATTGAAAATGATGATTTTACTAAACTTATTAAAAAAGTCGCGGGTCAAGGAGCAAAACCACTTTTTACTAAATATTATCTTGACATGTCGGCGGATGATAGGTTAAATTATAAAAGATTTAAAGATACATTAGAACCAGGATCAAATAGAAAGTCGGTTGTTGAGGTTAGACCTAAAAAAATTGAAATAAAAAAAGATAGTGGTTTAACAGATGTGGCTAGAAATGCTATAAAAAAATTATTATTACAAAATACAACAGAAGAAAATGCTAATATACTTTTGGAAAAGTATAAGGAGGAAATTTTAAATGGGTGAATTAAGTGGCGGAAATAACAGTGGAATACAAGGAGAAAAAATATCAGGAGATCATGCTGTAAATACTCCAGACTTACCTGTAAGTAAGACAGATGGTACCGGTGATAGTGATGCTCCTAAAGGAGTACCTACAGATGTGGATGGTGTGTTTGCTGATGGTGAAAAATTAGGAATGCCTGTATTTGATGTATCTCCGGAAGAATTTTTTAATAATATGAAAATGGATAGAAGAAGATTAAGGTTTAATAAAGATTCAAATGCATCTAAGTATATGCGAACAACGAAATATAATAGACCATTTTGGATTAGAAATTCATTAGATGGATATATGAGAAAAATAAAGTAAAGGGGTTAATATTAATGTTAAGTATATCTGTGAAGCCTCAAATAGGAGAAATGGCATGTGTTCATATGCCAGCATTTTGGAATGATTTTGGTAATCCAGTAAAATATATACATGCGGGTGTTATAAACAGTGTTAAAAAGTTAACACCGGGCATGTTGGCTATTTTAGTATCTTCGACTAATCAACATATACCTGAATGGAGAGTAGAATGGTTCACATTTGGTGGTATAATAGTACAGAATTTAAAATTCAATCCTTATAAAATAGTTTTAGAAGATAAAAGAATTCTAGATAATACTAAGAAAAAATAATATTTACAATTATTTGATTTTTTAGTATAATGGAATAAATTACTGAGAGGAGACAAAATGTCAAATTGTGTTTTAATAGATTTTAATAATCTATGTTATCGTTTATTGTTTACTAAGGATGTGGGTGTTAATATTCCTGGCGCTGTACCAAATTTTATTCTTTGGCGATTTATGGTATTAGATGCTATATATCAATTAATGTTAAAGTTTGATGTTAGCGAAATTGTATTGGCTGTTGATGATAAAAATCCTTGGAGAAAATCATATTTTCCAAGATATAAAGAATCTCGTAAAAAAAGACGAGATAAACAAAGTGATATAAATTGGGAAGTAATTTTTGGTGTAATTAAAAAATATCAAGGAGAACTGAAACATCATTTCCCTTTCAAAGTTTTAAAAATTAGATCAGCTGAAGCGGATGATATAATAGGAACAATTGCACTTTCACCAATTGTAAAAAAGGATATAATAGTATCTTCTAATGATGAAGATTTTCTTCAATTATGTTCAAATAGAGTAAAAGTATGGAACCCATCAAATAAAGAATTTTCTGTATGTGAAGATACAGAAAATTTTCTTATCAGTAAATGTCTAATGGGACAATCTAAAGATGATATTTTTAATGTTTTAACACCTAATGACTGGGGTATAACAGATGATACATTAGGAATGAGAAAACCTGGATTAGGACCGGCAACTGTAAAAAAGATATTCGAAACAGGTGTTGAGGAATGGTTATCTAAAAACAAAAAGAAAAAATATGATGTTTTAATAGATCCCGAAGAAAATTATAGAAGAAATCAAATTCTTATAGATTTTAGAAAAATTCCAAATACAATAAAAGATAGAATAATGACAGAATATATTAATTATTCATTTCCACCTCCTTCTAATATATATCCTTTCATAAAAAAGTATAAAATGAAAGGATTTATAGATGAATTTACGATATTTGAGAATTTAATGATGAAATTATATTAAGAGAGGGTATAAGTAAATATGTTAACATTTGTAATGATTGTAATAGTGTGTATGTTATTTTGTTGTTTTATTTTGTTAATCAGAAATGATTTAGTTTTTAATTATAAAACTAGAGCTCTTAAAATGACATCTGAAAAATCTATAAAAGCCATTTTAGATGATTATCCTAATTGGGAAAAATTTTATAATTTATATGAAAGTTATGGAAGTTATAATAAGATGATGTTAAATTTAAAAAAATGGACTTTTAAAGATTTTTATCCTGATTTAGAAAATAAGTTAAATTCTATTACAAAAGATGATGAAAGTAGTTAATTTATATTATAATAGATATGATGTATATATAGGAAGACCGAGCGAGTGGGGAAATCCTTATATTATTGGAGTTCATGGTAATCGTAAAGAAGTTATTCAAAAATATTATGAATATTTAAAAAATAATGAATATCTTATGAATAAAATAAACGAATTAGATGGTAAAATATTAGGATGTTATTGTAAACCTAAAGAATGTCATGGTGATGTCATTATTCAGATTTTAAATGAAATAAAAATGAATAATTTTATGAAAGAAAAATAATTTTTTGATGGTATCCGGCAGGATAAATATAATAAGTTAATATTTAAAAATGTTGAGTAAAATTGTGTATGTTATTGTCTAATAAAGTTCTATAAAAACAGGAGGATAGGATAATGAAACCTAGATTTGCTGTAGTAAATGAAATTGAAAGGGATGATTTTGAAAAAGAATGGCATATGCCATATGGATACGCATCATGCTATGTATCTATGGATATGGAAGATGCGATGAATTGGATGGAAAATGAAATTCCTACAGATGAATTGGGTTGGGTAGTAGAAGAAATTTCTGAAGAAGGGAGATCTATTGTTTATAGACGATAATTAAAATAATATAAAAAATACCGTTGGGTTTGCAAACCCAACGGTATTTTTATCTTTATAGATAATTATATAATAAGTGAGGTAGAAATAATTGCAAACAAAACCAAAATCAGTATTTATAAATGAAAAGACACTTGATGGCGCATGGTTTAAATTATTGTATGAAATTTATAGACATGGCCGTATAAACAAAATAACAGATGGTTCTTATGCTGGTATAAATCGATTAGAATTTGATTATGCAGCAGGAACAATTCAATATCCAATGACAAGACCATTAGCTCCTATTGTACCTCCTGGTGTTCCTCCTGTAACCACAGATGGTGATATAGAAAAATATTTTGCTAATTATATTATGGATGGAGTAAATCTTGAAGGTAATGAACATTATAGATATGCAACTTTTATTACTGGTGGTAACTATAAATTACCACAAGCTCATGCTATAGAATTAGTAGGAACAGATGGTAAGAATATAAATTATAGAGAAATATATAATTTAACAATGAATGTTCCTAATCAAGTAGAATGGATTATTAACCATTATAAAAAGAAAGGATTTGGTAATAATCATTGTTATATTACTGTAGGATATCCAGAAAGTTCATTTGCATATGATATACCGTTTAAAGATGAAACAGATAGACAAACTTCACCTTGTTTGCGAGGTATTGATACCCATATAAAAGATAATAAATTACATATGGCTGTCATTTTCAGGTCATGGGATCTTTATGGAGCCTTTCCGTGCAACATGGGAGGAATTGTTCTTTTAGGTGAATACATGGCGTCTGAACTTGGAATTGAAATGGGTCCACTTTCATTCTCTTGTTTAAAATTACATTGTTATGATTTTCAAATTGAAGGGGTCCGTGCTAGATTACATGAATCATGAAGATATGTTGGGATAATTTAGAAAAATTAAGATTTAACAAGAAGACCGGGAAGTGGTATGTTGATAACGATAAAGGTTATATTATATCAACATACCACTATAGAGAGAAATGTTTAACATGTAATGAACCATTTTTATCCGCTAAAAATAGAGAAATATATTGTTGTAAATCTTGTGGTAAAATAGGTAAAGAAAGAACCATAACAGATGAATGGAGAAAAAATTTAAGTAAATCTTGTAGTGGTGAAAGAAATGGATTTTTCGGTAAATTACATACCGAAGAAGCTAAAGAAAAAATGAGACAATTGCATTTAGGTAAGTCTCATTCTGATGAAACAAAAGAAAAATTAAGTATTTTATTTTCTGGTAAAAATAACCCTATGTATGGTATTAGAAGATTTGGAGAAAATTCTACTAATTGGAAAGGTGGTAAGTCTTCTGTAAATCAATTAATAAGATCAATGAAGGAATATGGTTTATGGAGAGATTGTGTATTTAAGAGAGATAACTATACATGTTGTAAATGTGGAAATAATTGGAGAAGTATAAAAGGATTAAGATTAAATGCACATCATATAATACCAATATCAGAGAATTATAGCTTATCTTTTGTTGTTGAAAATGGAATTACATTATGTGAAGAATGTCATATAAAGGAACACAAAAATGTATATAGATACTATATTAGAACTTGTTAATACAAATCTTAGAAGATATACATTTCAATCACCAAAAATAAAAGAGTGGGTTGAGAATAATTCTGGCGGATATGTATTAAATTTGTTTTAGATTATCAAAATTGTGTGTATTTGCACACGGTGGTGCTCAACATTGTACCATAGGAATAATAGAAGAGAGGGATAATGGATATTATAGATAGTGAATTTGATGATTTTGAACAATCAATAGATAATGCTTTTAAAATAAAGAAAGAGGAAAAGAAAACACCATTAAATACATACACAAGTCATGATTATTTTATTAACGATGGTCTTAATAAAATGTTATTTTTTAATGAGATTGGTATTAAACGAGATATATTAAAATGTAGATGTGGTAATTTTCTTGAACTTTTTTTTGAACAAAATGAACAATTTACATATATGTCAGAATCAAATAAATCACCACAAGATTTTGCTTCATATAAGGTTGATTCTGTTTTTTGTCCCATATGTGGTTCTCAATTTAGAGTTATAGGTAAAATAATAAAGATTATATTAAATAAACGGTTTATAAATAATGGAAATTTAAATATATGGGAGAAATAAGGTTGAAAGAAAACACATTTAATTTAAGTGAGAATGCTATAAAACAATTTGAAAATTTATATTGTTTAAATAGTGAAGATATAGTGAAAACATTTAAAAGGGTTTCCAAAGAGTTTGCTAAAGATGATGAGCAAGAAGAATTAGCATTTAATTTATTATGTTCAAACATATGGAGACCCAATACACCAGTGTTTTTAAATGCAGGATCTGATCATAAAGTATTTTCTGCATGTTACGTTACTGGTCTTGAAGATAGTATGGAAAGTATATATGATGTTGTTAGTCTTTCTCGTAAAATTTTTCAATTTGGAGCTGGAATAGGTATTCCAATTGGTAATTTAAGAGAAAAAGAAGCTTATATATATGAAGGCAATATTAGTAAATCACCGGAAGGTAGATCATCTGGACCAATAACTTTTATGAAATTATTTGATGCTGTAGGTGAAACAACAAAATCGGGTGGTAGAGTAAGACGAGCTGCTATTTTATGTTCTATGCCTGTTTGGCATCCAGATATAATGGATTTTATATCTTGTAAGGAACAAGATGGGCGACTTGCTAATATGAATATATCTGTTAATATAACAGATACTTTTATGAAAGCATTGGAAGATGGTGTCAGTATAGATTTAATATCACCAAACGGTGGTAAAAGAGTTGGCACTGTTAATGCTCAAGATGTATGGGATAGGATATCCGATATGTCATGGAAATCTGCCGATCCAGGTATTATATTCATAGATAATATGAATAAATATAATCCTTTGATAAAAAGATATTTGATAGAAGCCACAAATCCCTGTGGTGAACAACCTTTACTTCCATTTGGATGTTGTAATTTAAGTGCAATCAATATATCAAAATTTATTATTAATGGAGAGTTTGATTGGGATTTATTATATAATACAACATTTAATGTAATGGGTTTAATGGATAATATTATAGATAACATGGAATTTCCAGAGGAATGTTCAAAACCAGAACCAAAAATAGATAGATTTAGACAGACAGCAGAAAAATATAGACAAGTTGGTATTGGACTTATGGGGCTTGCGGATACTCTATATATGTTAGGTCTTAGATATGATGGCCCTGAAGGTAGAAAGTTTGCAGGAAAAGTAATGAAAGTAATGACTACAGCATGTGTTCATAAAAGTGCATTATTAGCACAAGAACATGGACCATTTTATGAATATAATGTACATAAAGAAGACATGGAAAGAATATTATATGAGCATATGGGTGTTGGTGAAACTGATGATTTAGAATTGACTGGTAAAATAAAAGCGGTATGGGATTTAGTAAAAGAATATGGTGTGAGAAATTCTCAATTCACAACTTGTCAGCCAACAGGTTGTTTAAAGGGTGATACTCTAATATCGGGCAATTCTTTTGGTGTATCTGAAATAGGTGGATTGATTAATTCTTATTCATCTGGTGATGTAGTTGATTATTCAACAAAAACAAAATCTGATAATGGTGAATATACATATAAAAAATGGTTTGATAAGGGGTTTCAACCAACTAGAAAAATAATAACTAAAAGAGGGTATGAAATAGAAGGAACATTAGATCATAAAATAAGAGTAGTAAAAGATAATCAGTACATATGGAAAAGAATAGGTGATATAAATCCAGATGATTATATAGTCATGAGGAAAAATTTCATTTCTGATAATAAAATGGAAATGGCATCTTCACTTGGTAAAGAGCCTTTAATATATCCAAATGAAATTGCGGAATTTATTGGTTATTACATGGCAGATGGATGGCATACTATAGAGAGGAGAGAAAATAAGGAATATGGTAGATTATATCTATCAGTAAATAAAGAAGATGAGTTGTATGTTGATAAGTTATTAAAAACATTAAATAAATGGTTCTCTTTCAATGTCTTTAAAAGAGAACATGGAGAAAATTGTTTTAAATATGATATATCATGTAATGATATGTATATACAATTATTTAAAAATAAACAAATGTTAAAAAATGGTAGTAATAATGCTTATATTCCAAAATTTATAATGGAATCCAAAAGTGCAATTTTGAACTTTATAAGAGGATATTTTAAAGGTGATGGTTGTGTTACGGATAGAGATGGTGAAATTACCTTTACTACCACATCACAAGTAATGGCAAGACAATTACAGACTTTATTGTTAGGTATTGGAATACCATCAAAGAAGAAGTTCTACAAAAAATCTAATGAAAAAATTATTATAGAAGACAGAGAAGTAAATCAAAATTATGATGTATATAAAATTGTAATAAATAATTTTTATTCTATAATTCTTTCTAAGAAAGTAGGAATAGAAATTAAAAACCTTGATAGAAAAAATATACATGAGAAGATTTTAGTAACTGAAGATATTCTACACAAGGTCAATAAAAAAGATATAAGAGTATCTGAATCAGGATTTAGTTGGATAAGTTATGATAAATGTAATTTTTCCAATTGGTTTACAGAAAATGAATTGATGCTGGAAAAAGTAGTTGATAATGTTGATACAGGATTAAATCTTGTTTATGATATGGAAATAGAGGAAGAAGGTCATACCTATATTGCTAACGGGTTTGTGACACATAATACAACTGCTTTATCTTGTGATGCTTCTTATGGTATTGAACCAATTTTTGGTCTTGTGTTTTATAAAAATTATATAGATGGTACTATAGGAACAATAGTAAATCCTATATTTCATGAAAAATTTAAAAACGAAGAATGGTATACAACAGAATTACTAGAAAAGATTGTAAAAAATAAAGGATCTTTAAAAGGAATTCGTGGTATTCCTGAAGATGTAAGAAAAGTTTTTGTAACTGCACATGATATACATTATAAAAGTAGAGTTGATATGCAAGCTGAAATTCAAAAATATTGTTCTACAGCTATCTCATCCACGGTTAATTTACCTAAAGAAACAACAAAAGATGAAATTGCTGATCTTTATAAATATGCATGGCAAAAAGGTTTAAAAGGTATAACGATTTATCGTGATGGTTCTAAAATGTTTCAACCAGTTACATTTGAAAAAAATGAAAAATCTTCTCTAAATACTGAATTAAAAGAACTTCCTTCTAAAATGTGTTCTACAAGATATAAGATAGAAACAGGTAATGGTGGTATGTATGTAAATATATCTGATTATAAAGGAAATCCGTTAGAAGTTTTTCTATATCTAGGTAAATCAGGTCAAATACTTAATACATTTTCGGAAGCTATGGGTAGATTAATATCTATTGCATTACAATCAGGTGTTCCTGTTGAATCTATTTCTAAAACACTAATAGGTATAAATAGTGATAAACCAACATGGTATAGACTTGAACCTACAGATAAAAAACCAACACAAATATTAAGTATACCAGATGGTATAGGCAAATTACTTAATAGATATTACTCAGGTAAAAGATATGAAGGTGAATTATCTGGTGAAGTGTGTCCAAAATGTAAACAAAACACTTATAGACCTATAGAAGGATGTTGGACATGTGTAAAAGAAGAAGGGGGTTGTGGTTATTCTAAGTGTTCATAAGGAGTAAATAGAAATGTTTGAAGATATTATAAAGAGTAAAGATTTGGATGAAGATACCTATGAAACCGAAACTCCTGTTGTTCCAAATTATTCTCGTAATTCTGATATGATATGTAGAGATTGTTATTTCGCAAGTAATGTTTTATCTAATTATCCGGGTAAAGTTTTATGCCAAAAATATAGAAGACATAAAGGTTTTACTCAAACTTGTTCTAATTGGCATCCACCTAAAATAATAATATAAAAATAAATATTAAATATAAAGAGGTAGTATTTAAAAGGAGAAATTATTATGTCAAAACTTAGAGATCATTTGGATATGGTCACCGAAGCTGGTACTGATTCTGTAGTAGATGGTGGATTCACAAAAAATATACCTAAAACAGGCGCTGAGATAGCAAAAGAATTAGGTATAACTAGACAAGCTGTGTCTAATACTTTAAAAAGAGCTATGGGTAAAGCATTTGAAGTTATGAAAAAAGAAAATAAAGACATGGATGCATTTGAAGTTGCGGCTATGATGGCCATGGGATGGGATGCAGCCAATACTGTTGCTGAGATGAAGAAATTTTTTACTTTATTTCCACCCGCTGTTCGTAAAGAAATCGAAACAGCTGCTGCAAAGAGGTATGGCGGTGGAAAGAAATAAAGATATTTACTTATTATGTATAAAATGTTATAATTGTAAAAAAAGTAAAAATGGTAAAATAAGATGTAGTGAAGGATATTTTGAGGATTTTGAGGAGAAAAATTGTACTTGTAGTCCTTTAGATTATGATTGTTTTAACTATGAGGATTAAAAATGTTGGATTTGGAAGTTGTTAATGATTTTGTTTATGAGTTCTTTTCTTTAGTATCTATTAGTAAAAACAGCGAACATTGGCATGCTAGATGTGTTTTATGTGGCGATTCTAAAAAAAATTCTCGTAAAAAAAGGTTTCATTTAGATTATAATAAAGGTAGCCCGATTTGGCAGTGCTTTAACTGTGGTAGATCGGGCTCTTTTTTGGAATTATATTCAGAATTAAAAGGTCTCTCTATAAGTGATTCTAAAAACGAATTATTTGGATTTGAAACTATAAAAGATAGACTCTCTGTTAAAAAAACAACATCTGATATTAAAATTGAAAATAGAATAAATAGTCAAAATTTTAATTATATTCGTGAAAAAAGTGTATCGAGAAATCAGAAAGTGGATGGTATTCTTCTTTCTAAATATAAAGAAACACTTAACGATTTCATATCTAATAGAAAAATTCCACCTATCTATGATATTCTTATATGTTATGATGGTGATTTTAAAGGTAGGATTATTATACCTATATTAGATAACGATAATAATATTATATATTTTCAAGCTAGACGACTACCTGGATCTAATATTCAACCAAAATATATAAATCCTAATGTAGAAAAATCTATGATTGTTTTGAATGAGAATAAATTTGATGAAAATAAAGATATTATTATAACAGAAGGTCTTATTGATGCGTTTATGATAGGAAACCAAGGAACAGCATGTTTAGGTGGATTTTTTTCAGATAATTTTATAGAAACAATAAAAAATTATACAAAGAAAAATATTATTTTAGCATTTGATAATCCTTTCATAGATGATGCTGGATATAAAAATTTAATAAAATTTATGATGGGTGACGGTGGCAAAAAACAACCTAGTAAATTTTCTAAAATTGTGAAATACTTTCTCCCAGATACTGAGCATAGAGATGCAAAAGATATAAATATACTTAGTATCAAATATAATATTGAGGAAATGTATAACTATATATTAAATAATTCATATAGTTATACATCAACTTATTCTAAACTAAGATTAAATAGGAGAAAATAGAGTGACATGAAAATTACAAAAATTGGTTCGGATTTTATAAGTGTGGATGAAGAAAATATGGACGATAAACGACTTTTGGATATACCAAGAGTTCATTTAATAAAATTGAATTTTTTTAAACCTACAAAAGAAAAAGTGGATAAAATTTTAGATAATTTTTATTCTACAAATAGATTTGTAATTGAAGATAATGTAAAAATTTATAATTATATTTTAAGAGGGACTAATAAAAAGTATTATATTGAAAATCCTGTGGGATCAAAATTAATTTCCTTTTTTAGAAAAAATAATAAAGTATTGGTAAATTTTAATAATTTAAGTTTATTTGAAAAACAATTTCTTTTATTAAACGAATCTTTTGAAGATGTCTTAAAAAATACCGAAGTTATAATTATAGATAAAGATATATTTAATGAAAAAAAGAATGTATTACAAAATTGGTCAGGAAATGTTATTATAAATGATGGGGGCATTATAAGATAGTGGATATATTACTATTGGGTCCATATATAGGGTCTTTTAAAGAAGAAGTTTTAAATTTTAGACCTTATGCAAGATGGTTGTTTGATGTTGTGGACCATGATATAGTTTATATAAATACACATTCTAATAGAAAATTTTTATACTATGATTTTGTGGATTCTGATCATATTGTACCAATATTTGAAAATATATCTAGAGATGAATTGTCTCAAATTGGATATATACACAATTCTATAGATCAAAAAGATTATAATTTAATGACTCGTGGAATTAAAGATCTAATATCCGCAAAAGAAAATATACAAAAAAAAGATATAGTACAATATTCTGTAAACTATATAAAATCAACACCTTCAATAGAAATACATAAAAAAAGATTTGAAAAAATAATACCTATAAAAGATGAAAAAAACAAATATAAAGATAAAATAGTTTTTATACCGGATGAGTCGGGGAATAAATCAATTTTAAATAATATAAAATATTATTTAAATCTGGAAAATATGGAATATATAATAGCGGGAGATAAAAGAACATATTTCCAAAACGAAAATGTTGTACTTAATAGAATAGATTATTTTAAAAATGGGTGGAAATATATAATACAACTTATTCAAGAAGCAAAGGCTGTTATATGTCCTTTAAGTCATTGGACTACTATATGTAATTTACATAAAATACCGGTTTTTTCATGGGGATATAATATAGGACAACATAGAGAAGGTGGTATATATCATTTTGATAATAAAGATTGTATTACAATATCTATAGATGATGAGACAAATTTTGATATAATAATATCTATGATAAACTTTTTTTTGAAAGGAATAGATAATGGTTTATAAAAAATATCTTAAAGAAAAACTTAATAAGTTTAAGATATTCTGTGATATGGATGGTGTTTTAACAGATTTTGAAAATCAAGCTAAAAAGGTTCATCCTGATTGGATTAAAATACATAAAAAAGATCCAGATATGGCTTGGAAAATGTTAAATGAAATAGGATTTTCTATATTTTGGTCTACTATGATGTGGATGTCAGATGGTAGAAAATTATGGGAATTTATAAAACCTTATAATCCTGTTATATTAACAGCTATTCCCAGTTTAAATATGGATAAATCAAAAAGCGGTAAAATAGAATGGATAATAAAACATCTTGGATGGGAATATGTTAATTCAGCTAAAATAGTTAGAGCTGTTGAAAAACAAAAATATGCTAAACCTAATTATATTCTTATAGATGATAAAGATAAAAATATAAGACAATGGAGAAATATGAATGGTGTAGGTATATTACATAAATCAGCATATAAAACAATAAATGAATTAAAGGATTTAATATTATGAAATTGATGACTTTTCTTGAAGCAAAAAAATTGGATAATACTATGATAGGATATGGAATTGATTCATTTCAAGTTAAAAGACTTCAAGATTATATTGGAAGTTGGTTAAAAAGATTTAAAATTGAAAATAATAAGGTAGAAACCTATCATATAACTATTGCTCAAATACCAGAACAATATGAAAAAACTAATCTTATACAAACAATTAATAATATAAAAAAAGGTATAATTTTTAATCCTAAAGAAATTCATCTATTTAAAGGAAAAGATAATAAAACTGATTATATAGTTATAGAATATAAAGTAAATATAGATTTTATCAATGCTTTTCGTGAAGTAGAAGATGATTATGCTGTTAGATATTTTGGTAGTATTAGACCGCATGTATCTTTATTTTCAATAAAGGCGGGATCAATATCACCCCAAATGTGGAATGATATAAAATATAGTATGCCTCCTTTGCCACGAGTAAAAGCTAAAAAAGTAGAACTTTGGAATAAAGAATTTGAAATAGAATTTAGGTCTTAAAATGAAACTTCAATCTTACTTAAAAGAGTCATCAAATCCTAAATATCCAAGAACATTTCATTTACCTTGGAGTGAAGAAGTACATTCAGACGATAAAACTCTAAAATCTATAGATCATCTACTAAATAAAAAATTAACAATAACTGTTAAGATGGATGGGTCTAATGTTGGTATATCATTTGATACAGTATCAAGTAGAAGTGGTATGAAGCCGGGACATCCATCATTTGATATGTTAAAACAGAAATATGCCACAATAAAACATGACGTACCCAAAGGTATGATAATTTATGGTGAGTGGTTATATGCCGTACATTCTATTGAATATGATAATTTAGATGATTACCTTATGGTATTTGCCATACGTGAAGGTGGTAAATGGTATTCATGGAGTGATGTTGCTGAATGGTCTAAGTTATTAAATTTACATAATGTTCCGATAGTAAAAGAAAATATAACATTTAAAACAGAAGAAGAAATGAGAGAAATAACAAC
>Ga0265293_10003255_pt1 | contig 30480 bp, 19 predicted proteins | sample Munlanlewell138R_FD_192505 | JGI IMG/M metagenome (GOLD analysis project Ga0265293, IMG submission 192505) | Leachate microbial communities from a municipal landfill in Southern Ontario, Canada - Leachate well 138R | ecosystem: Engineered > Solid waste > Landfill > Unclassified | place: Canada... | reverse complement strand
CCCTAATTGTTATCTGGTCCCAAAGGATAAAAAGCCGGTCGTAGATTGTATCATTGCATGGGTAGTGAGCCCTGACAAGCAGATAATGAGCTACGGCCGGTGGTTAGAGCCTTAAAGGGGGTAAAAATGAACGTATTATTTATAAAAAGGAACTATTTTCTTTAGCAGTAGCCATTGTGGAAAAGTTCCTTTTACTGAGGAGTAGTCTAAAGGACATCTTGTTTGTGGGCGATGTTGGAGAAGAAGGCCCGGGCGATCTGCGTGGTATGAAAGAACTATTTAGTGCGAATGGCCCCAAAATCGAATCCTTTATTTCAATAGATGGAAGTAATTCTACAGGAATTACAAACGGAGCTTTGGGTTCACATCGCTATAAAGTCACATTTAAAGGGCCTGGAGGTCACTCATGGGGTGCTTTTGGATTGGCTAATCCTCACCATGCGCTGGGGCAAGCAATTGCCGATTTCGTAAAATCAGCAGATAATTTCACTAAAACAGGTCCCAAAACTAGCTATAATGTCGGGATTATTGGAGGCGGCACCTCAGTGAATTCCATCCCTTTTGAATCGTGGGTGGTGGTAGATATGCGATCTATAAGTCCAGCCAGTCTTAACCAGATTGATACCCTTTTTCAAAAAGCTATGCGCAGTGGTTTGGCTGCTCAAAATAAATTGCGTCGTTCAGGTCCGCCCCTAACCTTAGATGTTGAAATGGTTGGGAATCGCCCATCTGGGCACACCAATTCTAGCCAACCTCTGGTACAAAGAGCAATCGCGGCTACCTCGCATTTTGGAAATGAACCTCAACTTAGAACTAGTTCTACAGATTCTAATATTCCAATTTCTATTGGGATACCAGCTATAACATTAGGTGGAGGTGGTGTAGGCGGTAATGCTCATTCTTTGAACGAATGGTACTTGAATACAGATGGCTACAAAGGCATTCAACGAGTGCTTTTAATTGTAGCCTCGCAAGCAGGTATTGTATCGAAATAGGTTGTTCAGGTAGGGAGTAAAATCTACTCGAATAATGGCGTATAGAACTAAATATTGCAATAAATAGAACGTAAAATTAAACTTATGAATAAACTACTTTCCTTCTTCACTACTATCTCCGTATGTCTAATTTTAACCATTACTTTTACGGAGAAATCGATAGCGCAACAAACTGGATTGGGTTCTACCTACATCGACACAGCTTTATTTAATGATATGGAGTTTAGAGCAGTGGGACCTACCCGAGGTGGGCGAGTTCCTGCTGTATCTGGTATTATTGGTGCACCTAGCAGTTTTTACATGGGTGTTGGCCCAGCTGGCGGTGTTTGGCGAACGGATAACAATGGGTACTCTTGGAGAAACCTTACGGATGGGAAAGGGCTAAAAAGTAATTCGATTGGTGCACTTGCGGTAGCCACTTCCGATACCAGTACTATCTATGTGGGAACGGGCACTGTGAACCTTCGTGACAATTCATTAACAGGAAGGGGAGTATATAAATCAACCGATTCTGGAAAGACTTGGGAGTTTTTAGGGCTGGAAGAAACGGGTGCAATTGGTGAAATTAAAATCCATCCTCACGATGCCAACAGAGTGTATGTGGCAGCATTAGGTCACCCTTATGGCCCGAATTCAGAACGAGGGGTTTTTAGAACTAAAAATGGAGGGGAAAGTTGGGAGAAAGTGCTTTTTGCTTCAGATTCAACTGGGGCGGTTGACTTAGAACTTAACCCAGAGAACCCAGATATTATTTATGCTGCTCTTTGGCGCGGTGAACGTAAACCGTGGGAAATTATAAGTGGAGCAGCTACCGAGAATGGTTTGTATAAATCAACCGATGGCGGCGATACATGGAAAGAGCTTACTAAAGGTATACCAGCTGGGCTCAAAGGCAGGGCAGGTCTTGCTGTTTCGCCAGCTAATCCAGATCGAGTGTATGCCCTGTTGGAAGCACCTGGGGATAAACAGGGGCTGTATCGCTCTGAAGATAGTGGTGAGAATTGGACGCAAGTTAGCGATACTGCTGGCATTATGGCACGACCTTTCTATTTTACTCGTATTACGGCCGATCCCAATGATGCTGACGTTGTATACGCCATGAGTGTAAGAGATTGGAAATCGGTTGATGGTGGTTTAACGTTTGAGCGCAGGCAAGTTACACATGCTGATATTCATAATTTATGGATTAACCCAGATAATTCAGATATACAAATTCAAGGGAATGATGGGGGCGCTGCCATAACTCTAGATGGAGGCCAAACGTGGTCTAACCAAAACAATCAAGCCACTGCAGAGTTGTGGCAGGTTCAAGTAGATGATCAATTTCCTTATCGTTTATATGGGGGCCAACAAGATAATACTACTATATCAGTTCCTAGCCTACCGCTCCACGGAGGAGTTACAGGTCCACAGGATTACTGGAGAGAAACGGGTGGATGCGAGACCGGCCCTGTAGTACCAATGCCTGGAAATCCAGATATTATATTTGCAAGCTGAAAAGGTCGGTTTGGAATGTATAACACCGCTACAGGGCAAGAACAGCTGTATTATGTGGGCGCTCAGAATATATACGGGCATAATCCAAAAGATATGATTCATCGTTTTGGGCGAACCTCACCAATCGAAATTTCTCCACATAATAACAATATGGTGTTCTATGGTTCTCAGTATGTGATGCGAACTACTAATGGCGGGCTTACATGGACCAAAGCGAGTCCCGATTTGACAGCCTTTAAACCACAATATCAAGTTACATCAGGCACTATTAACCGTGATCTTGTTGGTTCAGAAAATTTTAGCACGCTTAATGAAATACGAGTTTCTTTGCATGATAAAGATGTGATTTGGACTACTTCTAACGACGGTATTGTTCAAATTACCCGTGATGATGGAAAAACTTGGACGGATATTACTCCACCAAATTTGCCTGAAAATGCACTTATTGATGGGCTAGAACCTTCATCTCATAAGCCCGGTAAAGCATACATTGCAGCTTGGCGTAGGTTTTTGGATGATTTCAAACCCTATATCTATCGCACTGACGATTATGGGCAGAATTGGACTTTGCTTACCGATGGTAAAAATGGAATGTCTGCTAATAATCCGACTAGGGCAATACGTGAAGATACAGAGCGAGAAGGCTTGTTATTTGCAGGCACCGATTGGGGGTTGTTTGTATCTTTTGATGACGGTGGAAATTGGCAACCGCTTGAACAGGGCTTGCCCACAACCGCGGTTACCGATATTCGTGTGCATGCAAATGATTTGATTTTATCTACCTATGGGCGAGACTTCTATATTTTAGACAATTTAACGCTGCTTCGCCAAATAGATAATTCCTTTAACTCGAATGAGAATCATCTCTTCCAAACAAATGATGCGTACCGAATGCGATATCGTACAAGTAATAGGAAGGATATTGTACCAAATTACCCAGCAGTAGGAGCAACCATTGATTTTTATATCCCCAAGGAAATCAACGAACCCATTTCCCTAGAGATTACTGACCAAAACGGAAATCTTGTACGAAGTTATAGGGGAACGTTCAAAAAAGTTAAAAAGGAAGGGGAGGAGGATAAAAAAGACAAGGAAGTTGTGGATTCCTTACCAGGAACCGCGAGTAATTTCACAGTTAAAGAAGGTCATAATCGTTTTAACTGGGACTTGCGATATCTAGGTAAAACCATAAAATCCTCAGATGGTGAAATGTATCATGGACCTTCTGCTGGATATAATGCTACGCCGGGCCAATCAGGTGGTCCGCTAGTTGTTCCAGATCGTTACAATATTCGCCTTACCGTTGGTAAGTGGAGCAGTAGCCAACCGCTAACAGTGAAGATGGACCCACGTGTGAAAGCTTCAGGCGTAAATGAGAATGATTTGGAAGCGCAACTTGAACTAAACCTTAAGATTCGTGATTTAATTGGCAATACTCAAAAATTGGCCGCGGACATTGATACCTTGCGAACTAAACTTAAACCAGGTAAAAAAACAAAATCACTAGATAAGTTGTACAATCAACTTGTTACCGAAAAAGGGATTAGCTATCCGCAAGTCATGTTAATAGATCAAGTGCAGTATCTCTACAGAATGACTACCTCTGCAGATCAAAGACCAGGGAATGAAGCTTATACTCGATATATGCAACTGAATGCAGAGTTCAATCAAATTAATAACATCTGGAAAACACTTAAAGAATAGATTGATTTTAATTATTACCCATAATAAATCAGTTTAGGAGGTTTTCTTTGCAATAATCTTTACCATACTGCTCCTACCATTACATGTGGTAGGAGCAACATAATAAGAACTGGGGTAGCTCGGAAGGAGATCTCTTAAGTCACTACCAAGATTCATCATCATTTAGGATCTACCTTATTGGTTTTGCCTGAGCTAATGGAATATTTAGAATAGAACAAATTTGAGTCTATAAATCGATGGAAGCGCATGTTTATTCGTGCCTTTATCATTCCTTCATACAAAAGCTTTATAATGAGCATTAATAGACAATTTTGAGGAATAGAAAATGGTTAGATATACTTCAGCAGAAGATGCAGTAAAGGTAATTAAATCGAATGATAGAGTGTATATACACGGTGTATCTGCATCTCCATTTAGGTTGATTAATGCCATGGTGGCACGTGCAGGTGAGCTTAAAAACGTTGAGCTTATTCATGTTCATACCGAAGGCGAAGCCGTATATACTGAGCCAAAGTATAAAAATAGCTTTCACATAAACTCACTTTTTGTGGGCGAAAATGTTCGTAAAGCAGTTAATACTGGTCGAGGCGATTATATCCCAATATTTTTAAGTGAAGTACCTGCTCTGTTTAGAAAAAATATATTACCTTTAGATGTGGCTCTCATTCATGTTTCTCCCCCAGATAAACATGGCTATTGCTCGCTTGGTGTTTCAGTAGAAACTGCCGTTAGCGCAGTACAAACAGCCAAACTTGTAATTGCACAAGTAAACCCAAATATGCCTCGTAGCCATGGCGACGGTCTAATCCACGCAAGTAAGATTGATGCAATGGTAGAAGTTAAAGATGCATTACCAGAGCAAATAGTACCAGAACCAGATGCGGTTGAACGTAAAATAGGGCAATTTTGTGCCGGCTTAATTGAAGATGGCTCAACCCTTCAAATGGGAATTGGTGCCATCCCTAATGCCGTACTTAAAAGTCTAGTAAACCATCAGAATTTAGGAATACACACCGAGATGTTTTCGGATGGTGTTATAGATTTGGTAGAAAAAGGAATTATAAACGGTAAGAATAAGCGAATCCACCCTGGTAAAATAGTATCTGGCTTTGTGATGGGTTCTCGTCGCCTTTACGATTTTTTAGATGATAACCCAATGGTGGCAATGCTCGATATTGCCTACATCAACGATACAGCAGTCATTCGGCGAAACCCTAAAGTGGTAGCTATAAATAGCGCTATAGAAGTAGATATTACAGGACAAGTTTGTGCCGACTCTATTGGAACTTACCATTACTCTGGCGTGGGTGGGCAAATGGATTTTATTCGAGGAGCAGCACTTTCTGAAGGAGGGAAACCTATCATCGCACTTCCATCCACTACCAAAAAAGGAGTGAGTCGCATTGTTCCCTTTTTAAAACAAGGAGCCGGAGTTGTTACAACAAGAGCTCATGTTCATTACGTAGTTACAGAATATGGCGTATGCAACTTATACGGCAAAAATCTTTATCAAAGAGCGCAAGCACTCAAAGAAATTGCCCATCCAAAACACAGAGAACAAATAGACAAAGAAATATTCATCCGTTTCAAACGAATTTAAGGAGGGTAGATATAAGGCATAAGATGCAAGAATTAAGGCACGAGAAATAATTTTAAATTAGTTCTAAATAAACCTCATGTATTACTACTTACATTTCATAACTTAATTATATTCAAGAAGTTTTACCCCTAAGGGGGGAAATCCTAATACACATTCTTTGTGTTTCTTAAAATTGTTCAAACAGTTTGACGCACTCATCATTGGCGCCAGCGGTGGCATTAGGAAGTACCTAGCCAGTCTTGTCACCCTGAGGAATGAGCGGAGCGAATGAATCCCGAATGCTTGGGACAGGCAGGTCTCCTGATCCCGAATTCTCGGGACTCTGCATGTGCTTCGTTATGGGCAGTGGTTTTCAACACCATTACTACTTGAAAATCCCAAATTGTTTCATGGAGATCCCTCTCTCCGCTAGCCAGCGGATACGTTCGGGATGACAGACTTTTGGTAACACTCTAACCTCCCTGCGGTCGGGCATTGCCTTTCAAGCAATAGTATAAAATAGATCAGGAGTTGTCACCTTGCTAGTCTTTACAATCACAAATGTTGTGTATAAGGATTAGCCCCTACAGCAGAAGTAGATTTTGGAATGTTGTTTTTACGTATGATAAGATTAAATTTTTAACTCTTTTATAAATACTCACTACTAAAATCTAAAAACTATCTAAAAAAACCATTTTGCTTTTGCGATTAGTAAACCGATATTCATTCGGGAATTGGGGGGACACACTCTAACATAAAGAACTGAATGGCAAATACACCACTTGTAAATGGGGATAAGTCGTCGTTAAAAGGGCTACTAGCATGGGCATTATATGATTGGGCAAATAGCTCATATTTTGTAATTATACAAACCTTTATTTTTGCGGCATACTTTACAAAAGCCATAGCCGAAAACGTGGAAGTTGGCACTGCCCAATGGGGCAATATGATTAGCTTGGCGGGTTTAGTTATAGCTATAGGAGCGCCCATTTTTGGAGCCATTGCCGACCAAGCCGGCCGTAGAAAACCTTGGCTCGCCTTTTTTACTTTATTATGCGTGGTAGGTAGCGGTTTACTATGGTTTGCTAAACCAGGTATAGATTCATTGTGGTTTGCCTTAACCTTGGGCTTTATAGCCACCATTGGTGCAGAATTTGCCTTCATGTTTTATAATGCCATGTTACCAGATTTAGTACCCTCTAATAAACTTGGCCGTTGGAGTGGCTGGGGATGGGGTTTTGGATATGCAGGAGGTCTTGCCTGTTTAATAATTGCATTATTCGCTTTTATACAAACAGATGGGCAGTGGCTGGGTTTAGATAAAAGCCAAGCAGAACCCGTTAGGGCAACTTTTATATTAGCTGCAGCGTGGTATGCTATTTTTGGTTTGCCTTTATTTTTTATGACAAAAGATAATCCATCTACACAACTACCTATAAAAGATTCCATTAAAAATGGATTTATGCAGATAAAGCAATCTGTACAACAGGCAGGTCAATTTAAAAATATAGTTCGCTTTTTAATTGCTCGTATGTTTTATAATGATGCAATAGTGACAGTATTTGCACTAGGGGGTGTATATGCCGCGGGTACATTTGATATGGACGAAGAGCAGATACTAATGTTCGGAATAGGACTTAATATTACAGCTGGAATGGGAGCTTTTGGTTTTGCTTGGTTAGACGATCGTTCAGGTAGCAAATTCACTATTATTGTATCTATATTAGGATTGTTAATCCCTCTTGTTTGCTTGATAATAGTTAAGAGCATAGTGTGGTTTATAATTTGGGGACTTATACTGGGGATTTTTGTGGGGCCAATTCAATCGGCGAGTCGCTCTTTTATGGGAAGGCTCTCTCCACCTGAATTAACCAATCAAATGTTTGGGTTATTGGCTTTATCTGGCAAGGTGACTTCATTTATAGGGCCGTTTTTAGTGGGCTATTTCACAATAACTTATGGGAATCAAAGAATTGGTATGATAATAATTCCCGTTATGCTAGTTATTGGGTTAGTTCTTATGTTTACGGTGCGCGAAGAACAACCACCACAGGTAAAAATTAATTAAGGTATTACAAACTATGAATAGAATACCCGAAACTAGAATTGATGAAAAAGCGATAAAAGCTTGGGTTATTTCGGGGTTAGTCTTAGGGCTAGTTTGGCTAGCTGTGCCAGCATTAGCCTTTTATTATTCATATAAAATAGAGCCGATTCCGCAATATATTTTATGGTCTTTACTCGCATCAATGCTGGTAATATATCTGGTAAACGCTCTTATTGTACCCAAAATAAGATGGCAACGATGGCGATATGATATCACTGAAAATGAAATAGATTTGCAACGTGGTTTTATTGTTCGCAAAAGAACGGTTATTCCTATAAACAGAATTCAACACGTAGATACTAGCCAGGGTCCCATTTATAGGAAACTCAGTTTATCGTCAGTAAAAATTTCTACGGCGGCAACTACGCACGAAATTCCCGCTTTAGATGACGAAACTGCTGCCGATGTTCGAAATAAAATCTCTCTTCTAGTTAGGAAAGCCAAGGAAGATGTCTGAGTTTAAACGCCAACATCCTGCTGCTGCTGTAGATCAACTGTTCACCCTTATTCGCAAGAATTTGGTGACCTTCATTATTTTATTCTTCCTTAGTACTCGTGGAAATGGCAACTCCATATTTCTATACATCTTTTTTGGCTCTCTAGTATTGAGTTTAGTAACTGGCTTTCTTGGCTGGTGGTTATTCACATATAGGGTACATAACGATGAACTACAGATTAAAAAGGGGATTCTAGTTCGAAAAAATCTCTATCTCTCAAAAGAAAGAATTCAAGTAATAGATCTTACTGAGGGCATTGTGCAACGCCTTTTTGGTTTGGTGAAACTAGAAGTAAAAACGGCAGGTAGTGGCACCGAAACAGCCACTATAAATGCAATATCGCGCGATGAAGCAGAGCGCCTAAGGGCAGAGCTAAGAGGCCGGTCAACGACTGAAGTGGTGGCGGAAGTTGGGGAGCAATCTGTTGATGTTATAGACGATGTTTTGGAAACGTGGAAGCTGTCGAAAAGGGATTTAATGATGGCAGCCATAACCTCTGGGAATTTTGGTCTTATTGCATCAATATTAGGAGCTATATCTGGTCAACTCGATTCTTTTATAACAGAAGAAAATCTTGATTTTGTGATAGATCACCTGCCTGGTGCAAGTAACGTGACTCTAGTAATTGCTGTAATTGTAGCAATTATCGTGATTTCATGGACGCTTTCATTTTTGGGGATAGTGTTGAAATACTCCGATTTTAAAGTGGAAAGAACCGCCACTGATTTAATTATAACCTCAGGTTTAATTGAACGAAAACACATTACAGTGCCATATAATCGCATTCAGGCAATTCGTTTTGTTGAAGGGGTGCTACGACAACCATTGGGCTATGGAGCTCTTTATGTAGAAAGTGCAGGCTTTGAAATTAAAGAGAATGAGCGGTCAATTACCTTACTGCCTTATATCTCTAAACATGAGATACAAACATTTTTCAAGACCTTTTTACCAGAATATGAGCAAAATGAGTTAACCATTAAGCCTCCTAAAAAAGCTCTTTTTAAATATATTCGTCGCCCAAATTATTTATTTCTGCTATTGCTACCAATCGCGTGGTACCTTTTTGATTATGGATGGGGGATATTAATATTTATTCCATTTTTTATGTATTTAGGATGGGTTCAATTTAGAGATGCGGGCCTTAATCTGTCTCAAAACATCTTAACTATACGCTATAGAAGTTTGGCAAGAGTTACTGCTTTTATCAAACAAAATCGAATTCAAACAATTGGCCAAAGAGTGAATCCACTGCAAGCTCGAAGAGATTTAGCTAGCCTAACGGTCACCGCTGCCTCTGGCGCAAAAGGCATTGAATTCAAAATAAGGGACCTTGATGCTGGAGAAGTTATCGAAGCCCTGAATTGGGCAGTAGATAAACGCTCTTAAATGGGATTGTTTGTGGGTAGGTAATTCGTTGGAGGATGACCCAGTTTTTTAGAATAGATAAAGCTGTCAGCGAATTGCGTAACATCTACAATTCTGCAAATCCTGATACGGTACTGTCCCAAAAAGTGTGTATTTATTGTTACGAATTAAGTTTATGATTTAACTATTCCAAAGTTAAATTACTTTTTTCATCTAAATGGGAGCTGTCTAAAGCTTTGGAAAAGTTATAGGCATCGGTGGGTAGGGCTATTTTATAAAAGATGCGTACGAATCCACCGAGATTTCAGCCAAAATCATTTTAGTGGCATATTTTGAGTTTTCTTTTGCTGCTAAAGGCTCTTTACATAATTTTTAGGATAGTGCCTTTCTAATCTCTATTAACTCACATCTACCGCTACCATACAACCAGAATAATGAGCATAAAAAAAGCGCCCCATGTTGACCATGAGACGCTTTAGTGTGCAATAATTGTTTTGTTGTTACTTGAGTAACATCATTTTTCTAGTGATTGAAGTATTCGCAGCAGTTAATCTGTAAATATACATTCCACTTGAAAGGTTAGAAGCATCGAAGCTAACCGTGTAGCTACCAGCTGCTTTTACCTGGTTAACTAAAGTTGCAACCTCTTGGCCAAGCATGTTGAATACTTTCAACGTAACAGGGCTTTGAGAAGGCACATGAAAGTTAATGTTTGTGCTTGGGTTAAACGGATTTGGATAGTTTTGATCTAACACAAAATCAGAAGCAACTTCCAAAATTACTTCGTTAGATACTGGATTTTGACCCAAATCGTACGAAGAAATTGATTGTGCTATTTTATCGCCTACCTTTGCAAACACTCCACCTATGTATAGGTGATTATCTGTGGTTATAGCTAGGGCTAAAACTCGATCTGAACCGTAGGTGTTTTTAATACCAGAACCTATTGAATTCCATTTAGTTCCATTCCAAGATGCTATGCGAGAAATTTCAGATATACCTGAATTTTCAAACTCACCGCCAGCAAACAGTACGTTATCTTTAAATGTAAGTGCGTGTACTGGGGCATCGAAACCTAAACCAACTGGGTTCCAGTCTATACCATTCCAAACAGCAATATTTTTAGCATTAACGCTCGCACCGTCTACAGTAGTAAAATCACCACCAACATAGAGTAAAGTGTCGCCCACAACTTCTAAGGCATAAACATCACCGTCAATACCACCAACTATTTGGTTCCAAGAGCTACCATCCCAATAAGCGATGTTCTCCAAAGAACCACTTGAAAACTTTCCTGCAGCTATAATAGTACCATTCATGGTAGCAAGGGTGTAAATCTCTTCAATTCCACCACCAATACCACTACCTAAAGCAGCCCATGCGGCACCATCCCAAACAGCAATATTATTGGCGCTATTACCACCGGCCTGGCTGAAATCACCTGCGGCATAAACTTTAGAACCAACTTTTATCATGTCGAAAATAACACCATTGGTACCATCACCAAGTGCGCTCCAAGTATTAGTTGAAGTATTATACACAGCTATGTTGTCAGCATCTACTTCACCAGCTTTAGAAAAATCACCACTTACGTAGATCTTATTTCCATCTTTAAGAATACTATTAATTACGCCATCAACACCGCCAGAAAGTGCCTCCCAAGTGTTGCCATTCCATTTTGCAATACCATTGGCTAAAGTGGTGCCTGCTATTACGAATTCTCCACCAGCGTAGAAGTTATTTCCGTCTGCAGTTATTGCTCCAACAGCACCAATTATACCTTTACCTGTAGATATACCGTTAAAGGTAGACAGTTCCATAGTAGGGCTTAAAGAAGCAATATTGTTTAGTATATGTGTGTCAGTGTTACTAAATACTCCACCTAAAATATATTTACCTTCATACTCACTAATGGTTGTTACTACTGCAATTGATGTCAAATCGTTCTTTAAGGTTTCGTTAGCAACATTCCATGAACTTCCATTCCAACGTGCAACTCCAACAGCGTCTAAAATACCAACTTCTGTAAACTCACCAGCAACGAGTAGTCCATTAGAAGTATTTGAAATCGCTCTAACTGCACCATTTGGTTGCGTAGTAAATTTATTCCAAGCAGTTCCATCCCATCGGCCAATATTTTTAATTGCATTGCCATCAATATTTGCAAATTTACCGCCTATATAAATGGAAGTATCAATAGCACTGATAGTAAACACTTCATTATCAGCACCGCCAGCAAACTCAGTCCAAGTAGAGCCATTCCATTTTGCCATGCGACTAGCTGCGTTACCACCTGCTGTGGTAAATTTACCAACAGCATATATTTCGCTGTTGATCTCTGCTATTTCATTAATAGTGTTATTAGTACCAGAGCCTAATGCGCTCCATGAAGAACCATCCCAAACGGCAATATTATTGGCAGTATTTCCACCGGCTTGGCTGAAATTACCAGCTACGTAAAGCTTACTACCTACTTTGGTAATAGCAGAAACGTTACCATTTACACCTACATTAGTACCAGTACCTACTGCCGACCATGTTTTTGTGGTTGTATCCCACACTGCGAGGCCATTCACTTCAATAGTTCCTGCATGGCTAAAATCGCCACCCACATACACTTTGTTACCTTCTGTAAAAATAGTGGTAACCAAACCTAGGCTAGAAGATAGATTTAAGCCGTCTCCTAAACTTTCCCATTCACTACCATTCCAAAAAGCAATAGAATTAGCTTCTTTACCATTAACAGCAGTAAAAGCACCTCCTACGTAAACACCATTTGAAGCGGTGTGGGTAGTAAATATAAAAGCACTACCTGGAGGTCCAGCAAAGCCCGTTACGCCAAACTGGGCACTCCAGTATTGATCGTCTGCGCTTTGTGCATTAGCTGGCATAGAAAATCCTATGAGTAGGAATAGCCAGGCAGCTATAAATTTATTCAAATGTTTTAATCGGGTATCTCTTGTTTTCATTGTATTGTTGATTAATTATTGATTTATTTCTCTCTTTTATGAAATTGATGTCATGTAATTCTTATAAGATTGAATTAACAGTGAAGGATATTTGAGATACGTTTTAGAACATCAAATACCCAACATCTGTAATTCATAGCATCTTTATGTGCAGATATTCCATATGTCTATTGGATTACACATTTAAGAAGGACACTTATCATTTTATGTTTTATTTAATAGACCTCTTGGGTGAAGCCCATTGCTACTAATACACAACACTTGATGGGGTACCCCTAAGATTATATTTAATATTTTTTTTAGAGATATTTTTTGAAGGTGTTTCTGGACAGGCTCCAGCTTCATGAAGCATTCTTGGAAGTTCCCAAATGACAATGCCAAGCAAGAGCTTAGCAACAAGGGGTAAAGGCAAGTGAGGTGTCAAAAATAGCTATGAAATGTGAGCTTCGAGATCCAATGCGGAATTTCATGATAATTGATCTCTGTTCATTGATAATTGCTCAATGATCTCCCCAGTTCTTACATTTTTAACTATGATTTATTTGATTTCATTGATTTGTGTGATGGGGTTTGAGTTATGAATAAAGCTCATGAGCCTTATTGGCAATATGATTTTGAAACAGGATTATCAGGATCTTCTTGATGTGCAGGATTGGATTTGGGCAGTAAGCTTACCTCAATTTCCCTATTCCTTAATTCTCCAATTCCTTAGTCTCTTATTCTCCAATAAAAATGTTATAAATAGTTAAAAACCAATACAATTAGGATTGAACCCTATTTGCTAAATATATTCACATCGGTAACTGCCTATTTGGAATGGAGATTTGAATTATAGGCAGGGGATAAAAATTCAAGAACCTTTATCGTATTAAAAATTTATAGGGAATCGTTATGTACAAATTCAGAACAAAATTATGGGCAATTGGACTAAGAGCAATATTACTCTCCATGCTTACAACAGCTGTAATTGCTCAAACCTCAAATCAAGCCCCAGATCGAAAAGAGGGTGAGGGTCCACATGAGCGTCTCATAATTCGTGGTGCAAATATGATAGATGGCACAGGCGCTCCTATGGTTGGTCCAGTTGATATTGTTATTGAAGGGAATAAAATTGCATCCATTCATCGAGTGGGATATCCGGGCGTTCCTATTAATGAGGATAGACGTCCTAAAGGTGCAACCCAAGAGTTGGATGCTACGGGCATGTATATTATGCCGGGATTTGTGGATATGCACACACATACAGGAGGCAGAAATACGGTTCCTAATGTGGAATACACCTACAAATTATGGCTAGGACATGGAGTAACAACCGTCCGTGGAGTTACTTTTGGTGGATTTGAATTTTCTAAGAATGAGAAGCTAAGAAGTGAAAAGAATGAAATTGCAGCTCCAAGAATGTTCAATTATCAGCGCATTGGCTCTGGGTGGGATAAGCGTCCTGAAACTCCCGATCAAGTTCGCGAATGGGTGCGTTGGGCAAAAAAGCAAGGCGTTGATGGGTTCAAATTAACGGCTCACGATCCTGCAATTATGGAAGCTTTATTAGATGAAGCCCGCAAGCAAAAACTAAACAGTACCGCCCATTTAGATCAACTTGGTGTGGTGCGGATGAACACGGTAGACGCTACCAAACTGGGATTAGGCACTCAAACCCATCATTATGGCTTATTTGAATCGATGTACGACGGCTACCACCTGCAGCCCTATCCAAGTAATTATAACTACCAAAATGAGGGTGATCGTTTTGCTCATATTGCCCGCCAGTGGAATAAAGTTGTTGAGCCAGGTAGCGAAAGGTGGAATAATCTGATTGACTTCTATTTAGAATATGATCTTACTATGGATCCTACCTTCAATATCTACGAAGCTAGTAGGGATGTAATGAGAGATCGCAATGCTGAGTGGCATGAGGAATATACACTGCCTACCGTTTGGGAATTTTTTAAACCCAATCGCATTGCTCATGGCTCCTATTGGTTCGATTGGACTACTGAGGATGAAATAGAGTGGAAGAAATTCTATCAAATTTGGATGCAGTTCATTAATGATTATAAAAATGCAGGGGGCCGAGTAACTACAGGCTCTGACTCTGGTTTTATTTATAAATTATATGGATTTGGTTATATCCGTGAATTAGAAATGTTGCAAGAAGCAGGTTTTCATCCTCTTGAAGTGATTCGCTCAGCCACCATGTATGGCGCGGAAGAATTGTACAAATTGCTAGATGAAGAACCTCCATTTGGGATTATTCGCGCTGGTAAATTAGCTGATTTAGTTATTGTAGAAGAGAATCCACTCCATAATTTGAAAGTGTTATATGGAACAGGCGCTGTAAAAGTAAATGAAAATAATGAAGTGGTACGTGTTGGTGGTGTAAAATATACCATCAAAGACGGGATTGTTTATGATGCCAAACAACTACTCAAGGATGTGCGCGATATGGTTACGGAGCAAGAAGCCGAAATGGGAAAGAAAGAACGCTATTAAAAAAATAGATATAATAACCATGTTTAAATTCAATGTTAAAACCCCATTTATAGTACTTTCCGGACTTGTAATTCTAGGATTAACGCAAATATCCTGTAGCTCGGAGGCTGAGAAGTACGTTGATGAAATATCCATTGTTCAGGAGAAGCTTCAACAAGAACGAACGGCTACTTTAGAAGATATTGAGCAAGGTATTTCCGCACAAAAGGTGGAGAGACTCATAGATTTAGGAGCTTGGGTTGAGGCTGAAAATTATATAAATAAGATGGAGGTTTCCTCGCTAGGCAGAAAGTATGTTTCGGCTAAGTTACAATTCAAAAAGCATCAGTATGAACAAGCTGAAGTGTTGGTAAATCAAATACTTGGCGAGCAACCTGCACATAGAGATGCCCAACTCCTTAAAGCCGAACTTGAAATTCAAGCTTGGAGATTGGATGAGGCGGATGCGATTGCTTCATCTCTTTTAATGGAGAATAAAAATGATGCAAAAGCGGGCATTATTAGAGGTAAAGTGGAATTACTAAACCGCAATTACGCGGAGGCTGCACGATGGGGGAAAGAGGTTCAAAAATGGGATCCACTACTAGCTGATGGATATTTATTAGAAGCTGAAAGTCTGTTTTGGGATCAAGATCCAGCGGCAGCTGAACCAGCACTGAAGAAGGCGCTCGAAATAAATCCATTTAACGCCGATGCCAGATTTAGCTACGGGTATGCGGTATGGAGAAGGGTGGATGCCACTCAACTAGAAAATATGGCCGCTCAGTGGAACATGGCTCTACAGGTAAATCCCATGCACTATTTAACTCATTGGCATTATGGAAATGGGCATACCAATCTTACTTATGCCGATTATGTCCATCCAAGCGATGAAGAGGTACGAGAAAAACTAAAGGCAGCAGATCCCTTAGTAAGTCAAGATAAAATGGAGGAAGCCATTCAAATCACAAGAACTGTTGAAAAGGAGTACCCAGAATCTGTGCTGTCTGAAATGATGCGAGGCTCTTTGTATTACATGTATTATAGCATGGACAGGGATGAACGATTAGATTCAGCAGTGGCAAGTTTTAATAGGATATTAAATCGTAAACAAAATTATGGTCCGGCGCATAATGCGTTAGCTGCGGTCATAAAACAAAAGCAGTTTCAATATTTAGAAGAGTTTGAAGAGCTAGAACAAATTATTGAAAACACGGAAATACCCAAAGCAGGCTCCGTATTTTATAAAGTTTTTAGGGACGCAAAATACTATCCAGGGGATCGTGTTGAAAAAATGATTGCTCAGCAAATTGGTCCAAGTAAAGCCTATTTAGAGATGATTAATAAATTCGACTCTAATTTTGCTATCCCACCACTTCATATAGATCTGGCTATTGCCATGGACCAAAATTTCTTTAGATTTGGAACCACCTTCGATAATCGCCAATGGATGGATATACGTGGGGTAGGCAGTGGTGCTACGGGAATTGAATATTTAGAAAGAGGGGCGCATTTAGAACGGAATGTACTCGCTCACGAATACGCTCACTTATATCATGGCAGAATTTTAACCGACAAAGAAAGTCGAAAAATTCGTGCGCTTTATCATCAAGCGAAAGTCAATAATACCACGCTCGATTATTATGCAGCAAATAATGAAAGTGAGTTTTTTGCTCAAGGCTATGCTGGATTCCTATCCGAGAAAAAAGTGCATCCGTTAAATCATAAATCCATGAATACTCGCGAGTATATCAAAAGCAAAGATGCTGATTTCTATGATTTCTTAGAGCAATTACTAGCGAAGCAGGAAGCATATTTAGCGGGAAATGAAAAGGTATTAGCTGATAATTGGGCTCAAACATATTTATCTCTTGCTAAAAGAGGGCGAGGGAGATATTTAACATTAGCGAGTTCATACCTTGACACCTCTCTCACTTACAGTAGCACATACCTTCCAAGTATTTTGGAGTATTCGCAAGTTTATGCACAAAAAGGTGATTTCAAAAAAGCAGAGGAATACATAAAACAAGCCGAAGTCCTTGACGCAACTTATGCGCCCATCTATCTAAGTGCTGCGAATATTGTCCATTATAAGGTTTTAGCTGACGAAATTAATTTTGAGGATGCTATAGCTCAACAAGAAGTATTGTTTGAAAAAGCAAAATCACTCGAAACGGATTTAGCGGAACTCGCAAGCTTAAACGCACTTAGTAGAACGAGATATTATGAGTATGGACATTTAGCGGAAGCAGTTAAAACCGCCCAAGATTATGCGGCAAATGCACCTACTATTTCAACCTATCTCAGAGATAGAAAAGAAGCAGCCGAAGCGTATGCGAATAATGTGAGAAGCGAGTTAGGGTACTCCTCGGAAGTGGAATCATTTTTCAAAAGCTTGCTAGATCAAAATCCCCAGAATTTCAACTTTAGACTCAACTATGCAGATGTATTGATGAGACAACAAAAGTGGGATATGGCTTTATCTGTACTAGAAGAAGGGCAGAGGATATTGAGTTCTGCAGGAAATGAATTACCAAGTTACACATTGAGGATTGCACACATCCATTCCTTAACAGATAATGAAAAGAGCGCTAAAGAACTATTATCGGACATTAAAACTGATCGATTCAATTGGCAAGAAAAGTTGCTCTTTGCTGAAGTATTAGCGGAATTAGGGGAAGTTGAAAGAGGTTTTGGAATAGTAGAAGAGGTGGGCGAACTAAAATTACCTAGCCAAAAAGCAGAAAAAGCATTCGTCCTAGGGAAGTTAGAACAAAGCCGTGGGAATCATGAAAATGCAATCTCACACTATCGCGAAGCTTTAGAAAACAATGCCTACCATTTGCAAGTTCGGGCATTGCTCATAAATCTGCTTAATAACTCTGATATGAAGAAAGAAGCAGAAGCGCTAACTCGACAGGCTAATGCATTGGAAATTCCTCTTGGCTCTGATTTTAAAGCGATGATAAAGTAGTTTTGTGCTTTGTTTCAATGCTGCTTTACTAATATTCAATTTCTCTTATAAAGCTCGCATCCTTTAGAATCTTTAATTGTTTCTCAGGTTGCGAGTTTTTTTAGAAGAACCAAATCCGTGATCGAATTACCTAACATCTACAGAAGGCTATCTTGTTTTACTTTTAAAAGTAATGACGAATTATTCAATTTATATGTTCTAGATGTGCCTATTTAAGGAGGGTTTAAAAAAGTAGGTGGTTAGATAAAATTGGATTCGTAGAGAGGTATAAATTAGTTACTTAGTATAGGAGTTCTTATTCTAAATAAATTTTGAATCTAAGCTAATAGTTCTTTAACCTTAGGCATCTTCAAAGAGAGGCCTTAAACTTATCTAAAGTATAGTAAATAAATGAGTTTGGGTTATAACAAATAACATAAATGATAAAATCATGAGAGCATCAATTCAGACTTTATGTCTACTACTAACCATGTCGTTACTTTTTGCTTCCTGTAACGACTCGCCATCCGACTCAGGCAAAGATAGCAAATTACAAGCCGTAATAGTGTTTACGCCAGATGCACCTGAAACTGGCCAACAGATTGTACTTAATGCAACTTCCTCGGAGGATGTAGATAATATTGGATACGATATTAACTGGACCTTAAATACAAAACCATCTGGAAGTAACTCTTCTATTGCCGAGCCTACTCTCGCAACTACTGCGTTTGTACCTGATGTAGCTGGCGATTACGAAGTGAAACTAGAGATCAGTAACTCATCAGAAAAAGCATCTTCGTCCGAAACAGTAATTATATCTGTTATTAAGCCTGGTCCAAAAACAATTGAACTGAGTGGAAGAATTACAGAAGACTCAACTTTGGTTAATATCTTTACCGATCCAACAATAGCCGATTATATTGTAGTGGGTAACTTAGATGTTAACGCCAAGCTTAGAATTAACCCAGGAGTGGTTATTCATGTTAAGCAAGATTTAGGAATTAACATTAATGATGCTGGAGCGATTATAGCTGAAGGAACGGCTGATAGCCTGATTGTATTTACTGGAGCTCAACAAACATCAAACGGTATTTGGAGAGGGATTAATGTTCACTCAAATTCAGTAGATAACATCATCAGTCATGCTGAAATTAAATATGCTGGTAGCAAACCTGCTGCAACTTATTTCGGTGCAACTGCTCTAATGATTGATCGAGCAAAAATTAATTTATCAAATGTTCTGATTTCGAATAGTGGTGGATATGGCATTCAGACTCGAAGAGATGAGGCTGAATTCCCTATGACAAATATGCGATTTGAGCAAAACACTAAAGACCACGCCTACATTCATACAAGCCAGATGAAATATTTTGACACAGGTAGTTCTTTTGACGGTGGTTTTGTAACTGTTTATAGTGGTGGAACTACATCAAATATGGATATTTCTGTATTAGATGGTGCTAATTATAAGATTGAAAAATGGATATCATTTAGCCATGATATTACTATTGATGCAGGTGCACAGTTTGAATTTGCAACTGATGCTGGCCTTGACATAAAAGACGGTTCTTCTATAATTGCTAAAGGAGCAGCGGATAACAAAATAGTGTTTACAGGAACTAGTAAATCACCTGGTGCGTGGGATGGTATTTTTGTATCGTCGAGTTCAGTTGATAATATTTTTGAACACGTAGATATTAGTTATGGTGGTGGGCGTAGCATTGCGACCTACTTTAGCAAAACAAATATGGCTATCGATAGGGCTAAAATTAAACTTATTGATGTGTCTATTACCAATAGCGCAGGTTATGGAGTTGAAACCCGCCGTGATGGTTCAGCTTTTAGCATCGAAACTAGCACCTTTGATAATAATGCCAATTCAGACATGAAAATACACGTTGAACAAGCCAGCTATGTTGACAACCTAACCGACTTTAATGGCGGCGATGTTGAAATATATGGAGGAAGTACCCCAAATAGTGGCACAGAAACATGGAGTAAATTGAAGAATGGCACGTATTATTTCTCTAGTTCAGCTAGCATTAGAAATGAAATAACAATTGAAGAAGGCGCTTATTTCGAAATGGGTACAGATGTTATTCTATCTGTTCTTGGCACTTCGTCTAATGCCTCAGGTGTTATTAAAGCCGTCGGTTCAGCCAGCGATTTAATTACATTTAGTGGACGTTCTAAAGCAAAAGGCGCGTGGGGTGGAATTGTAATTTCATCTGCATCGGTAGATAACTTAATGGACCATGTAAAAATTGAATATGGTGGTGGAAAAGATCTTGCTACCTATATAACTGCTGCGAATTTAGCAGTGTATAATAGTGGTAGACTTACACTCAAAAACTCTTTTATAGAGAATAGCTTAAAGCACGGAATAATTGTGCGCACAAGCCATAATGCAGTGTTAGTAGAAGAAAATGTGACGTACTCTAATAATGGTGATACAGATATAACAAACTAAGTCTGTAATAAGGTTAATTACCTGCACTTATATTTATTGGCAAAATTAAAAAAAAGGACACCCGTTAAAATTGGTGTCCTTTTTCATTTTAATATTCAGTTTCGATTTTGAAACAACACGACATTTGTCCACTTTAATGATGAAAAATAGATACTAAAACAATTTAAAAAACCGATTATGACTATTAAAAATATAAAGAAGAAGCTAGAAACTTCATCAAATCCTGTAGCAGAGGCCATACATCAGAATGCCAATTTTAGGGTGATTGCCTTTGCCTTTAAAAAAGGGATGAATATAAAGGAGCATAAAGCCTACCATCCATCAAAATTTATTGTTTTTGAAGGCTCGGTTATTTACAAAGAAAAAGATAGAGTGATTGAGATGGGACAGTATGATGAAGTGGACATCCCAAGTGAAATGCCACACTCTGTAGAAGCTTTAGAAGATAGCCTATGCATTTTAACACAGGGCAAAGAGTAGGGCAATAATGGTAGTGGTTACCGCACCCCGATGTGGTCTACCTGCCCTGAATTTGGCTATGAGAGCAAAAAAGAAACCCCCGTGTTTTGGCACGGGGGTTATTGAATAAGGAAAACCGCAATTCCTAGTCCCTTAATTCCCTAATCACTAATTTCTAAACTATTAGCAAGCTGCAGAAATATCGCTTTCTGCTGTTACAACCTCGGTCGATAATTGTTCAGTTTTCTTACCTCTAAAGAGGTTAGAGGGCTTGTAGCGAACTAAACGAACTGCGTTTAGAATAACTAGCAAAACACTCAACTCATGAACTAACATTCCTGAGGCTAGATTCACGTTCCCCGTTAAAACTCCAGCCAGTAATAAGGCAACAGTTCCAACTGCTAAAACCATATTCTGTTTCATATTACGAACGGTAGATTTGGCAAGGCTTAACGCATACGGTAGTTTATCGAGGCTGTCAGACATCAACACTACATCGGCGGTTTCCATTGCCACATCGGTTCCAGAAACACCCATTGCAATTCCAACATCAGCAGTGGCAATAGCAGGTGCATCATTTACTCCATCGCCCAGCATAGCCAATCTGATACCTTTGCCCATGCAGTCTTTCACTTTCTCAGCTTTATTTTCTGGAAGTAACTCGGCAAATACTTTGCTCATGCCTAGTTGTTGGCCTACAATGGCTGCAGTATGTCTATTGTCACCCGTAAGCATAACTAGGTGCTTAATGCCATCATCTTTAAGTTGCTGGATAGCTGATGGAGCTTCCTCTCTAATTTTATCTGCAATAGAAATGATCCCTAAAATATTTTCTTTATCGGATATAAATACTGCTGTATTACCAGCCTTCTCTTGCACGGTAGCATACTCTTCGATAGCCGATTCAATAATAATTTCATTATCGGTAAGTCCTTTACGGTTTCCAATATACAACTGCTCACCATTAAGCATAACCTGAATACCACGTCCTTTTAGAACCTGTACATCTGAAGGCTGATTGACGAGTTTCAAACCCGCTTTCTCAGCTTCTTTCACAATAGTTCTACCCAAATGGTGCTCTGAAATAATTTCAGCCTCTGCTGCCAATAGTAATAATTCATTTTCAGACATCCCGAAAGCCTTAATGGCAGTCACTTCAGGTTTACCCATGGTTAGGGTTCCTGTTTTATCAAATACTACCGCATTCAGCTTTGCAAGGTTTTCCATCACTTCACCACCTTTAATAAGGATACCATTCCTAGCACCATTACCGATACCGGCAACAATAGATACTGGTGCAGAAATTACAAGAGCACCAGGACAAGCAATTACTAGAAATGTAAGGGCCAAATGGACATCAGAGGTAATAATCCACACTAAAACGGAAAGAACCATAATTCCTGGTGTATATATAGTGGCAAATTTCTCGAGGAAACGCTGTGTTTTAGCTTTTCCTTCTTGAGCCTCTTCTACCAGTTCGATAATTTTAGAAAAGGTAGTATCGTCACCCACGTGCTCGGCAATAACTTCAAGATATCCACTATCCAGAATACTACCACTAAAGACGGTGTCGTCCACATTTTTGCTAACAGGGACAGATTCGCCCGTGATAGCTGCTTCATTTACAGATGCTTTTCCAGAGATTACCTTTCCATCAATAGGAATCTTCTCCCCAGTTTGTATTAAAACCAAATCACCTTCTTCTACATCCTCAGCCATAATAATGGTGCGAATTCCATCACGAAGCACAGTGGCCTCAAGAGGTGCCAAATCCATTAATGTTTTAAGTGAAGAACGGGCTTTTTCTAGTGTTCTAATTTCTAAAAAAGCACCAAAAAGAAAGAGGAAGGTAACCGCTGCCGATTCAACATATTCCCCAATAATTAGAGCTCCAATTACCGCAATGGTAACAAGAAGTTCTATACTGAACATCTTCATGCGAGCTGCTTGCCACGCTTTTATGAATGTTGGGTAACCAGCTAAAATGGTGGCGGATATTAAAAGAGTATCTAATAATGCACCGCTCCAATTCAATAAATAGGTTGCGAAGGCGGCAATTAGCAAAATGCCCGAAAGATACATTAATAGGTTAATCTGCTTATTCTTCATGGTGCTAACTCGTTAATTATTTAAATAGAATTTATTTTGCAGATAGGACTGGATAGCCCACTTTTTCAATCAAATCGCCTAGCTTTTCAGAAGTAGTCTCATCTTCATTATAAGACACTTTAACTTTACTAGAGTTGAATAGAACTTTAGCCTCTTTTACACCCGGCTCTTTTGAAAGAACGCCTTCTATTTTTGTGATACAAGTTGGGCAGGTAAGTGTTTCGAGTTGATATCTAGTTGTTTTCATCGCTAAAATAATTATGTGTTATTGGTTTGAACCATATTTTAGAATTAGATCTAATTTGGTTCGATTTAGTTTTTGTCTACCGCAAAGTTATGAATAAAATCTATAAGAGACAAGTCTATCTCTTATAGAATATATTATTCAATTATTGTTTTATAAGTCATTGAATTGCAGAACTATAGATTAAATAGAATTGGTAAGATAACAACAGCCAGTCTTAAGATTATCAGCTAAACTAGCAATAGTTGTTTCCTCGAAAGATTTAAGCATTGCGTCTCTAGCTTCTACATATTGATGGTGCATAGGGCAGGGGTGCTGTTCGGTACACTCGTGTAATCCTAATACACATTCTTTGAACACGGCTAAGCCATCAATAGCATGTACAATGTCGATTACGGATGAGTTTAGCTGATGTTTCTCGCAATAAAAGCCACCATAAGGACCTTTTAGCGAACTGATTATACCGTGCTTTTTCAATGGTTGTAATATTTTTCCAGTAAAAGCTTGAGGCGCTTCAATTTTATCGGCTATTTCCTTTGCGCTAAATTTAACGTCTTCATCCACTTTAGATGCAAGAAATATAGTAGCGCGGATGGCGTATTTACAAGATTTTGATATCATAATATTCTCCTTTCACGGAAGTTACATATTTTCCATGAAAGACACCATTGTCTCTTATAGGATTTATAGGAATTGGGGATTAGTGATTAGGAGACTAGGGATTGAGGCGCTCCTTAACCAAAGTTCTCTTAAGTCTGTGACTTAAGAGTGGTAGCCTAGCAAGTTTGCAACTTGCATTATGGGCAATATTTATAAGATTTACGAAAGTCTTACAGAGCTCATAATCATTAAATCTGAACTGTTTCTTGGTGTTTGAGCTTTAATGGAAGTCGGAGACTTCCTCTGCTAGAGCTTTTAAGTTGCAAACTTAAAAGAGCATCAGGGTAGGTAAGGGATTGCGTATTGACTGCCCTATTAACTATTTCCTAGACTCCTAGTTCCCCAATCCCCCAATTCCTTAATCCCAAGTTCCCAAATCACTCTTTACAATCAAAATTACATGGAACTATTATGGTTGGTTCACTTTCTATTCCATATCGGTTTACTTTGGTGATTTTAAGCTCTTCTAATAAAGAAACATGGGATAACTTGAATGGAGAATATTCAGGGGAGTCATCTACTTTGAAAAATGGAAGTACAATTTCGAGATCTGTTCTATTTTGAATTGTTGTTTCCCAGCGCTCTCTAAATTTAGCATGTATAATCCAATTCGAGATTGAAGTACGCTTTTCATTGAGCTTAATTGTTAGATTATTATCCCCATAATTAATAGAAATATCTGGTTTGGAAGATTTTTTAGCATACTCGGGGTTCATGGGTGGCACCAAAGCCTTCTTTGCGTAAGGATAGGTGATAAGTGCCGACTGCAGGCTATCATCTCTAACTAACGGAGCAATACTCCAGTGTATAGTTCCTGGAGCTTTGGGGACCATTCCACGGGTAATCATAATTTGGTTGAATATTTCGTCCACCTTCTTTTCTCCCTCATATAAACCAATGTTGATGCCCGGCCAAAGATTACGATTTTTGGTGTTTTGAGATTCCCACCAACCTAGCAATACAGGAAAGCTTTGTTCTATTTGATTGATTGGCCAATATAGTTGTGGAGAAAAATAATCTACCCAGCCTTCATTCAGCCATTTTTTAGCATCAGCGAATAACACTTCATATTGATCTAACCCAGAAATGGAAGGCGGATTGTTAGGGCGCCAAATTCCAAAAGGACTCAACCCAAATTTAACATACGACTTTTCTTTTTTTATGGATTGATAAATACGTTCAACAAAAACATCCACCGCATTTCTACGCCAATCAGAGCGACTCATTGTGCCACCATTAGCTAGATATTTATTCCAGTTTTCATCATCTGGGAAATCTTTATCATTATGGTAAGAAGGGTAGGGATAGAAATAATCATCGAAATGAACGCCATCAATATCGTAGCGTTTTACAATATCCATTACAACAGCATGAGCATGATCTTGAGTCTTTTTACTAGATGGATCGAGCCAATAAAATCCAGAATCTAATTCAAACACAATATCGCTCATAGTATTAACTACAGAGTGTTCGGAAATTGGGCCACCCGCAGTATGATGAGCTCGGTATGGGTTCAGCCAAACATGAAGTTCTAGACCTCTTTTGTGAGCCTCTTCGACCCAAAAATTTAGTGGATCGTAAAAAGGGGAGGGAGCCACACCTTGTTGTCCCGTTAAATAATACGACCAAGGCTCTAAATCACTTTCATACAAGGCGTCGGCTTGTGGACGTACTTGAAAAACCACCGCATTGTAGTTGGTTTTTTGGAGTAAGTCTAACAATGCAATTGCTTCCTCCTTTTGCTGCTCAACAGTTAAATCACGCGAACTAGGCCAGTTTATATTTGCTACTGTGGCAACCCAAGCAGCTCTAAATTCGCGATCAATTCTAGGAGTGGTTTCTGTTGTGCTAGAAAAATCAGGTACTAATGTCTCAGTATTAGACTCTTGATTTGATAAATCAGTATGGGAATGAGCTGTTAACCTTTGCACTGGCTGGCAGTTTATGGAAAAAAGGAATGAGGCAATAATAAAGGTAAAGAGCGTAATTTTTCGCATGAAGCAACAAACAATAGGATGAATAAATATGAAATTGATGCTGAAGGTACCAACTAAAAGACAGTATGGAAATATAGTTTTTAGTTATTGGCAATAGTGATTAGAGAATTAGAAAACTCAGAAGAAAGAAGTCAAAACTCAAAATTTTCCAAATTCCTATTAACAAATAACTAAAACTCCTAAATAATAGTGTCAAAAATTCCGCATCTTTGAGCTGAATTTTTTCATTAGCTATTTTTATGATTGTCATATTTTTTATTGTTGGTCTTGCTGCACTTATTACAGGCGCTGAATTATTTTTAAAAGGCGTAGATCGTTTTGGTACAAAATGGCGTATTTCATCTGTTGTGATGGGTTTAACAGTGGTAGCTTTTGCTACGGGCGCACCTGAATTAGCAGTTAGTTTAAAAGCGGCGGCCTCTGGCAGTGCAGACTTGGTGCTAGGTAATATTATTGGAAGTAACATCGCCAATATTCTTCTCATATTGGGCATTTCGGCCATGATAAAGCCAATCAGTATTTCTCTGCGTATAGTACGTTTTGATGTGCCCGTAGTTATTATTGCAAGTGTGTTACTCTTTATTTTAGCTCTAGATGGAGAGTTAAGTGCTTTAGATGGAGCAATCCTATTTAGTGGACTTATCTTTTATTCTTTACTCACATTTTTTCAGATTAGAAGAGAAAGTCGCAATAATGGACTAGTTGATGAAAACATTGATGAAGAAATTGCAAAGCTTTCAACGGGATGGTTTTTCTACTTCAAAAATATTGGATTTCTAATTGTTGGATTAGCTCTTATTGTACAAGGGGCTAATTGGATGGTTGAAAGTGCCGTTGAAATGGCGCGAATTCTAGGTGTATCAGAGCTTATAATAGGCTTAACTATCGTGTCTATAGGCACATCTTTGCCTGAAGTTGCCACAAGTATTGCTGCCATTCGCAAAGGCGATGTTGATATGGCGGTTGCCAACGTGATGGGCAGTAATTTGTATAATATATTTCTGACGATGGGCTTAACCCTTCTTATTACGCCCAATATATTAGCAGTATCGGCTCAAGCCATTCATTTTGATCTACCTTTTATGATAGCCATAAGCATAGCTTGTATTCCTATCTTTATTGCAGATTTCAACATAACTAAATCAGATGGCTTCCTGTTTTTGTTTTACTATGTAGGTTACATCTTCTATTTAATTTTAGACGCAATAAACTCACCTTTTAAGTACAGCATGGAACTAGCCATGATTTGGGTTATAATACCAGGCACTCTATTATATATGGCAGTACGGCTTTTCTCTTACTTTAAAAAGAGAAAAGCAACCTCCACTATTTAATTTCCCATTTTACCTTTAAAATGTTTGGCGTAATTAACACCTAAATTGTCAAAGCGTTTGAATTGTATTTGCAAACGTCCCCAAAAACTAAACCAATCCTTATCTTCTTTGGGGGTCCAAAGTACTTCAGATAAAGCGGTCATTCTAGGCAAAGCCATATATTCTATTTTTTCGGGAGTATGAATAAATTCTGTCCACAAATTACCCTGCGAACCGAGTACATATTTTCCTTCTTCTTCAGTTAATTCCTTTGGGATGGGCTCGTAATTATACACTTGAGTAAGTGGAGTGTAAAAGCCAATAGCGAGTGGTTCTGTGGCTATATCTCCTTGGTAATGATCGAAGTAATTAGTGCTCCAGGGGGTCATAATCACGTCGTGTTTCATTTTAGCAGCTTCAATACCACCTACCTCTTCCTGCCAGCTCATAACGGTTGCCCTTGGGGCCAAACCACCTTCCAAAATTTCATCCCAACCAATAATTTGTCGGCCTTTTGAATTTAAATATCGTTCTACTCGCTGAACAAAATAGCTCTGTAATTCTAGTTCATCTTTTAAGCCTTCTCGTTTAATAACACTTTGTGCAAATTCACTTTCTTCCCATTGTTTTTTAGGAGCTTCATCGCCGCCAATGTGTATATATTCACTTGGGAATAGCTCAAGTACTTCATCAAAAACATCTTCAAAAAATGCAAAGGTTTCTTCTCTAGGGCAGAAAATGTCTTCAAAAATTCCGAAAGTAGACTGCACTTTATATTCTTTATCCACACATCCAAGCTCAGGGTAAGCCGCTAGAGCAGCACTAGAATGCCCAGGAAGTTCAATTTCTGGGATAACAGTGATGTATTTAGATTGTGCATAGGCAACAACTTCACGTATTTCATCTTGTGTATAAAAGCCGCCATGCCTTTTACTGTCGTAAGTGGCAAGTTTCTGTACAGGACGTCTTATAGATGTTGAATCTCGCCAAGCACCAATTTCTGTTAGTTTAGGATATTTTTTAATCTCGATACGCCAGCCTTGATCTTCGGTTAAATGCCAGTGAAAGCGATTCATTTTATGCATGGCAATGAGGTCGATGTATTTTTTCACAAATTCGATGGGCTGGAAATGTCTTCCCACATCTAAATGCATGCCTCTGTATCCAAAACGAGGTTCGTCAAAAATTTCTGCGGATGGAATTTTCCAAGCAAAAGTACGAGGTATAAAAGAAGGATCTCTGTGTTCAATTTCTACAGGGAGAAGTTGGCGCAAAGATTGGAGTCCATAAAAAAGTCCTTGCTCAGTTGCAGCCGTAATTTCCACTTTGGCGGGAGTAACTGATAGGGTATAAGCCTCAGGGTTTTTTGTTTGAGGAAGTGGAGCTAGAACTAAACTCACCACGGTGTCTTGTTCTGTAGCTTGGCTAACAATAGGTAAATCGAACCAAGTTGCAGTATCTAGCAAATCTTTAAGCTGCGTAGCTAGAGTAGAATTTCGCAAACTTGAGTTAGTAATGAGAATTTTTGAATTTTCCTTGAGCTCAAAAAATCCTTCTGATTTTATAACTTCAACAGGTTTGGGAATGATTGATATTTGTTCAGTTGGACTTTGTGCAAAGACTAAAATAGGCAGTAATGCCCATAGAAAAAGGGGAGTGAGTTTCATGAATGTAGTTAGTTTATTTTAACCACAGAAGTAACAGAGCTTTGTTATATAATGCAAGGGGATTTAGTAATTGGGAATTAGTTAATAGGGACTGAGGAATTGAGAAAGTTAAATCTCGAATACTGAATATGCTCATGAATAAAATCCTCGTCCTTGCGAAGGAGGAGCTAGTGGAGGTCGGAATTGGGATTTAGTTATTAGGAAATGAGGAATTAGGGAATTTAGTTTTCATATAATATATTCTGCATAAGTGCTAACCTATTGTATATAAATATGATGTATTTAGAATTCAATCGAATAGGGCGTTTAATTGCTGGACTTTCACTTTGTATTATTTGTTTAGCCGGTTGTTCTAAAACAGAGCAAAACAAAGAGCAGATTTTGCCTAGTGATTTAAAACAATTGTATCCCCAGCAGCTAACCAAATTTGATAAAGTAGATTCCCTGTATTTTTCTTTTTTGGGAATAAATGCTTTTTTGGCTGAAGATAACAACATAATTCTGGCTGTGTGGGATCCAGCAATGTTGCTAAAAACAGACTTTGAAGGGAATACAATTATAGCTAAAACTGTCACGGGAAAAGGTCCCGGAGAAACATTAGGCATTGGTGTTCCAGCAATTGATACAGATGGAAATATTTACGTACTGGATCAATGGCAAAGTAAGATTGTTAAGTATGATAAGAACCTTCAACTACAGGGTGAGAGAGTAGTTAAAACGGAAGAGGGGCTTCAAACCTTTCAAATTTATCCAACCTTTAATAATGGGCAATTATTAGTGGAATTAGGCAGGCCAACACTTTCTAATATAGATGATCTAAGAAAAGTGATGAGTATTTACGATTTTAATACTGGAGTATTTGGTGATACAATAGAAACATTTTCAAGACCATATTCACCAATAGGTTCAATGTCAGGGGGACAGGCTGGAAGTGGCATTCAAGTTCCCTTCTCAGATGAACAATTAATTACATACAAACCAGAGAGTAAAACCTTTCTGTTTTTTGATACTAGGACCAATATTATTGCAGAGATTGACTCAAAATTCGACACCCTCAGAGTAATCACTGTAAATCTTCCACAAGAGAAAGTTAGCCAAGAAGAACTTGAGGCATTTAGGCTACAGGATGATAGGCTTGATGGTCAAAATTGGGAAAGAGTAAAAGCTAGAACGCCAAAGCTGAAAGCAAAAGCAGATATTATGCATTATTACAAGGAGGAAATCTGGTTGAAATCTAACCTCAAGAGCGAGTACGATAAATGGTTGGTTTTAGATATGAATGGCGAAATAAAACATGCTGGGAGTGTAATCTAAACTCTGTCTGATTAGTTTTTAAGTGTTGTTAGGGGCTCGGGTTAGATCCAGTGGCAGCCGATCTCCAAATTTAATAGCCAGCTGCTGAACGGTCAAACTCCAATTTTGCAGC
>Ga0265293_10003254_pt1 | contig 30482 bp, 19 predicted proteins | sample Munlanlewell138R_FD_192505 | JGI IMG/M metagenome (GOLD analysis project Ga0265293, IMG submission 192505) | Leachate microbial communities from a municipal landfill in Southern Ontario, Canada - Leachate well 138R | ecosystem: Engineered > Solid waste > Landfill > Unclassified | place: Canada... | reverse complement strand
CCGAGATCGTGGACCAGGGCGGCGAAACGCACCACCGGCTCGGCGCTCAGCTTCGCCGCCTGTTGCAGCGTCATCAGGGTATGAATGCCGGTATCGACTTCCGGGTGGTAGTCCGCCCGCTGGGGGATGCCGAACAGGCGGTCGATTTCGGGATAGAGAACGGCGAGGGCGCCGCACTCACGCAACACCTCGATAAATATCCAGGGCGATCGCTCGGCGAGGGCTTTCCCGGTTTCGCTCCACACCCGTTCCGGGGTGAGATGGTGCAGCTCGTCGCCGCTGGCCAGCCTGGCCATCAGCGCCAGGGTTTCCGGCGCTATGGTGAAGCCCAGGTGATGGTAGCGGGCGGCGAAGCGCGCCACGCGCAGTACTCGCAGTGGATCCTCGGCGAAAGCGTCGGACACGTGGCGCAGCACCCGGCTCTCCAGATCCCGCCGTCCTCCGTAGGGGTCGATCAACTCGCCGCGCTCTCCGCGCGCCATGGCGTTGATCGTCAGATCGCGGCGGACCAGGTCGTCTTCGAGGGTGATCTCGGGGCCGGTGAAAAAACTGAAGCCTTTGTAACCCTTGCCGGTCTTGCGCTCGGTGCGGGCGAGGGCGTATTCATCCCCGCTTTCAGGGTGGATGAACACCGGGAAGTCGCGGCCCACCGGGCGAAAACCCAGCGCGCCCATTCTCTCGGGGGTGGCGCCAACCACGACCCAGTCCTTCTCCTCGTGAGGAAAGCCCAGTAATTCATCGCGAACGGCGCCGCCGACCAGATAGATTTTCATGATGGCATGATAGCAGTGCCGCTGGTAAATCTTAAGCAGCAGGTCTGGCACTTGCCGGTCGAGTCCAGGCCAACGGCCTTTTCGCACTACCCGGCGCGGCCCGGATCCATTACAGTCGGAAAAAATCACAGGTATGAAGGGGGTGGTATGGCACATATCGAAGCGGTTCTGGTACAGAGCGATGGCGCGTTGCAACGGGGCGGGCTCGAGCTGCTCGAGCAGTGGCGGGCCGACAGCGGCAGTCATATCTGGATCGATCTGCACGGCGTGCCGGACGAGCAGGAATATCCCGTAATGGCGGCGTTTGGCCTTCACGATCTGGCCATAAGGGACGCCCGCCGCCAGCGCCACCCACCCAAACTGGAGTTGTTCGAGGATCATCTGTTCATTCTTCTCAGTGAACTGGGTGATCATGGTCCAGAGCTGGATTTCAACGCGATCCAGCTGGCTCTGTTTGCCGGGCCACGTTTTCTTCTCACGCGCCATGACCTGCATTCCGCCAGCACCGGCCACTGGCTGCTGGCGGCGGAACTGACCGCAGTACTGCGCAGTGGCGGTATCAGACTGGCGCTGGAAATTGCCATCACCGCCGCGCGGCGCTATGTGGATATGCTGCTGGATTTCGAACGGCGCCTGACGGAACTGGAGGACCAGATCCAGGACCGGCCCGATGACCAAGCCATGCGTGACCTGACCCAGTACCGCACCCGCCTGCGCAAGTTGCGCCGGTTGTTCAACTACCATGCCCGCGCTTTTGAAAGCCTGCGCGCCGCCAAGACAGATTTCTTCAACGCTGGCGCCAGAGAAAACCGCCACCTGGTTCTGGATGTGTACGAAAAGTACGAGCGCCTGCTGTCACTGAGTACTCTCTACTACGAACTGGCTGGGGACCTGGTGGATGGCTACATCTCCCTCACCAACCACGCCCTCAACAACACCATGCGGGTGCTCACCGCCATCACCGCGATTTTCGTGCCGCTGAGCTTTCTCGCTGGAGTGTACGGCATGAACTTTGAGTACATGCCGGAACTGGAATGGAAGGGCGCCTATTTTGTGGTGCTGGGGATTATGGGTATAACCATCGCCACGCTGTTGGTGCTGTTCAGGAAATATCGCTGGCTTTGATCTGGAACTGGATTCTTCTGGGGATTCCTGCCGCCCGGTGGGTGTGTGTTCAACAGTGTTCAATCGAGCTGGCAAGGCCATAGCGTGTGAAATAATTTGCGGAAGCGAAAACGGGTTTGGTTATTGCAAAGCAATAGCTGCGAAGGTGTTGGAAAAGTCACGAAGTCATCAAAAATAACCACAGGAAGTGATATCCCTTATGTTTGCTGAACAAAATAAAACATCTGGTGGTTGTTCGCTGTGTTGGTATGCAAGCAAATGCAGTGTTGTCTTTTAAACAGTCGGGGCGGGAATGACCTTTTAAAACTCGATCATCCCGCCAGGGTTAAGCCAAAATCACCTTTTCCAGCGATTTTCTGTAAAAACAAAATTTGGCACATTTTCTGCACTTCAACCTGGGCAGGTTCCAGGGCTATACCGCTCATTCAAGGGAGCCACGAAACACTAACCTGTCTATTCAGTCATTACAGGTTAAACCGGGGAGGAAGATACTATGAGCGCAGCGGCCTTTTCTACATCGAACCGTAGGCATGCTCGGCATTTGATGTTGGTGCGCAGTGTGGCGCCCGAACCAGAATTGACTCCGAAAAGTGCTGACGTTGTGGTTCTGGTGCCTCGCCAGCATAAGTTATTGGAATTACCTGCTCAGAAAAGCCGTAAGAGTATTGTGCTTCTTGCGCTAATTGGTGTCGCCATAGCACATTTCATGCTTGGCTGGTACATTTCATCACAGCCTGAACCACAGATTACCAAAGCTGAAATTCCCCCCATGACAGTGGAATTTTACCGCCCACCGGTAGAGCAGCCGCCTGAGCCGCCCCAGCCTAAGGAAGAGCCCCCGCCGCCCATACCTGAGCCCGTGGTTGAGAAACCCAAACCCGTAGTCAAAGAGCAACCCAAACCGGTAGAAAAAAAACCTGATCCGCTGCCCGTTCAGGAAGTGGCCATTGTCGAACCTGTACCGGAGCCGCCCCCATCACCACCCGCGCCGGTCTTGACTAAAGCATCGGCGGATGCAGGCTACCTGCGCAATCCGGCACCGCGTTACCCGGCCTTTGCCCAAGACCAGGGCTGGGAAGGTACGGTAGTCCTGAATGTTCATGTCCTGGCGAATGGAAAGCCCAAAGCCATCGAAATCAAGCAGTCAAGCGGCCGAAAAATTCTTGATGATTCCGCTGTCCAGGCGGTGAGGCGCTGGTCTTTTGTTCCGGCCAAACTTGGTGACACACCCACCGAGTCCTGGGTGGAGGTGCCGATTGATTTTAGAGTGTCCAGTTAGCCGGGTTTGACCAAAAACGTTGTATCTAATTTTCTTTGCTTGAAGTGAGTAGTGTAATGAAAGATTTATATCAATTTGCTGTAGACCTTACCATCTGGTTGCTGTTTGCGTTTTCGATAGTCACCTGGGCTTTGATCGTCATCAAGGGCGTGCAGAATTTCCTTGCAGCCAAACGCAATCGTCGCTTTACCAAAGCTTTTTGGGGCGCAAGCGATTTGAGTGCGGCCGCAGCCTTGGAAAACTATCAGGGATCAGCCGCGCGGGTGGCTGAGGTGGGTTTCCGCACGTTGCGCAGCGCCGACTCGAGTTCTGCGCATGATCTTGAGCACAGCTGGGACCGGCAGGACTTGCTCGAGCGACACCTGCGTCAGCACATCCAGAAAGAACGGCGCTCCCTGGAAAGCGGTCTGGCCATACTCGCATCGATAGGGACTACGGCTCCCTTCGTCGGGCTTTTCGGCACTGTCTTTGGGATTATCGAAGCCCTGACGGCCATCAGCAGCAGCTCGTCTGCCAGTATCGAAGTCGTGGCAGGACCGATCGGCCATGCGCTGATAGCTACGGGATTTGGCATTGCCGTCGCCATACCCTCGGTCTTGGCCTACAATTATTTCCTGCGTCGTCTAAAGTTGATTTCGGCAGATCTTGATGATTTTGCGACTGACTTTATCACCTTGGTGCAGAAATCCGGTTTCCGTATCAAGCCAGTCGCCGTCACCACAAAGTTGCCAAACGCGCGGGTGGAGGCATCCGGAAATAGCGGAAACGGCAAAGCACCTTCATCCCCGGAGGTGTTCGCATAATGGCTATCTCAAGTGGCGGCAATGGCGATAATGACGAAGTCTTGAGTGAAATCAATATCACGCCCATGGTCGATGTGATGTTGGTGCTGCTGGTGGTATTTATAATCACCGCCCCGCTGATGACAAATTCAATCACTGTCGATCTGCCCAAGACTGAAGCAACGCAGCAGGTACAGAAGCCGGACAAGCCGGTTGTGATAAGTATCGATGCCGAGGGGCTGGTTTATATCGATAAAGAGGAAGTGCCTATCCAGTTTGTGGAAGACGAATTGGTTGCTCTTAAAGGGGCGAACCCGGAAGTAACGCTGAGCCTTAATGCAGACGAGGCCGTTTCGTACGGGACAGTTGCCAAGATCATGGTGATTATTGAACGTGCCGGGATCGATAAATTGTCGGTAATTACTCAGCAAGAAATCTTGTAGCTGGAAAGCGTAGATTTTATTTAATCTTCATCCCAGGATTGATTTTTCGATGAACAATCAATCCTTTTTATCGGGGTCGGATGATGCTGCCGAGAAAATGGGTGTGAGTTGGGAATGATTCGATTATGTATCACATTGTCTGTGTTTAGGATGACAACCTGCCGGTGTTAGGAGTCCGTTTTGATGTGTATTTTGAACGGATCGCGAAAGGCTTTTGAATGGCCAGTTTGCCATTCAACAGGAGTATCTGGTTAGTCGTTGAAAGAACTGCTATGCAAGCCACTGCCATTGTTGTGTAGAGAAATATTGCGCCTGCCGCCGTTCACAGTCTCATCATATGTTGAATCCCGTAACAGGCCGTGACGTTTCAACAGGGTTCTCATCACGTTGCGGGATATTCCAAGCAGAGCAGCGGTATGTACTTGGTTATAATTTTTGTAACGGAATGCTTCAGTTACGATCAAGCCTTCGAGTTGCTCAAAAAGGGCGTCTTCGCCACCATTCTTAAACAGGAGGTAAAGTTGCTGAGCGATGTCGTTCAGCGGATTTTCGTCGCGTGCAGGTTGACTTTCCAATGACTGATCAGGGCGATAATTTGGCGATATATTCTTGCCATTCGCCGAGACGCTAAGGCCAGAGGCTTCCCATCCGCCGGTTATCTTTACATGCTCCGGTTCGATGATATCTTTGTCGGCGACCAGCAAGGCAAAATGGATAACGTTTTCGAGCTCGCGAATATTGCCGGGCCAGCTATAGTTGATCATCAACTCACAGGTATCGAACGACAAAACAGGTTTTTTGTAACCCATGCGCTCACTATAGGTTTTCAAAAAATACTCTGCCAGAGGCAGTATATCGCCCGGGCGCTCCCGCAAAGGAGGCAGATCCACATGGGCAATGTTGATGCGGTACAGCAGGTCGCGGCGGAAATGCCCTGCTGTCACAGCGTAGTCAAGATCGACGTTGGTTGCGGCAATCAGGCGGATATCCACCGGGATACTCTTGCGCGAGCCGATGCGCACCACTTCACGCTCCTGGAGAACACGCAGTAACTTTACCTGCAAGGCAAGCGGCAAGTCGCCGATCTCATCAAGAAACAGGGTTCCGCCATTGGCTGCCTCAAACCAACCCTCACGTTTGCCGATCGCTCCGGTAAACGATCCTGCCTCGTGACCAAACAGCTCGCTTTCGGCCAGTTGATCGCTGATAGCTCCGCAGTTTACCGAGAGAAAGGGGCCTTTGCGTCCGCTTAAGTGATGTATATGACGTGCAACCAGTTCCTTGCCGGTGCCGGTTTCGCCGCCGATCAGCACGGGTGCCTCACTCGGCGCTATTCGTTCAATGTAGTCAAGTAATACAGTCGATGCGGGATCGGAAAAGACCAAAGCTTTTGCCCGTATCGATAGTGGCTGAGCATTGCCGCCTACCAGCGATAGCACTATAGGTTCTACAGGTTGCATTTCGTCACTCACGGAATTTACTCGAAGATTATTGAACATACAGGATCAGTGAATCAAACCTGTGCTGTAGTGATGTCAAGTCTAAGAGTTAATTGAGCATTTCTTAACGAATTTATAAATATAAACTTATCACGTTGCCACCAATCGCCTCTCCTTGATAGGTGCTGTTGATAAATCAGCAGATTGTTGGTTTATCAACAGGTCTGGTGGCTGGAAATAAGCAAATCGAGCTTCGCCTGTCTTGTTCTGGAGTCCGCGGCTTCTTAGGGAAGGGGATATCCATGGCCGTAAAGCCAGGATCACATATGTGCTGGCCCGGTCTCCAATTGATCGGCCCTCAAAGGGTCCGTGTTGCGGCAAAAATACTGCCCCTGGCGCTATTAATTTACTGTTGTATAAGCTACGCTTATGGCCATGAAAAGCATGGTGAAGTTAACCGGTGCGACAAAGGAATACCTTGTATTCGGGACGTCGTTGGCGACACCATATGTGTGGAGATATAGTGAAAGCACGGGGTTTGTCCCGGTATAAAAATTCAGTTCGATACGGATTATTCATTCATGTCAATGTCCAGTAAACCCAAAAGATTGCACGAGCTATATTACGTTCGATGTCCTTTGCCTACGCCGGTGGCACTTGCCGTTCAATTGGGCTGGGTACAGGAAGCGGTGCAGCACTTGGCGGGCGTCGAAGTCAGATCCCTGTTTGAAACAACAAACCCGGCAGACCTGCCGCAGTATTTTGAAATCAACCACCCTAATACCTTTCGTCAGGGTGGCAGTGTGCCGGCTATCTGGGGGCAGTCCAATAACCAGGACACCCGTGTCATAGGGTTGACCTGGACGGATGAATACCAGGCGTTGATTGCGCTTCCTCAATCCGGGATTCTAAAGGTAAGTGATTTGCGCGGTCGGCGAATTGGCCTGCCCAAACACAATATTGTAATCGATCACTCACGGGCTGCCGCGTTGCGTGGCTTCAGTGTATTGCTGGAAAGCGAAGGATTGTCTCTGAAGGACGTGGAAATTATCGATCTGTTGGATCACGAAATACCGAGTATGGTGCGCGATGGACAGGTCATTGCAATGGGGACCGGCCGCCGAGGCCGCTACAGTTATAGCAGTGAAATTCACGCTCTGAGCAATAATCTGGTGGATGCGGTATATGTAAAGGATGTGCGCGGAGCCCAGGCTACCCATTTGCTTGGCGCTCACGTGATTGCGGATATCAATCGTCACCCTGACCCCTATATCCGTATCAATAATGGGACACCACGACCACTGACTGTCAACGTCTGGTTATTGGAAAATTATCCGCACCTGGTGGATTGCCTGGTTGAACAAATCTGTAAGGCGGGTGAATGGGCAATGCATCACCCTGCGGAAGCCCTGGCCGCGCTCAGTAAAGAAATTGGCTGGTCTGAAAACTGGGTAAACCATGCGTATGGTGACAACGTTCATCACAACTTGCGGCTTGACCTCACTGAGATCAATATCGAACGTTTTGGCCTGCTCAAGGATTTCTTGTTTGAACACAACTTTATCCAGCATGATTTTGATATCCATGAATGGATTGATCCGCAACCGATGAAGCGCGTGATGCGGAGCCGCAGCGGTCGATCGTCCGGCAATCGTGTATGGATCAAGACAGGCTCCTGGCCTTGTTTCCCCAGCGGGTCGGTTCATTAGGCTAAAGAATTCTGGAGAGAAAAAAACCATAATGTAATCTTGTCGTTGCTGGTCAATATTTCAGCAAGATCACAGGCGGTGACGCCAGCCAAGTTCTCGGAATGTCTGTGGGGATGAATGTTCTAACACGGATTTTCATCGCCTTTTCAGTTGATTTATAGTCAGTTTTTTCCGCTTATCCAAAGCCGTTGTTACGCGCATTTTTATTGACCTGTGCCCGCCAGCGCTGAACGGCATTGTGACGGAGGTGATCGAGGGCGAGGTAGACCGCAGGGGTGGTGTACAGCGTAAGCAGTTGGCCGAACAACAACCCGCCGATAATGGCGATGCCCAGGGGCTGACGCAGTTCCGCGCCGTCGCCACTGCCGAGGGCCAGGGGCAGAGCGCCCAGAATTGCGGCCAGACTGGTCATCATGATGGGGCGAAAACGCAGGCGGCAGGCCTCGCAAATGGCGGCGCGGGGGTTGAGCTGCTGCTCCCGCTCCAACTGCAGGGCGCAGTCGATCATGATGACGGCGTTCTTCATCACGATACCGGCGACCAGTATCACGCCGATCAGAGCGATAAGGGTGAATTCGTGCGCGAGCAGGATCAGCGCCAGCAGGGCGCCGACTCCGGCGGAGGGCAGGGTGGAGAGGATGGTCAGCGGATGAATCGTGCTTTCATAAAGCATGCCGAGCACGATATAGACTGCCAGCAGCGCTGCCAGGATCAGCCAGGGCTGGCTAGCCAGCGAATCCTGGAAGGCCTTGGCGGCGCCGGCGAAGCGGCCCTGGACACTGGAGGGTGGATTCAACGCGGCAAAGGCCCGCTCGATCGCTGCCGTCGCCTGCTCCAGCGACACGTTCGGGGCCAGATTGAAGGAGATGGTCGCGGCGGCGAACTGCCCCTGGTGGTTGACGGCCAGGGGTGTGTTGCGGGTTTCCCAGCGGGCGATGCTGGACAGGGGCACCCTGCCGCCTTCGGCGGTGATCAGGTAAACCTGTTCCAGCGCCAGCGGGTCGCGGGTGAATTCCGGGGCGAGGGTGAGCACCACAAAGTACTGGTTGAGCCACTCATAGAGGGTTGTCACAACGCGCTGGCCGAAGGCGTTGTTCAGCGCCGTGTCGATCTGGCTGGCGCTGAAGCCCAGGCTCTGGGCGGCTTCGCGGTTTACCTCCAGGTACAGTTGCAGGCCCCTGTCCTGGTAATCGGCGCTGACGTCGGTCAGTTCCGACAGGCGCGCCAGGACGGCCCCGGTGGCGGGAATCAGGCCGCGCAGTTCTTCCAGTTCGCTGCCCAGCAGGGTGAACTGGTACTGGGCCGCGCCGGAGCGCGCGCCGATATTGAGTTCCTGCTGGGAGTTGACGAACAGCGTGGCGCCGGCCACCTCAGCCAGCTTTGGCCGCAGGCGATTGACGACCTGTTGGGCGGATACGTTGCGTTGTTCAAGCGGTTTGAGCCGCGCGAAGAAAGTACCGGTATTGGCCGTGCCGCCCCCGCCTCCGCCGGTGTATTCGTAATAGGATTCGATGGCGGGCTCCTCGGCGATGATCTGCATCAGTTGGCCGATTTTTTCCCGGGTCTGCTGGAAGGAGCTGCTCTGATCCGCCTGGATGAAGCCGTTGAGCCGGCCCGTGTCCTGGGCGGGGAAGAATCCCTTGGGGATGGTCTGATAGAAGTGCAGATTGAGGGCCACCGTGGCGGCAAAGAGCAGCAGCATCAATGGCGAAAAACGCAGGGCCCAGCCCAGCGAACGCTGGTAGAGACCGCGAAAGGGCCGCGCCGTGAAAAGCGCCAGGGTGCTCAGCGGTTGCCGCCAGCGAGGCGCGGCTGCCGGCGTCTTTGGCGTCGCGGCTTTCAGGAGCCTGGCGCACAGCATGGGCGTGGCGGTCAGGGAAATCAGCAGCGACACCGCCACGGCCACCGCCAGGGTGATGGAAAACTCGCGAAACAGGCGCCCCAGTACGCCCCCCATGAATATCAGCGGGGTGAAGACGGCGACCAGCGCCAAGTTCATGGCGAGGATGGTAAAACCCACTTCGCGCACTCCCCGCAGGGCCGCGGCCAGGGGGGCAAGGCCGCGCTCCATGTGGCGGCTGACGTTCTCCACCACCACGATGGCGTCGTCCACGATGAAACTGATGGCGATGATCAGCGCCATCAGCGACAGGTTGTTGAGACTGAAGCCGCACAGGTGGATGACCGCCAGGGTGGCCAGCAGGGTGACGGGGATGGCGATGGCGGGTATCAGCGTGGCGCGGGCGTTGCGCAGGAAGGCGAAGGTCACCAGCACCACCAGGCCGAGGGCGATCAGCAGGGTGTGCTGCGCCTCGCGCAGGGATTTGCGGATGGTGGTGCTGCGATCGTTCATCACCTCTATTTCCACCGCGGCGGGGATGCCCGCCTGAAGGCGGGGCAGCAGCGCCTTCACCGCGTCCACGGTTTCCACCACATTGGCGCCCGGTTCATTGAACACCGTCATCATCACGGCTTTTTTGCCGTGCGCCGAGCCGGCGTTGCGCACTTCCTGCACATGGTCGATGACCTCGGCCACCGCGTTGAGGCGCACCGGCGCGCCGTTGCGCCAGGCCACGATCAGGTCGGCAAAATCCGTTGCCTCGTAGGCGCGGTCATTGATCTCGATTTGCCAGCGCCGCAGCGGCGATTCGATGAAGCCGGTGGGCATATTGGGGTTGGCGGCGGCCAGGGCGGCGCGCACCTGCTCCATGCCGATGCCATAGTGGCTGAGAAGGGTGGGGTTGACCTCGACGCGCACCGAGCGCAGCGCGCTGCCGTTGACCGCCACTTCGCCTACACCCCTGACCCTGGCGATTTTCTGTCCCAGCACGCTGAAGGCGAGATCGTAGAGCTGCGCCTGGGTGTGGGTGGGGGAAGTCAGGGCGATGGCCATCACCGCCGAACCCGCCGCGTTGGATTTGCGGTAGGTGGGGTTGCTGATCATGGCGCTGGGCAGCTGCATGCGCGCGGCGTTGATGGCTGCCTGCACCTCCCGGGCGGCACCGTCGACATCCCGGCCGATGTCGAATTCGATGTTGATTCGCGTCATGCCCTGGGTGCTGGTGGAGGTCATCTCGGTAATGCCGGCGATGCGCCCGAGACTGCGTTCCAGCGGCGTGGCCACGGTAGCCGCCATGGTTTCCGGGTTGGCGCCGGGCAGGTTGGCGTTGACCCTGATGGTGGGCATGTCCACCATCGGCAGGGACGAAATGGGCAGGAACTTCACGGCCAGCAGGCCCGGCAGGGCCAGGGCGAGCATCAGCAGGCTGGTGGCCACGGGGCGGCGGATAAAAATCGACCAGAGGGTCACGCCGGGAATTCTTGCGGGGTGACGGCGGATTCCGGGCCGCTTCGCCCCAGCCTGCGGGCCAGCCGGTCAAAGGCCAGGTAGACCACCGGGGTGGTGAACAGGGTCAGCAGCTGGCTCAGCAGCAGCCCGCCGATCAGCACGATGCCCAGGGGCTGGCGCAACTCGCTGCCCGCGCCGTCCCCCAGCGCCAGGGGAACCGCGCTGAACAGGGCGGCGAGGGTGGTCATCAGGATCGGGCGGAAGCGCAGCAGGCAGGCCTGGTACACCGCCTCCAGGGGAGGCTTGCCCTCGTTGCGCTGGGCGTCGAGGGTAAAGTCGATGATCATGATGGCGTTCTTCTGCACGATGCCGATCAGCAGGATGATGCCGATGATGGCGATCACGGTGAGGTCGCGGTCCGTCACCAGCAGCGCCAGCAGGGCGCCGATCGCCGCCGATGGCAGGGTGGAAAGAATGGTCAGCGGATGGATATAGCTTTCATAGAGCACGCCAAGGACGATATACATGGTCGCCAGGGCGGCAAGGATCAGGAAGAGCTGGTTCGCCAGGGCGGCGCCGAAAGCCAGCGCCGCTCCCTGGAAACGGGTCTGGATGCTGGCGGGCAGGTCCAGTTGCCGGCGCTCGGCCTCGATCGCTTTTACCGCCTCCCCCAGGGAAACCCCTTCCGCCAGGTTGAACGACAGGGTCGCCGCGGGGAACTGCTGCTCGCGGCTGAGCAGCAGGCTGGTGGCCTGTTCGCGCCAGTGGGCGACGCTGGACAGGGGCACCTGGCGGCCGTCGCCGCCGGACACATGGACCTGCTGCAGCACCTCCAGGCCAAAGGTTTCCAGTGGCTGGCTCTCCAGGACCACCCGGTACTGGTTGGTCTGGGTGAAAATCGTGGAGACGAAACGCTGGCCGAACGCGCTGTAAAGCGCGTCGTCGATGGCAGCCAGGGTGATGCCCCAGCGGGCCGCGCTGTCGCGGTCCACCTCGATATACACGGCGAGCCCGGTGTTGTACAGGTTGCTGCTGACATCGGTCAGTTCCGGCAGGGCTTGCAGGCGTTCTTCCAGCACCGGGACCCATAGATCCAGTTCGTCGTCATCGGTGCTTTCCAGCAGGTATTGGTATTGGGCCCGCGTCAGGCGGTCGTCCAGGGTCAGATCCTGTACTGGTTGCAGGTAAAGCCTGATGCCCTCGACAGCGCCGCTGGCCGCCTGCAGGCGCTGAATGACCGCTGCCGCCGGCTCGTCGCGCTCGCCGAAAGGATGCAGGTTGATCAGCAGGCGGCCGCTGTTCAGGGTGGTATTGATGCCGTCGATGCCGACAATCGACGACAGGCTGGCCACCGCCGGATCGGCCAGAATCACCTCCGCCAGCGCCTGCTGGCGCCCGGCCATGGCGCTGAAGGAAATATCCGCCGGCGCCTCGCTGATGCCCTGGATGACGCCGGTATCCTGCGCGGGAAAGAAACCCTTGGGCACCACCAGCGTCAGCCCGACGGTCGCCGCCAGGGTAAGGAAAACCACCGCCAGTGTCGCGGGCTGGTGTTGCAGCACCCGCCGCAGGACTGCGCCATAGCCCTCCACCAGGCGGGTGAAGAATACTTCGCTGTGGCGCTGGAAAGCGTTCTCCCGTTCCCGCTCCCTGGATTTCAGCAGGCGCGCGCAGAGCATGGGCGTCAGCGTCAGGGACACCAGGCAGGAGATCAGGATCGCCACCGCCAGGGTAATGGCGAATTCGCGGAACAGGCGGCCCACCACATCGCCCATGAACAGCAACGGAATCAGCACCGCGATCAGGGAAAACGTCAGGGAGATGATGGTGAAGGCGATCTGCCGGGAACCCTTGAGGGCCGCCGCCATGGGGGATTCGCCCTCCTCGATGTGGCGCGCGATGTTCTCGATCATCACGATCGCGTCGTCCACCACAAAACCCGTGGCGATGGTCAGCGCCATCAGGCTCAGGTTGTTGAGGCTGAAGCCGGCCAGGTACATCACGCCAAAGGTGCCCACCAGGGACAGGGGCACCGCCAGGGCGGGGATCAGGGTCGCGGAAAAGCTGCGCAGGAACAGGAAAATGACCATCACCACCAGGCTGATGGCCATGACCAGTTCGTGCTGGACACCCGCCAGGGCGGCGCGGATGGTGTGGGTGCGGTCGGTGAGAACGGCCACCTCGACACCCTGGGGCAGGGCGGCCTGCAACTCCGGCAGCAGCGCCTGGATGCGTTCCACCACGTCGATCACATTGGCGCCGGGCTGGCGCTGGATATTCACCAGGATGGCGGGCTGGCGGTCGGCCCAGGCCACCAGGTGGGCGTTTTCCACGCTGTCCACCACGCTGGCCACATCCCGCAGGCGTACCGGCGCGCCCTGGCGGGTGGCGATGATCAGGTTCTCGTACTCGGCGGCGCTGCGCAACTGGCTGTTCACATCGATGGCAAACGCCTGCAGCGGGCCGTCGATATTGCCCTTGGCCTGGTTGGAGTTGGCGCTGTCGATGGCGGCGCTGACCTGCTCGATGCCGAACCCGTAGGCGGCGAGGGCGGCCGGGTTGACCTGGATACGCACCGCCGGCCTCTGGCCGCCGCTCAGGGTCACCAGCCCCACGCCGGAAACCTGGGCGATCTTTTGCGCCAGGCGGGTATCCACCCAGTCCTGGACCTGGGTAAGGGGGATGTTTTCGGCGGTCACCGCCAGGGTGAGGATGGGGGCATCGGCGGGATTGACCTTGCTGTAGATGGGTGGCGCGGGCAGGTCCCGGGGCAGGAAGTTGGCCGCCGCGTTGATGGCGGCCTGTACCGACTGTTCCGCGATATCCAGGCTGATATCCAGACCGAACTGCAAAGTGATGATGGAGGCGCCGCCGGCACTGCTGGAAGACAGCTGGTTGAGGCCCGCGATGGCTCCGAACTGGCGCTCCAGGGGAGCGGTGATGGCCCGCGCCATCACCTGGGGGCTGGCGCCGGGGTACAGCGTCGTCACCTGGATGATCGGGTAGTCCACCTGGGGCAGCGCCGCCTGGGGCAGCAGGCGGTAGGCAAGCGCCCCCGCCAACAGGATCGCCACCATAAACAGCGATGTGGCCACCGGGCGGAGAATGAACTGGCGGGAGGGATTCATGGCTAGCGGTTTGCCAGGGGCCGGTCTACCGCTGCGGGCGGGGATTGTCCGGGGAGCGTCGCATCCGGCGTTGCGATGGTCACCCTGGCTCCCTCCCGCAGCCAGTCGGTGCCGTTGATCACCACCAGCTCGCCGGGCTGCAAACCCTGTTCAATGGCAACCAGGTCGTTTTCCCGGGGGCCGGGATTGACGTTGCGCACCGTCACCGTCTGTCCTGCCGGGGAGTTTTCCGCACTGCTGACGACATAGACAAACGTGCCCTCGCTGCCCCGTTGCAGCGCCGCGCCGGGAACAAGCACCACGCCGGCCAGCGTTTCCACCCGCACCCGGACATTCACAAACTGGTTGGGGAAAAGGCGGCCGTCGCGATTGTCAAAACGCGCCTTGAGCTTGATGGTGCCGGTGCTGCTGTCGATCCGGTTGTCGATGGCGAACAGCTCGCCCGCCGCGATCTGCGCGCGGTTGGCCCTGTCCCAGGCTTCCACCGCGAGTCCCCGCTGCTGCTCCCGCGCCTTGTAAAACTGTGTCTGCAGGCGGGGGGCGGTGTCCTCGGGAATGGTAAACACCACGTCCACCGGATGCAGCGACGCGATCACGGCGAGATTGTCGTCCGGACCGATATTGTTGCCCGCATCCACCTGGCGCAGGCCGACACGGCCGCTGATGGGGGCAGTGATGCGGGTGAAATCCACTTGCAGCTGCGCCTGCTCGACCGCCCCCTCATCGGCCACCACAGTGCCGCGATACTGCTCCACCAGGGATTTCTGGGCATCGATCTGCTGCTGGGAAATGGAATTCTGCGGGTGCAGTGACTGGTAGCGCTCAAGATCCTGCAGCGCATTGGCGAGCAGCGCCCGGTTGCGCTCGGCCTGTCCCTTTACCTGGGCCAGTTCGGCGCGAAAAGGGCGGGGATCTATCTCGGCCAGCAGATCGCCCTGTTTGACCTCCTGGCCTTCCTCGAACAGCACACGCTCCAGCTGGCCGCTGACGCGGGCGCGCACCGTGACCATGGCGGTGGGCGTCACCGTGCCCAGTCCGGTCTGTACTATGTGCAGATCGCTGCGGCTGGCGGCGGCCACCAGCACGGGTATCGCCGGGGCGCCGCCAAGGGCGCCGCGCGCTGGAGATTGCTCTTGGGCGGATTGGCCAGCAGTTGTTTCCGCTGCCGGCCACAGCCACCAGCCCAGCAACGCGGCGGCAATCACCGCCGGCACCCACAAGCGCGGGGAAATACTCCGGTTGGTGCGGGTGAACACTGGGGTCATTGATCATCCTAAAACAGGTGAGGTGTTGAATATCGAGCGCCTCTGCGCAATTGGCAGTGCCTGAGGAATAAGCAATATGTATACCAAAGAAAAAAGTTTCATAAATAAACAGAGCGATGCTAGCAATTGAAGGGCTACAACTGTTGGTGCAATCTCATAGTTGCAAGAAAAAAGAAAAATTCTATCGATTAAAAGTAACTGGCAACGAAGGTTGATGGAAAATAAGCAAGCCATGGTAGTCAAAGCAACAGATATTGCTTAAAAATCAGCAACAGGACAGGCCGGTTGAAGGGAAATAGTGTTCTTATTTCAACAGCGGCAATTGGTTGTGTGGTGGATTTCTTGCAGCACACTCAGTATTTACAGTAAAAAATCGTCGCTTTTTTTGTGCCTTGTATATTGGGCCGGCTGTGATTTAAAAAATGACAATTAACAAATGCTTGAAAATCAAAAAGGTTTCCAGGTCGTTATCTGTTTTGATTGTGTGGCGGCCGTCATTTTCATAACACCAAAATTTTCTGGCATGGATTCTGCTCTTCACCTGAGTTGACACCCATTGATTACTCAAACGGAGCAGCAAGTCATGACTCAAAAAGATACGAATGCGGTAGAGCTTTGGTATACACGTTGTGGAGCTGCAACGGCATCGGCTCTCGCCATTCAAAAGGGCTGGTTGCAGGAAGAGTTCGCCAAGCCCGGTACGGTCCTTCACTCACTGCGCGATTCCCACAGTTTGATCACGCGAAACGCTCACTACAATCACACCCAGTCGGGCATGTTTCGCGAGGGGGGCAACATTCCGCCGATCTGGGCAAAAGGTTCCGGTCAGGACACGGTGGTGGTGGGTATTACCTGGCTGGATGAATACCAGGGCATTCTGGCCCGCGCGGACAGTGGTATTCGCACAGTGGCGGATTTGAAAGGCAAGCGACTCGGCGTTCCCCTGCATCGCGGCGCGGTAATCGATTTTCAGCGCGGCGCGGCGCAGCACGGATATGAAACCGCGCTCGGCCTGCACGGATTGGGCGTCGGCGACGTGACCCTGGTGGATCTCGAGGGGCCGTCCTACGACAACGAGGACGGCCCGCGCAAGGCGCGCGAAGGTGCTCCGCGCAACCTCGAAATCGCCGCCCTGGAAAACGGAGAGGTGGATGCGATATTCCTGCGCTTCGCCCGCGGCTACCGCCTGGCGCAGGACCCGCGCTTTCACCAGGTCATCAATATCAACGACCAGCCCGATCGCCTGGCGCGTGTCAACAACGGTACTCCCCGCCCGGTCACGGTGGACCGCGCATTCCTCGAAAAACACCCGGATATCGTCGTGCGCTATCTGGTGGTGCTGCTCGAAACCGCCGAATGGGCCAGGGAACACCGCGATGAAGTGATCGACCTGTTGCGCGCCGAAGGCAGCGATACCACCCGCGAAGAAGTTATCGGCTCCCACGGCGATCAGGTGCATCACTCCTTTGAGCCCAGGCTGACGGAAGACTATGTGGCCGGCCTGGCGGCGCAGAAGGATTTTCTGCACAAATGGGGTTATTTCGAAAACAACTTCGACATCGAAAGCTGGGTCGAATACGGCCCTCTGGAGAGAGCCCGACAGATCTTCGAGGAAAAACGCGCGGAAAAAGCCGCGGACAGGGCGGCCTGATCCGTTAAGAAAGTCGAGCGCCGCTGAAATTTCAACTGACCGTTGCAAGGAAAAAACATCATGTCCGTCACCAATGAAGCAGAACTCGTCGCCTATGTCGAACAGGCGAAGTCCGATGCCATTCATGCCTTTCAGGCCCTGAGGGGCAACGGTACCCTGTCGGCGAGCCTGACGTTCCACATCTCCCACCGCATTCCCGGCACCGATCACCTTCTGGGCATTCGTTTTCCCGGCGGCCTGGCACGGGATCAAAGCCCGAAGATCAGCCTGTCCTCCTTCTCGGAAAACAAGGGCTCGGTGCTGCACGAAGAGCGCCTGGATGCGGATACCGCCATCCATGCCCACACCAATTTCCTGTCCGGCTGGTCGCTGGCCCACAAGCCGTTTCCCATTCTCTATGTGGCGGCGGCGCGGCACATTCTCGCCCGTGAAATTCCCAATCACCTGGAGCGCACCCGCAGCGCGCGTGAAGTCATCAGCGAACGCCTGGACAAGCACCCGGAACTGGCGCCGCCGCCGGCCATCCTGGAATCCAACGGCGGCGCCAATTTCTGGGGCAAGGGCATCATCAAGACCGCCGAACTGATCCTTTTCATCGAGGAGTCGGCCCGCTACCAGGCGATCGCCGAGCAGATCGGCGGCGCCCAGGTCTACACGCCAGGCGCCTTGGAATTGCAGTGGAAACGCACAGGATTGCTGGAAAAATCCTATGCCTACAACGGCTGAGGTCTGGTCGATAAATCCGTCATTCAAAGAGTGCGTCATTCAAAGAGTGAAAATCCCGTGAGCAACAAAAAACGTCAATTGGTTCTCAACGTCTTTTTCCAACGGTTTGGTCATCATCTGGCGGCCTGGCGCCACCCCGGTTCGAGGGACGATGGCCGCCCCAATCTCGACTGGTGGGTGCGCGGAGCGAAACTGGCGGAAGAGGCGAAGTTCCACACTTTTTTCCTGGCGGATTTCATCGGTCGATCCGGTGAAATTACCGAAAGCACCGGGCGCAGCGGTATCAGCTACCAGTTCGAGCCCTTTACCCTGTTATCGGCGATCGCCGCGGTCACCAGACAGATTGGCCTGGTGGCGACGGTCAACACCAACTACGACCACCCCTACCATGTGGCGCGCAAATTCACCTCGCTGGACCATCTCAGCGACGGCCGTGCCGGCTGGAATATCGTTTCTTCCTATTCCGAGCACACGGCGAAGAATTTCGGCCTGGACGATCCCCGCGCCCACGAGGAGCGCTATGAACGCGCCGCCGAATTCGTCGAATTGTCCAAGCGCCTGTGGGATTCCTGGGACGACGACGCGTTCGATCATCCCGATCGCAAGAACGGGCAGTTCTACGATCCCGCGGCGTCCCACCCGTTGAAATACGAGGGCAATTATTTCGCTTCCGAAGGGCTGCTGGATTTTCCCCGGCCCATCCAGGGCTACCCGGTTCTGGTGCAGGCGGGAAACTCGGATACCGGCCGCGAATTTGCCGCGCGAATCGCCGAGATGAGCTACTGTTCGGCCCAGTCCCTGGACGTGGCGCAGGCTTTTTACAAGGACGTCAAAAGCCGGATGGCGAAATACGGCCGCGCCGAGGACCAATTGAAAATCACCCCGGGCCTGTCGGTGGTGGTGGCGGAAACGGATCAGGAGGCGCAGGACCGCTTCGGCGAACTGCAGGAGCTGGTGGACGTCGGCAACGTCCATTTCGGCGGTTTCGATCTGTCCGGCTACGATGTGGACGGCCCCCTGCCGGATCTGCCATACCAGAGCGGTGAAAACGGTCGCGGTCGCTTCCAGCAGCAGTTGGAACTGGCGCGCCGTGAAAATCTCTCCATCCGTCAACTGGTGTTGCGCTTTCGCGTGGCGCGCGGGCACTTGCAGGCCATCGGCTCGGTCAGAACCGTCGCCGATACCATCGAGCAGTGGTTCGTCGAGCGCGGCGCGGACGGCTTCAACGTGGTGCCGCCCTACCTGCCAGAAGGGTTCGAGGATTTCGTCCGCCTGGTGGTGCCGGAGCTGCAACGCCGCGGTATTTTCCACAGGGAATACGAGGGTCGGACTTTCAGGGAAAGACTCGGACTGGATACGCCGCAAAATTCCTTTACGCAGAGGGCCGGCGATAGAAAATCGCGCGTAGCATAAACCGGTGGAGTGGCGCGGGCGGTAAACCCCTTCCGGCGATAAGGAAGGGGTTTACTGTGTCTGTTCAGGGAGCAGTCTCAGTAATCGATCTGGAGATTGAAATCGGCACATTGCTTGACGCGGTCCATTCCCGGAAGAGGGAACCGTTCCAAGAGCCGGTTGAAAAATCGACGGATGAGGGCTGCGGCGCGAGCGGCTTTAGGCAATGTGTTGGTTCCTGTCTCGAGGTCTATTCGAGGTAGTCGCTTCAAGGCAATGGCGCAACGGTGTTTTTTTCCGCGAGAATTCAGTCTCCCCGCGCTGAACAGCGCGCTTGGGGCAACGCCGGGCGTCGATGAAAATACCTGGGGGAAAGCACCGGATTCATACTCTGTGGCACTGCTGTTTTCCTGTAATCCTGTCCCTCTGCGGTTGACCCGGTTAAAATGGTGTGCCCGTTCGAGTCCAGCACCATAACGATTTCGGACTAACTATCTTTGAAGGAGAGTGATGTTGGTTGATCAGCGCATATCGATCACAACCCCCTCGGGGCAAATGGATACCTGGATTTTTCAGCCAGGTGAAACCGGCGTCTGGCCGGCGGTCATCCTCCATGCCGATATCAAGGGCGTGCGCGGCGTTTTCGTCGACATGGCCCGCAGGCTGGCGTCCCACGGGTTTGTCGTACTGTTGCCCAATCTCTATTATCGCCTGTCCCCCGCACCTGTCGTTGCGCCGGAAACGTCCCCGAGGGATGACAGCGGCAAGGAGCTGTTCCGTCAATTGCGCCAGGCCATATCGGTGGAGGCGGTGCGCAGCGATCACCGGATACTCCTGGATTACCTGTCGGGCCTGGTCGTGGTAAAGAACACCGGGTTCGGCATCGTGGGCTATTGCTTGAGCGGCGCCATCGCGCTGCGCACGGCCGCCGATTTTCCCGGGCGGATAGTGGCGGCGGCCTCCTTTCACGGCGGGCGCCTGGCGTCCGATGCCGACGACAGCCCGCACCTGCGCGCCGCGGACATTCGCGCGAAAGTGTATCTGGGCTATGCCCGCGACGATGCGTCGATGACCGATGAAATGATTGCGCAACTCGAATCCTCCCTGGCCGCGGCGGGGGTGGACTATCGGAGCGAGCTCTACCCGGCGCGGCACGGTTTTGCCGTCGCGGACAGCGCCTCCTTCGACGCCGGCGCCGCCGAACGGCACTGGCAGCGTCTGCTCGGGTTTCTCGACGACGCGCTTCGCGAAACGCCATGAGTCCTTTATCCGGCGCGGGCAACGGGGCGGCGCCCGCCATCGACTTCAAGGCCATGCCGCGGGTACTGACGCGCCTGAACCGCCTTGCGCTCAATTATCCCTGGCGTTTTTGCGCCGCGATCCTGTGCGCCCTGTGCGCCGCCGTGCTGGGACTGGTGACGCCGCGCCTGCTGGGGGAGGCGGTGAACCAGGCCCACCATCTGCTGGCCGATGCCGGCGGGGGCGATGATTCCCTGGCCCGATCCGCGCTTTATCATTCCGCGCTGCTGATCCTCGCCGCCGCCAGCCTGCGCGGCTGCTTTACCGGGCTGCAGGGCTATCTCGGCGAAAATATCGCCCAGCGGGTGGGTTACGATCTGCGCCTGGCGTTCTTCAAAAAACTGCAGGCCCTGGATTTTTCCTTTCACGACGTCAGCCATTCCGGCGATCTGATCGCCCGTGGCATGCTGGACCTGGAAGGTGTGCGTTCCTTCCTCGAAATGGGCGTGCTGCGCATCATCACGCTGGTGCTGCTGCTCGGCTTCGGCGCCTGGCGCCTGCTGGGCGTGGATTGGCTGCTCGGGGCATTGGCGCTGAGCTTCGTGCCCGTGGTGCTGGTGCGCGCCAGCATGATGGGAGTGAGATTGCGGCGCACCTGGCTGCGCCTGCAGCAACTGATGTCCGACCTCACCCTCGGCATGGAGGAAAACCTGCAGGGTGTGCGGGTGGTGCGCGCCTTCGCCAGCCAGAAGCACGAATTGCAGCGCTTCGACAGGATTTCCGCCCAGGCGCTGGAGGTTTCCGACCAGCGCATCAGCGCGCGGGTCTTTTCCATGAGCCTGATGAACCTGGCGTTTTACAGCGCCATGGCGCTGGTGTTGTGGGTCGGTGGCAACCGGGTCGCGGAAGGGGCCATGAGCGTGGGCCTGCTGACGGAATTCCTGACCTTCATGATGATCCTGCAACAGCCGGTGCGGCAGGTGGGCATGATCGTCAACGCCAGCGCCCGCGCCACCTCCGCCGGCGGTCGCCTGTTCGAGATACTCGACGCCCGGCCCGACATTCGCGATGCCGAGGGCGCGCGTCCGCTGCAACTGTCCGAGGGTGTATTGTGCTTCGAAAACGTCGATTTCGATTACGGAAAAAACGGCGAGGGGCGGAAGATACTCGACAACATCAGCTTTACCCTGCGCCCCGGCCAGACCCTTGGCATCGTCGGGGCCCCGGGCAGCGGAAAATCCACCCTGGCCAACCTGATTCCCCGTTTCTACGATGCGAGCGCCGGACGCATCACCATCGACGGCCAGGATATTCGCACCGTTACCCTGGACTCCCTGCGCAGCCATATCAGTCTGGTGCAGCAGGAAGTGTTCCTGTTCGACACCAGCGTGCAGGAAAACCTGGCCTATACCGACCCCCTGGCGGATGAGGAGCGCGTGCGTCAGGCCGCGGAACTGACCCAGATCCACGAGCACGTGGTCGGGCTGCCCGCCGGCTATGGCACACGGGTGGGGGAGCGGGGCGTCGCCCTGTCCGGCGGCCAGCGGCAGCGCCTGTCGATCGCGCGGGGGATCATCAGCGAGCCGCGCTTCCTGATTCTGGACGATGCCACCGCCGCCATCGACGCGGTGACCGAGGCGCGGGTACGGCACAATCTCCGGGCCGACGCCCACGCCCGGGCCACCATCGTCATCGCCCACAGACTGTCGTCGGTAAAGGACGCGGATGAAATCCTGGTGCTCGACAATGGCCGGATCGTCGAGCGCGGCAGCCACCGGGATCTGCTCGCCAGGGACGGTGCCTATGCGGCGCTGTGGAACCTGCAATACAGTGCGGCCCAGGTGTCGTCCGTCGGGGATGGGGAGCGACAGCGATGAATATGCCCGCCAAGACAGGTTCGCCGCTGATCGGCAAGGACGGTGATTACCGGGTCCGCGATTCTCATCTGCCAGGTGGCCATGCCGGGCGCAAATCCCGCCGTGAAGCCGATCTCGACGACGATATTTTCGTTCCCTTCGATTCGAAGATTGCGGCGCGCCTGTGGGGGTTCATGCGCCCTTACCGCACGGCGCTGGCCGGCTGCCTGACGGCGGTTCTGCTCTACGCGCTGGTGCAGGTTTCCATCCCGGTGGCGATCCGCTTCGCCGTGGACAGCGCCGTCGCGGATTTTCAGGGTGCTGACGCCACCTTGTCGCTGGAGCTTGCGCTGCTGTTCTTCGCTGTGCTCATCCTGCTCAATTTCGCCCTGAACTTTCTCCAGGAGTGGGGCACCGCACGGGTCGCGCAGCGGGTCATATTCAATCTGCGCCGCGCCATGTTTGCGCATCTGCAACAGGTCTCCCTCTCGTTGCTCGACCAGACCCAGGTGGGCCGCCTGATGGCCCGCCTGCAGGGCGACGTCGGCTCCCTGCAGGAATTCATGGAAAGTTCGATCTCCGCCCTCGGCGATCTGTTCCTGTTGGCGGGGATCATCGTCGTTCTGCTGGTCATGGACTGGCAACTGGGCCTGCTGACCCTGGCTGTGCTGCCCGTGCTGGTGCTGATCCGGGTGGTGTGGCTGCCCTGGGCAAAGCGGAATTTCCGCCGCGCCAGGGAGGCTTCCTCCCGGGTCAATTCCGCCCTGGCGGAAAATATCAACGGTATCCGCACGGTGCAGGAGAGCCGCCGCGAGCAGGTGAATTTCGAGCGCTACGAAAGGATCGCCGAGGCCAACCTGGAGGCGCAGATAGGTTCGTCACGGGCCTCCCAGATCATGGTGCCCTCGGTGGATATTCTCACCGGCGCGGCCATGGGGATCGTTGTCATCGCCGGCGGCGCGGCAGTGTTGAACGGGGAGATGGCGGTGGGCGTGATGGTGGCCTACCTGTTTTACGTACAGCGCTTTTTCGACCCGATACGCACCTTGTCCATGCAGTACACCGTGTTGCAGCGGGCCATGGCGGCGGGCCATCGCATTTTCGAAGTCCTGGACCTGCCGGTCACCCTGAAGGACAGGCCCGGCGCCCGCGACCTGCACGATGTCGAACCCGCGATCGAGTTTCGCGGCGTCACCTTCGGCTATAAACCGGACCAGCCGGTGCTGCACGACCTCGATTTCACCATCGCGCCCTATACCACCGTTGCGCTGGTGGGGCCGACCGGCTCGGGCAAAACCAGCATCACCGCCCTGCTGCACCGCTTCTACGATGTGTGGCAGGGCCAGGTGTTGATCGACGGCCGGGATGTGCGCGACCTGACCCTGGATTCCCTCGGCAAAACCATTGGCATGGTATTGCAGGAACCCTTCCTGTTTTCCGGCACCATCATGGACAACCTGCGCTACGGCCTGCGGGATGCCAGCGAAGACGAGGTGATAGCCGCCGCCAGGGCGGTCTCCGCCCACGATTTCATCGTGCGCCTGCCCCAGGGCTACCAGACGATGCTCGGCCAGCGCGGCCGCAACCTGTCGATCGGCCAGCGCCAGCTGCTCAGTTTCGCCCGCACCCTGCTCGTCGATCCCAAGATACTCATACTCGACGAGGCCACTGCCAATATCGACAGCTTTACCGAACTGGCCATCCAGAAAGCCCTCAAGGTACTGTGCGCGGGCAGGACCAGCATCATCATCGCCCACCGCCTGGCCACCATCCGCGAGGCGGACAGCATCGTGGTGCTGAACCATGGCAGGATCGTGGAGCAGGGTACCCACGCCGAACTGCTGGCACGAAGGGGCCTGTACCATCGGCTGAACAACAGCAGCCAGGCGTCGTTTGACGATATATCCGATTGAGTCCGGGGCTCTGTGTCCCGGTGGATGGAAAGATGTCATGGTCGGCGGCGTTCCGCTTGTCTCGGCTGCCTTGCCTATATTTTTCAACAGCCTGCTAAACCCGTAGGCCGGATAAGGCGCAACCGTATCCGGCAATATTTGCATCGTTTTTCCCTCCCGTTGTTCAAGGACCAACATTCCCCCTCTCGAACGATGTTGAATTGCTAACACCCTTTGTGCCGGATGCGGATTTTTTTGCTGTAAATTATAAATATGTTCTTTTATATCAATTAGTTGCCGACTTAAATTAAGTTGGCGCGGATCGTGCTATAGCTTGCGGATGGGAAGCGTGCCTAGCGTTTCATGACCGTGACGGAACAATGAGAAATGTGGATTTACCTGATCAAACGCCTGCTGGTGATGATTCCGACTTTACTGGGAGTGTTGACCCTGACCTTCGTGGTGACCCAGTTCGTGCCCGGCGGCCCCGTGGAAAATATCCTCGCGGTCATTGACGGCGAAAGCGCCCGCACCGGGGTGGAAGGCGGGGTCAGTGGCGGCGGCTGGAGCTACAGTGGGCGTAACGGCATCGACGATTCACAGATCGCCCATCTCACTACCCTTTACGGCTTCGATCAGCCTCTGTGGGACAGATACACCCTGATGCTCGGCAATTTCATTCGCTTCGATCTCGGCGAAAGTTATTTCCGCAACGAAGGGGTCTGGACTCTGATCCAGTCCAAGCTGGGCGTATCGATTTCCCTCGGGGTCTGGACGTTCATACTCACCTACGTGGTTTCCGTTCCCCTCGGCGTGGCCAAGGCGGTCCGCGCCGGAACGCGCTTCGATCTCGTCACCAGCATCCTGGTTCTGGTGGGCTACGCGGTGCCCGGCTTTGTGCTGGGGGTGCTGCTGATCGTTCTCTTCGGCGGCGGTTCCTTCTGGGATATTTTTCCGCTGCGCGGCCTGACCTCGGACAACTGGGACGACCTGAGCTGGTGGGGCAAGGTGACCGACTATCTGTGGCATATAACCCTGCCGGTTACGGCGTCGGTGGTGAGCAGTTTCGCGCTGAAAACGCTGCTCACCAAGAATACCTTCCTTGAGGAAATCCGCCGACAGTATGTCTTTACCGCCCGCGCCAAGGGGCTTTCCGAACGGCGGGTATTGTGGAAGCACGTTTTCCGCAATGCCCTGCTGCCCTTAGTGACGGGCTTTCCCGGCACCTTCATCGCGGCATTCTTTACCGGCAGCCTGCTGATCGAAACGCTGTTTTCCCTCGACGGACTCGGGCTTCTCTCTTTCGAATCCATCAACACGCGGGATTACCCCGTGGTGTTGGGCAGCCTGTACCTTTTTACCCTGATTGCCCTGATCACCAAGCTCGCGGGTGATATCGCCTATGTGCTGATCGATCCGCGAATCAAATTCGACGCTGTGGAGGCACGATGAACATCCCCGTCAGTCAGCCCCTCGATCTGGAACGCCCCTTCACTTTTCATCCCGATGGCAAGGTCGAAGAACTGCCGGAGGCGAAAGCCGCGGACAAGCCGCAGCAAATCGCCCAGCGGATTTCGCCGCGCCAGCGCATCTGGCGGCGCTTCAAAAGCAACCGCCTGGGTTACTGGAGCCTGGTGATATTCCTGTCCCTCTATGTGCTGAGCCTGCTGGGAGAGGTCATTTCCAACGATAAGCCGCTGCTGATCTATCACCAGCAGCAACTGTATTTTCCCCTGCTCAAGGACTATTCCGAGACCGAGTTCGGCGGCAATCTGCCAATATTCACCGATTACAACGATCCCTACATCCGCGAACTGTTCGAGGAGCAGGGCAGCGTGGTGATCAGGCCTCCCAACCCTTTTTACTACAATACCCTCAATTATTACTCCGACACCGGTCATTATCCCGGCCCGCCCGACAGGGAAAATTTCCTGGGTACGGACATCGCCGGTTACGACATTCTGGCACGGCTGATTTATGGCTTCCGCACATCCGTCTCCTTCGGGCTGGGCCTGACCCTCGTCGGCACCGTCCTCGGCGTGGCCATCGGTGCGCTGCAGGGGTATTTCGCCGGCAAGGTCGACCTGGTGACCCAGCGCCTGATCGAGATATGGGGGTCGATGCCTGAACTGTATCTACTGATCATCTTTTCCTCCCTGTTCGAGCCCAGCCTTCTGCTGCTGTTTGTGCTGCTGTCGCTGTTCGGCTGGATTTTCCTGTCGGATTACGTGCGCGCGGAATTCCTGCGCAACCGCCAGCTCGAATACGTCAAGGCCGCCAAGGCCATGGGACTGTCCCACGCGCAGATCATCTGGCGGCATATCCTGCCCAACAGCCTGACGCCGGTCATCACCTTTTTGCCATTCCGCATGAGCGCCGCCATCATGGCCCTGGCCAGTCTCGACTTTCTCGGCCTGGGTGTACAGGCGCCGGCACCGAGCCTCGGGCAGCTGCTGCTCCAGGGCAAGGAAAATCTCGACGCATGGTGGATCGCCGTCGCGGCGTTCACAGTGCTGGTATCCACTTTGCTGCTGCTCACGTTCATGGGCGAAGCGCTGCGCAATGCGATCGATACCCGGATCGCTGATGCCGAGCCGGGCGGGAAAGCGTGATGTCGAAACCGCTGCTGACTATCGAAAATCTGAACATCGCCTTCGGCAACAAAAGTGTCGTCGAAAACCTGAACCTGCATATCGGCGCCGGCGAAAGGCTGGCGCTGGTGGGGGAGTCCGGGTCGGGCAAAACCATCACCGCCCTGTCCATACTGCGCCTGGCGCAAGATGCCAGGGTCAGCGGCAGTATCCGCCTGCAGGGGGAGGAGCTGTTCGACAAATCCGAGGAGGAGATAAGGCGGGTGCGTGGCGGGGATATCGCCATGATCTTTCAGGAACCCATGTCGGCGCTGAATCCGCTCTACACCATCGGCGACCAGATCATCGAAACCCTGGTGCTCCACGAAAATCTCACCCCGCGCGAAGCCCGCGAAAAAACCATCGCCCTGCTGGCGCGCACCGGCATCCGCGAACCGGAGCGGCGGGTCGACAGCTACCCCCACCAGTTGTCCGGCGGCCAGTTGCAACGGGCGGTGATCGCCATGGCCCTGGCCTGCCGGCCCAAACTGCTGATTGCCGACGAGCCCACCACGGCGCTGGACATGACGGTGCGCGCCCGCATCGTCAAGCTCCTGCTCGATTTGCAGGAAGAGGAGCTCGAACGCAACCGGCGGGACGGCAAGCCGGATGAAGGCATGGCCATCCTGCTGATCACCCACGATCTGAACCTGGTGCGCCGCTTTGCCCAGCGGGTGGCGGTGATGGAACACGGCAGGCTGGTGGAAACCGGAGAGCAGGGGGAACTGTTCGCCCGTCCCCGGCACCCCTATACCGTCAGGCTGCTGAACAGCATTCCCGTGCGCCATATCGACCGGGTCGACGAACAGGCGCCGGTGCTGCTCGCCACCCGCGAACTGCGGGTGGAATATCCCAAAAAGCGCCCCGGCTGGCGCGGCCTGTTGCGCGACGACAGGTTCGTCGCCCTGCATTCGGCCAACGTGTCGCTGCGGGCCGGCGAAACCATCGGCGTCGTCGGCGAATCCGGTTCGGGGAAATCCACCCTGGCGCAGGCCATCCTCGGGCTGATTCGAATCCAGGGGGGAGAACTGGAATTCGAGGGCGTCTCCGAACGGCAGTTCAGCAAGCGCGACAAGCGCGCTTTGCGCGCGCGGCTGCAGGTGGTGTTCCAGGACCCCTTCGGTTCCCTGTCGCCGCGCCATACCATCGAGCAGATCGTCGGGGAGGGCCTCGCCCTGCACTACCCGGAGCTGAGTGGCGAGGAGCGCTACGGGCGCATAGCCGAGGTCTTCAACGACGTGGGCCTGCCCATCTCGTCCCTGTCGTCCTATCCCCACGAGTTTTCCGGCGGGCAGCGCCAGCGGATCGCCATTGCCAGGGCGCTGGTGCTGAAACCGCGCATCCTGGTGCTGGACGAGCCGACCTCGGCGCTCGACGTTTCGATCCAGAACCAGGTTTTGCAGCTTCTGGTGAGGCTGCAAAAGAAATACAGCCTGAGCTATGTGCTCATCACCCACGATTTGCAGGTGGTCAACGCCATGGCTCACCGCCTGTACGTGTTGAAGGATGGCGTCATCGTCGAATCCGGCGATACCGAAAACATCATCGCCAATCCCCGGCACGCCTATACCCAAACCCTTATCCAGGCATCGCTGTAACCGTCACCGGAATCCATGGGAATATCATCGACAAATCTGGCCTGGCTGCTTTTGGCAATTTTCATCTGTGCCGGGGCCTCGCCGCCGGCCCGAGCCGCCCATGCGGTGGCCCTGCTGGGGGTGCCCGGGTATCCGCCCGGCTTCCGCCACTTCGACTACGTCAATCCCGACGCGCCGAAGGGTGGCACCCTTACCCTTTCCCTGGTGACAGTCAACAGCAGCTTCGACAAATTCAATCCCTACAGTCTCAGGGGAATACCCGCGCCCGGCCTGCTGGAACTGGTGTTCGAAACCCTGACCGTCAACGGCCTGGATGAAATCAACACCCAATACGGCCTGCTCGCCGACGATATCGACGTGGCGGAGGACTTCGGTTCGGTGGTTTTCCGGATCAATGCCCGGGCGCGCTTTTCCAACGGCGACCCAGTAACGGCGCGGGATGTGGAGTATTCGTTCGGATTGATGACCAGCGACCAGGTAAGCCCGCGCTACAGAGCCTATTTTGCTGAAATCGACCGTGTGGAGGTGCTGGACGAGCGTCGCGCGCGCTTTGTTTTCAAGCGTACCGGTCGCGATCTGTCTTTTATTGCCGGTAGTCTGCCGGTCTTTTCGCCGACATGGGGCCTTACCGACAGCGGTGAAAAACTGGATTTTGCCGAGCTGCGCTTCGAAAATCCCGTCGCCACGGGGCCGTACCTGATCGAGCAGGCGCGCAGCGGTCGCGACATCGTCTACCGGCGCAATCCCGATTACTGGGGCATGGATATCCCCGTGCAGCGGGGCAGCTTCAACTTCGACACCATCGTTTACAAACTCTACAAGGACAGGGATACGCAGGTTGCCGCCCTGAGGGCCGGCGATTACGATTTTCTCAGTGAAAACCAAATGCGCTACTGGTGTTGCCAATACATCGGCAGGCGCTTCGACTCCGGAGAAATTCTCAAAAAACGTTTTCTGCACGCCAATCCGCCGGCCATGAACGGCTGGGTAGTCAACCTGCGCAAGGAACGCTTTCAGGACATTCGCGTGAGAAAAGCGCTGAACTATGCACTGGATTACGAATGGATCAACGACAAGATATTCGATGGCGAATTCAGCCGGGTGGACAGCTATTTTTCCAACACCAGCCTGGCCGCGAGAGGCTATCCCAGCGAGGCGGAACTCGAACTGCTCGAACCCTGGCGCGATCAGCTGCCGGAGAGCGTGTTCGGGCCTATGTTCATCCAGCCCACCACCGCCGCGCCCAACAGGCTGAGGAACAACCTCGAAATCGCCCTGTCGCTGTTCGCTGAGGCCGGCTGGCATTATGCGGATGGCGTGCTGCGCAACGACAGGGGTGAGTCCTTTGTGATCGAAATCGCCGGCAACCGCCGCCAGAGCCCGTTTCAGGACCCCATCTATCACAACCTGAGAAAAATCGGCATCCAGGTGAGAAAAAATCTCGCCGATGCGGCGACGCTGCGGGCCCGCCTGCGCAATTTCGAATTCGATTACACCTCCGTGAGCCTGCGCGAAGGGCGGATGCCCGGCGATGAATTATGGCGGGTTTTCAACAGCGAGGCCGCGAACAGGCCAGGCTCGGAAAATCTCGCGGGGGTGGAATCCCCGGTGGTCGACGCGCTGATCAGGACTCTGCTTGACGCCAATACCGTGGAGGAACAGGAAACCGCCGCCCGCGCCCTCGACAGGGTGTTGATCCACAACCACTACTTTATTCCGTGGCGCTATCTGAAAAACCACTATGTGATGTATCACCAGCGCCTGAACCACCCCGAAGTGCTGCCCAAATATTACGCCGCCACGGAGTGGGCGGTGCGCACCTGGTGGGACGGCACCGCGCAACGGGAGGAATACCGGCAAATTGCCGATAGTGATTAGTGGCTGTGCTTTTGTGGGAGGCGGCCTGTCGGCGCCAAAACCACCCACTTTGGTCAGAGCCCAAGGCCTGTCGCCTGCACGGCAGCCTCCCACATTGCTATCGCCGGTACCGGGGTTTTTCTGGTGCCGGTCAATTTTCAACCTCTAACTGATGGAAAATATTATGAGCACCATTCCCGCACGTACACCGCAGTACGATATCGATCCACTATTTGTCAATCGCTGGTCACCCCGTTCTTTCAGTGCGGAGCCCATCGACGACGAAACGCTTTTCAGGCTGTTCGAGGCGGCCCGCTGGGCGCCCTCGGCCAACAATGCGCAACCCTGGCGCTTTATCTACGCCAAGCGCGATTCTCCCCAGTGGCCGGAGTTTCTCGGATTTCTTGGC
>Ga0265293_10003253_pt1 | contig 30483 bp, 37 predicted proteins | sample Munlanlewell138R_FD_192505 | JGI IMG/M metagenome (GOLD analysis project Ga0265293, IMG submission 192505) | Leachate microbial communities from a municipal landfill in Southern Ontario, Canada - Leachate well 138R | ecosystem: Engineered > Solid waste > Landfill > Unclassified | place: Canada... | reverse complement strand
CGCCGCGGGTCAGGTGCTGCGCGTCCTTCAGGGAATCGGGCATGAAGATTACCGTTCGGGGCCGCTGCCGCCGCACGACCTGGCCGGTCTCACGCAGCGACGCGGCAAGGCAACGGGAAATTTCAGTTTGCGATTATTTTATCAGCTTCGCCGCTTCTTTGGCGTGATAGGTGATGATCAGGTCGGCCCCTGCGCGTTTCATGCCGACCAGAGTTTCGAGCATGACCCGGTCGTGGTCGATCCACCCTTTGGCGGCCACCGCCTTAATCATACTGTACTCGCCGGAGACATTGTAGGCGACCAGCGGCAGGTCGAAACGATCTTTCAGGTCGCGCAGGATGTCGAGATAGGCGAGGGCCGGCTTAACCATGAGAAAGTCGGCGCATTCCTGCACGTCGAGGGCCGCCTCTCGGAACGCCTCGCGGCGGTTGGCCGGGTCCATTTGGTAGCTGCGGCGATCACCGAACTGCGGCGTCGATTCGGCGGCGTCGCGAAACGGGCCGTAGTAGGCGCTGGCGTACTTGACGGCGTAGCTCATCACCGGGATATGGGAAAAATCGTTGGCATCGAGAATTTCGCGGATCGCCGCCACCCGGCCGTCCATCATGTCGGAAGGGGCGATGATGTCGGCGCCGGCGCGGGCGTGGGAGAGCGCCTCAGCGGCGAGGAGCTGCAGGGTCTGGTCGTTGTCGACGTCGCCATCGACAATCACCCCGCAGTGGCCGTGGTCGGTGTACTCGCAGAGACAGACATCGGTGATCACCGTCAGTTCGGGAACGGCCTTCTTGATCGCCCGGATCGTCTCCTGGATAATGCCGGTTTCGCTGTAGGCGTCCTGGCCCACTGCATCCTTCGCCTCCGGAATGCCGAAGAGGAGGACCGCCGGAATGCCGAGGGCGTGCACTTCTTGCGCTTCGGCGACGATGTGTTCGATGGACTGCTGATAAATCCCCGGCATCGAGGGGATCTCTTTTTTGATCCCCTGGCCGAAGGCGCTGAACATCGGGTAGATCAGATCCTCCACCCGCAGGTGGGTTTCACGGACCATGCGGCGCAGGTTGTCGTTGCGGCGCAGGCGGCGGGCGCGGTATTCGGGAAAAAACATGGGAGCCTCCTTGGCACAGGTAGCGACTTTGTCGGATTACGGCTTTTCTTTAAACGGCAACGATTGGGAGTGGTTGCTGTAGGTCGCCCAGTCGGGTGAATAGGCGTCGGCCTGGTTGCCCCAGACCGTCCACCCCCGGCGCGGACCGCGGGCGAAGAGTTCCAGATAGGGGCCGGGGCTGCACGCCTCGATGAGCGCGTACTGCTCATCCGGTTTGCGCGAATGCTCGCGCTTTTGCGTGCGCAGCAGATTCACCTGCCGGCGGCCGGGATCGAGGGTGCGCAGCGAGCCCTTCACCCCGAACAGAATCAATTCGGTGACGTTGCGAAAATAAAACCCCACCCCGCGTCCGTCCGGCCCGCCGTCCTTGCGCACCTTTTCCCAAACGATATTGGTTTTGTAGGTAAAGCCCCAGGCCTGCATCACCGCCAGCCCCTCGGCCAACAACGCGTTCGGCGCCCACAAATAGAGGTGACTGGTCTCGGCGGCGGCGAGATCGACGGGAATCGCCGCGATTTCCGCCAGCGTCAGGGTGGGATAGCGGCTCAGTCGGCGGTGCTCCGGCGCCACCTTTCCCGTGCGGTTCATGAACTGCCAGGGAGGATCGGCGAGGATCGTACAGAACAGGTCTCGACCGATAAAGCGGGCGAAATCGTCGGCCGCACCGGGTTGCTCGCTCATGCCGCGCCCCACGCGCAGCGCCAGCCGAAGCAAAGCACAACAGAGAAAATCTTAGCTGCCGGCGCCAACGCCGTCATCGGCCAGGCGACCGGTAGAATTCGACGATAGCCTCGGTCAGCGCCGCCAAGGTGTATTCGCGCGGTTCGATATCGACCTTGAGGCCGAGCTCGCGACAGGTTTTGGCGGTGATCGGTCCGATGCAGGCGATGACAACGCCTTCCAGCAAAGAGAGAAAACGCTCCTGCCCGACGATTTCGACCAGATTCTCGGCGGTGGAGGAGGAGGTGAAGGTAGCGCAGGAGACCTGTCGCGCTTCCAGCTCCTCGATCACCCCGGCCGGAAGTGTTTCGGGCGTGCCGTTGCGATAGGCGACGGGGGCGATGACTTCGGCGCCCATCCGGGTCAGTTCGGGGGGGATGATGTCGCGCGCCCGGTTCGCCCGCGGAAAGAGGATCCGGCAACCGGCCACCTTCTGGTTGCCGAAGGCGGCGACGACCCCTTCAGCTTTGTATTCGGTGGAAATCAGGTCCGCTTTCAGGCCGAAGGGGTGCAGCGCGGCGGCAGTCTTCGGCCCGACGGTGCAAATCCGGCAGCGGCCGAAAGCGCGGGCATCGAGCCCGGCTGCATTGAGGCGGTCGAAAAAAAAGCGGACGGCGTTGGCCGAGGTGAAGATAATCCAGTCGAACTCGGCCAGAGCGCCTACGGCGGCGTCGAGTTCCTGCCACGACTCCGGCGGCAGCAGGCGAATGGTCGGACATTCGAGCGCCTGGGCGCCCTGGGCCGCAAGCAGCGCGGCAAACTCCCCGGCCTGATCGGCAGCGCGGGTGACCAAGACGGTCTTCCCGAACAGCGGTCGGTTGTCGAACCAGCGCAGTTCCTGCCGCAGGTCGACCACTTCGCCGACGATAATCACCGCCGGCGGTTTGAAGCCGGCCTCCCGCACTTTTTCGACGACATCGCTCAACGTGGCGATCAGGGTTTCCTGCCGCGGAGTGGTCGCCCAACGGATGAGGGCCACCGGGGTCTGCGGCGAACGGCCGTGCCCCATGAGTTGCGTGGCGATGGTGGAGAGATTCGCCATCCCCATATAAAAGACCAGAGTGCCGACGCCGGTGGCGAGTTTTTCCCAATCGAGGCTCGACATCTTTTTCGCCGGGTTCTCATGACCGGTAACCAGCCCCAGGCTGGTGGTGAAATCGCGGTGGGTGAGGGGGATGCCGGCGTAGGCGGCGGCGGCGAAAGCGGCGGTTACCCCGGGCACGACTTCGAAGGGGATGCCGGTGCGCGCCAGGTACTGCGCCTCCTCGCCGCCACGGCCGAAAACGTACGGATCGCCTCCCTTGAGGCGGGCGACAATTTTGCCTTGCCCGGCCCGGTCGGCGAGCAGGGCATTGATTTCTTCCTGGGGCGTATGGTGACAGCCGCGACTTTTGCCGACATAAAGATGCTCGGCAGCCGGAGCTTCGCGGAGGAATTCGGGATTGGCCAGATAATCGTAAATGACCACATCCGCCCGGCGCAGGCACTCCAATGCGCGGACGGTGATCAGCCCGGGGTCGCCAGGACCGGCGCCGATGAGATAAACAATGCCTGTACTCTCTGAACCGGACATGGATAAAACCATGCAGAGGCACGGTTTTGCCGTGCCCCTGCCGAAAGTTTTGCTTCGTTCGAGGCTGTTGCCTCTAGACTTCCTCGTCCTTCACATTGAAGGTTTCATGCTGGTAAACCTCATTGAGAATGGCCCCGGCGCCCTGGATCAGCAGGTCGTCGGCCAGCGAGACGCCGGCGGATTCGGCTTCGGAAACGGCGCATTCAACCTTTTTCTTGAGGAACTTGCCGCCGTCGACGCTGGAAACCAGACCGCACAGGGTCAGGCGATCCCCGTTGACCGTGCCGTAGGCGGCGATCGGCACCTGACATCCGCCTTCCAGACGTTTCAGAAAGGCGCGCTCGGCGCGCACCGCGTAAGCCGTCGGCGCGTGATTGAAAAAGTCGATCATCGCGTTCGTCTCGCTGTCGTCAAGGCGGCTTTCCAAGCCCAGCGCACCCTGGCCGATGGCCGGCAGAGAAATGTCCGTTTCCAGGAATTGGGAAATTCGTCCGGCGAAGCCGAGACGCTTCATGCCGGCGGCGGCCAGCACCACCCCGTCCAGATCCTCCTCGGTCAGCTTGCGGAGACGGGTTTCGACATTGCCGCGGATATCGAGCATCTGAAAATCGGGACGCAGATGCAGCAGTTGCGCCTTGCGGCGCAGGCTGGAGGTGCCGATGCGAGCGCCCTGCGGCAGGTCGCGGAAACTGGCAAAGCCGGGCTTGAGAATAATAACATCGCGGGGGTCTTCGCGCTCGGTGATGCAGCGCAGCCCCAACTCGGGGGGAAACACCGTCGGGACATCCTTCATCGAATGAACGGCGATGTCGATCTCGCCGCGCAGCATCGCTTCTTCGATCTCCTTGACGAACAATCCCTTGCCGCCCACCATCGCCAGCGGCACGTCGAGAATCTTGTCGCCGATGGTCTTGATTTTGTTCAGGACGACTTCCAGCCCCGGATAACGTTTTTCCAGTTCGGATTTAACCCAGTTCGCCTGCCAGAGGGCGAGCTGGCTGGCGCGGGTGCCGATACGAATGGTCTTCTTGGCCATGAAATACGTCTCCCTTTATTTAATCGTTGCTCTCGTCAAGATTCTGGATGTCCCCCTCCGGACGGGGCGGCTCCAGGGCGAACAGGGCGCGCACGGCGTCGACGTAGATATCGCCGGCAGCCTCGTTCTGCGCCTGTTTGAGCAGAATAATCGGTTGGTGCAGCACCTTGTTGATGATGGCGGCGCTCATCGCCTCGACGGCGCGCCGCTCCTTCTCTTGCAATCCCTTCAGATTGCCGAGGGTCTTGTCCAACTCGCCGCGGCGGATCTCCTCCAGGCGGTTGCGCAACGAAACGATGGTCGGCACCACTTCCAGGCTCCCCAACCAGCGGTGAAACTGGCCGATTTCCTGATCGACAATGGCTTCGGCCTTTTTTGCCTCTTTGTGCCGCTCTTTGAGATTGGCCTGCACGACGCCCTGCAGGTCGTCGACATCGTAGAGGTAAACGTTGGCCAGATCATTGACCTTGGGGTCGATGTCCCGGGGGACGGCGATGTCGATGAAAAACATCGGCTTGTTTTTGCGCTGGCGAATAACCTCTTCCACCTGCTTCGGCCCGAGAATGAACGTTGGCGCCCCGGTGGAGGTCAGGACGATGTCGATTTGATGCAGGTGGAAGGGGAAATCGTCGAAGGGAATGGCGCGTCCCTTGAACTCCTCGGCCAACTTCACCGCCCGTTCGAAGGTGCGGTTGGTCACCACCACCGAGGCGGCGCCGTTGTTGAGAAAGTGCCGGGCGGCGAGCTCGCACATTTCCCCGGCGCCGATGAGCATGACGTTTTTGCCGTCGAGGGAGCCGAAGATTTTTCGCGCCAGTTCGACGGCGGCGAAAGAGACGGAAACGGCGTTGCTGGCGATTTCCGTTTCGGTGCGCACCCGCTTGGCTACCGAGAAGGCTTTGTGCAGGAAGCGGTTGAGGATCAAGCCGACGGTCTTGAACTCGCTGGCGTAACCGTAGGCGGTTTTTATCTGCCCGAGAATCTGCGGTTCGCCGATAACCATCGAGTCGAGACTGGCGGCGACCCGAAAAACGTGGCGGATCGCATCCTCTCCCTCCAGATCGTACAGGTGGGGCGTTAGGGCTTCGACGGCAATCTGGTGATAATCGGCGAGAAAATGCCGCAACCGCTGCTTGCAGACATCCGCCTGCCTGGTGGTGGCATAGATCTCGACCCGGTTGCAGGTGGAGACGATCATGGCCTCGACAACTCCCGGCAGACCGGCCATTTCCTTCAGCGGCCGCTCCATGGCCGTGGGAGAAAATGCAACCTTTTCACGAATTTCCACCGGGGCGGTTTTATGGCTTAACCCGACGACGATAATATTCATGGATTCCAATCCGTACAGCGGTTATCGGCCTTGCAGGGATTTGAAGCTGTGTTCGCCGGAAAGCAGCAGATTGACGCCGAAAAAGGTAAACAGCAGACAGAGAAAACCGACGATGGCGAAAATGGCCGCCCGCCGGCCGCGCCAGCCGACATTGAGCCGACCGTGCAGCAAAGCCGCATAAAGAAACCAGGTGATCAACGCCCAGGTTTCCTTCGGATCCCAGCGCCAGTAGCCGCCCCAGGCCGAGTTGGCCCAGACCGCTCCGGAGATAATCCCCATGGTCATCAAGGGAAAGCCGAAGGTCAGGCACTTGTAATTGATGCTGTCGAGGGTTTCAAGGGACGGAAGACGGAAATAAAGGGCGGAAAATTTCTTGCTCTTCAGCATGCGTTCCTGCAACAGATACATGATGCCGGCGATGAAGGCGACGGCGAAAACGGCGTCGCCGAGGAAGGCCAGGCCGACATGCACCGGAAACCACCAGCTCTGCAGTGCGGGACCGATCTGCTGGGTCGATTTGGGAACCGCGCTGCCGAGAAGCATCAGCGCCAGCGCCAGGGGGCAGACGAAGGCGCCGAGAACGGCGAGACGATAACGCAGATCGAACAGCAGAAAGATGCCAACGATGGAAAGGGCGAAAAATGAAAGCGCTTCGTGCAGGTTGGTGACCGGCGGGTGCCCGGCCTGTATGTAACGGACCGTTAAGCCGACGCAGTGCAAGGCAAAGCCGCCCCAGAGCAGCCAGCGGGCAAACTTTCCGGCCCTGTCGCGGCGGGTGATGACGTCGACGAGATACAGGGCGGTGGCGACAAGGTAGACGAGAAGGGTGACTTTGAAAAGCAGGATGTCGATCATGTCTCCCCTTTCGACAGGCAGATTCCGAGATTGGCGAGAGAGCACCCCTCTCCGGCCAGATTCGCCAGCAACCGATCGACGTCGGCCGTTTCGCCAGAAGCAAGCAGAGCAGGAAGATTGCCCTCCAGGAGGCGGAGCAAAACCGCCGAATTATATTCAGTTTCTGGTTGCAGTGTCAATTTCTTTTGCCGCAGAGCAGCGGCGATCGCCAACGCCAGCTCCCATTCGGGGCCAATGACGCCGGCGAGCCGGTCGCGCACGGCTGCGGCAAAGGCGGGGCTGCGGCCGCCGGTGGAGACGGCAAGGCTCAAATCGCCCCGGTGCAATTGCGCCGGCAGAAAAAAATCGCTGTCTTCGGGCGCATCGGCCACATTCACCGGGATGCCGGCGGCTTTTGCTTCGGCGGCCACCGCAGCATTGACCCGCCGGTCGTCGGTCGCGGCAAAAGCGAGAAACGCCCCCGCCAGATCCCCGGCCCGATAGGGACGTTCGATGATTTCGCAGTCGCCGGTCGCCGGCCGCCCTGCTTCCGGACCGATGATGCGCACCCGGGCGCCGGCGTCGCCAAGGGCCAGCGCTTTGCGGCGGCCGACATGGCCGCTGCCGACGACCACGCAAAGACGCTTCTGCAGGCGAAAAAACACGGGGAATTGCGGCAATGGGGCGGAAGGGTTCAAATCCCGAAAAGTTCCTTTTCCACCAGTTCGCAGAGCAGATGGCCGAAGAAAAGGGCGCCCTCTACCGCCCGCGGTGGCGAATCGGTCTTGAGGCGAAAAGTGAAATCGACGTTTTCCCCCATCGTCTCTTCAGGCCCCGGACGCAGTACGGCGGTGACGCAGCCGATCTGCCGCGCGGCTTTCAGCCCTTCCTCCAATGCTTCGTCGCGGTGGAAATCGGCAAAGGCGAAAACAATGTCATCGGCGGTGGCCATTACCCCCAGTTGCCGGGAAAAAAATTGTTGTTCCTGCCCGTCGCGAGCCAGAGCCGTCGCCAGAGTGATGTCCTGGCCAAGGGAAAAAACCGGCAGGGGCGGCCTCTCGATAGAGAGACGGTGCAGGAACTGATTGGCCACCAGATTGGCGACGGCGCCGAGAGAGCCGCTGCCGAGAAGCAGCAGACGCCCCTGCTGATGAAAGGTCTCCATCACCTGACCAATAAATTCGCTCAGAAGTTCCGACTGGCCGAGGAAACCCTCGACCATGGCACTGTTGTCCCGTCCGGCGCGGGATATCTTTTCGGACAGCATGGCATCTGATCCTGGGGAAAAGGTAAGCGCAAATATAGGGCTCCGGTTCCATGGCTGTCAAGAAGAAGGTCCCGGCAAAGGGAATAACCTCTTGATTTTTTTGGCGCGTGCTTTATGATTGTCGAAAGTTTCCGTGACGGATTTAAGGAGAATAGTTATGGCGAGTGATAAGGTTGTACAGCTTTCGGACGACACCTTCGATCAGGATGTGCTGAAGTCCTCTACCCCTGTCCTGGTTGATTTTTGGGCTTCCTGGTGCGCTCCCTGCAAGGCGATCAGTCCCGTCATCGATACCCTGGCCGAAGACTACGACGGCAAAGTCAAAATCGGCAAACTGAATGTCGACGAAAACCCCGCTACGCCAGGCCAGTACGGAGTGCGCGGCATTCCAACGCTGATTTTGTTCAAGGACGGCAAGGTGGTCGATCAGGTTGTCGGCGCCGTGCCGAAGAATCAATTGGAAGGGCTGCTCAAAAAAGCTCTGTAAGCGTTCAAAATTCAGTCATGCAAAAAGCAAAGGACCCGCCGTTGTGCGGGTCCTTTGCTTTTTGGCCTGTGACCCAGTCAGCGCGCTTGCTCCTGCGATGGCGCTTGTTCCTGCGATGGCGCTTGCTCCTGCGATGGCGCTTGTTCCTGCGGCAGCGCTTGTTCCTGCGATGGCGCTTGCTCCTGCGATGGCGCTTGTTCCTGCGATGGCGCTTGCTCCTGCGGCAGCGCTTGTTCCCGTGGCGGCGATTTTTCCTCGTCGGCTGCTTCTTCCGGCGGCTGCGGCGGCGGTTCGGTTTGTCGCTCAGGGATCGGCCGGGCTTGCGTGGCTTCGCTGGTTTCGGTGACGACCTGACGCTCCTCGCAATCGGCGGGCAGACTGTCGGGATCGTTGGTCAGATAAAGAACCCCCTTGCCGTCCCGGCACTGGTAAATAGCGGCCGAGGCGGATACTGGAAGCAGGAGCAGGGTTGCCAGCAAAGCAGTCCGAATCATCGCTTCGGTTTTCGGTTAAGGGAGAAAGTGACCTCGGAACAATAGCAGGGGGGCGGGAAAGTGCAACAATCGCAGCGGATGCCCGGTCTATGGTTTGGTCTCGCGCAGCAGGCGAAAAATCTCCCGAGCGGCGCGCCGGTCGTTGTATGCGTGTACGGCGCCGGCCAGACGGGTGAGACGGTCCGCATCGATCTTCGGCAGCGCCGTTCGGATCTCGGCGAGGGCGGCGGAAAATTCCGCCGGATGGCAGAGGCGATCGCGCCAGGCCTCCAGTCGATGAAAATGTTGGCGTTCCTCCCATGCCCGTCGGTCCTGGCCGGCCAGAAATTCCACCAACGGGGAGAGATCTTCCTCTTCGCGCAGCACGGCCGCCAGATGGCGGATCTGCCGATCGCGCGCCGAATGTCCTTTGGTGGCGCGGGCGAGTTGCAGCTTGGCGTGTATTTCCGGCGTCAGCGGCAGCTTTTTGCCCGTTGCCTCCGGCAAATCCACCAACTTGCGGGCCAGTTCCTCGACGGCCTGCGCCTCTCTTTTGCGCGCCGTGCGACTCGGCTTGACTTCCCATCCCTCAGTCATCAAAATTCCTTCCCGCTGTCGAGCAGCATGGTCACTGGCCCCTGGTTGATCGATCGAATCTCCATGTTGGCCTGAAAAACGCCGGTCGCCACCGTCAGTCCCGCCTCCTGCAGATAACGCACGTAAAGTTCATAAAGGCGCTTCGCTTCAGCCGGCGAGGCGGCATGGCTGAAGCCGGGGCGCCGGCCCTGCCGGCAGTCGGCAAGGAGGGTGAACTGGGACACCACCAGAACGGCCCCGCCGCTGTCGGCGACGGAAAGATTCATCTTGCCGGCGGCGTCCTCGAAAATGCGCAGATGGCCGGTTTTTTCCGCCAGATAGGCGGCATCCTTCTCGCTGTCGCCGGCGGCAACGCCGAGCAGGACGAAAATTCCGGCGCCGATTTCCCCGACAACCCGCCCATCGACCTTGACGCTGGCCGCCGAAACCCGTTGCAGCACCGCCCGCATCTTACCCCGCCGCCAACTGGCGCAGCGTGGCAAGATTCATCCGATCCCAGGTCGTATCGTCCCCTTTGGGCGTCTCCAGGATTTTCGGCACGGCGCGGAAGCGTTCGTCGCGCATCAGGGCGCGAAACCCGGCGTGACCGATGGCCCCCCGGCCGATATGTTCATGACGATCGACCCGGGAGCCCAGGCCCTTTTTCGCATCGTTGAGGTGAAAGGCCGAAAGGAGAGGGATGCCGATCCGCCGGTCGAATTCGTCCATTACCGCCGCATATCCTTCGGCGGTGCTCAGGTCGTAGCCGGCGGCCAGGGCATGGCAGGTGTCGAAGCAGACGCCGAAATGTCCGCCGGGAACCTGCTCCATGATTTGCGCCAGGTGTTCGAAGCGGCCGCCGAGATAGGAGCCCTGGCCGGCGGTGTTTTCCAGCAGCACGGTGACGCCGGCCGGTCCCTCGTCGAACAGGCGGCGAAAAGCGGCGGCGATTCGCGCCAGACCGACGCTCTCGCCGGTCCCCAGGTGGGCCCCCGGATGCATGACCAGATAAGGAATGCCGAGGGCGGCGCAGCGGTGCATCTCGTCGGCGAAGGCGGCGATGGATTTTCGCCACACGTCCTCGTCCGGCGCCGCCAGATTGATCAGGTAACTGTCGTGGGCGATGACCGGCCCGATCGGACTCGACTTCCAGGCCAGGCGAAAAGCGCCCACTTCCTCCTCGGCGAGGGGTTTCCCCTGCCAGCGATTGGCGTTTTTGGTGAAAACCTGCATGGCGGCGCAGCCGAGCTCCTCGCCGCGGCGAAAGGCCAGGGGCAGGCCGCCGGCGATGGACATATGGGCGCCGATAAGGAGCGCGGGCGGTTCGATAGTCATCTTTTATCCTTCACCGGAGGGCTAAGACAGCCAGAAAGCAAGCGCCTGCGGCAAGGCGCACAGGGAGGGGATGCCGACATCGACAAAGGATTCCGTCCGGCCGTCGCCGACCAGAACCGTCCCCATGCCGAGTTCCTTGGCGGTCCGCAGGTTGGCGGCCGAATCCTCCACCATGATGCATTGCTCCGCCGGCAGGCCGAGGCGCTCCAGCACCCTGTGGTAGGGATCGGGAAAAGGCTTGGGCAGGTAGGCGGCGACGCGAATATCGAAAATTTCCTCGAAAAGATCGTGCAGGCCAAGGACGCCGAGCACCCGATCGGCGTGGCCCCGCGAGCCGTTGGTGAACACCGCCCGGCGCAGGGGCAGGCCGGCGATCATCTGTCGCAGGGCGTCGTCGAGTTGCAGGCGACCGGCGACATCGACATCGTGCACGTACTCCAGGTAATCCTCTGGGTCTACGGCCCAGTGCCGGATCAGTCCGCCCAGGGTCACGCCGTAATCGGCCCAGTACCGGCGGCGCAGGCTGTCCACCTCGCCGGCGGGGATTCCCACCACATCGCACATGTAGGCGTTGATGCGCTTGTCGATCAGGGAAAACAGCTCCCGTTCCGGCGGATAGAGGGTGTTGTCGAGGTCGAAAAGAATTGCCTGCATGCTTATATTATCCGTGTGCCATGAACGTAAAGGGGACGACTCAATGCGGATCGTACTCCCCGGCGAAAACCTGCACCGCCGGACCGGTCATGAAGACGTGCCCGTCGGCGGCCCATTCCATTTCGAGGTCGCCGCCCCGCAAATGATTCAGGATGGAGCGGCCGGTGCGGCCGTTGAGAACGCCGGCGACGGTGACCGCCGCGGCGCCGGTGCCGCAGGCCAGCGTCTCCCCGGCGCCCCTTTCCCAGGTGCGCTGACGCACTTCGCCGGGGGAGACCACCTCGACGAATTCGACGTTGGTGCGGTTGGGGAAAAGGGGGTGGTTCTCGATCGGTGGTCCGTATTTCTCCACCGGAAACTCATCGACCTGATCGACGAAAATGACGCAATGCGGATTGCCCATGGAAATGCAGGTCAGATGGAAGGTGCGATCGAGAACCGTCACCTCCAGGGCGACCGCCTGCTCGTCGGGCGGACCGGTCAGCGGGATTTCCCCCCGGGTCAATCGCGGCTTGCCCATATTCACCCGCACCTTCTCCACCCGGCCGCGGGTATCGACGCGCAATTGCAGGGGCAGCACGCCGGCGGCGGTTTCCACCGCGATCTCACGGCCGTTGACCAGTCCGTGCTCGAAGGCGTATTTGGCGACGCAGCGCACCCCGTTGCCGCACATTTCGGCTTCGCTGCCGTCGGCGTTGAACATCCGCATGCGCACATCCGCCACCCGGGAGGGGAGGATAAGAATAAGGCCATCGGAACCGATGCCGAAATGGCGATCGCTTACCTCCCGCGCCAGAGCAGCGGGATCCTCCACCGGCTGTGAAAAGCCGTCGATATAGACGTAATCGTTGCCGGCGCCATGCATTTTAACGAACTTCATCGGCATCCTTTTTCGCGCGGGTGATCGTCGAGTATAGTCGATACCCGCCCCCCCTCACAAGTGGCGGTTGACCCCCGAGGGGCGTTTGCGTATTCTGATGAGCCATGGAACGTAGTTGTGGACGTCGAAGCAGCAAGAGCGCTTGCGGCAACGCAGCAGTTGGGGCGTTTTCGCGACGCCAAGAAAGGAGAATCGCCCGGATGGCATTCAATCTGAAAACCAGAATTTGGCAAAACGGCGCCCTCGATTGGTGGGGGATGCTGGAAAATGAGGAGGAGGATGTCTTCCTCGGCCGGCGGGAATTTCCCAACCCCCCCGAGGAGGGGGATGAATGGACTGTGAAAGCCACTGGCGAGAAATTCAAGATCGCCGATGGCGAGGTGCGGCGCAATGGCCGCGACGACACGCCGAAGGAGCCTTGGGAGGACTGGTGATGTCCCTGGAAGTGGTGCAGATTCCAGCCGGCGAAATGAACAATTTCTCCTACCTGATTTTCTGCCCGGCCACCCGTCGCGGCCTCGGCGTCGATCCGTCCCTGGCGCCCGAGCGCCTGCTGGCCGCAGTTCGCGAGCGCCAGGTCACCCTGGAGGTGTTGGTCAACACCCATGGGCATCGCGACCACACCAGCGGCAATGCGGCAATCCTGGAAACGACCGGCGCCCGTCTGGCCGGCCACCCGGCCGATCTGCCCGATGCCGATCTGCCGTTGCGCGACGGCAGCGTGCTGACCGTCGGCGCGGGCGAGGTGCGGATTCTCCACACACCGGGGCATACCCCCGGTTCCATCACCCTGCACACTGCCGAGGCGCTGATCACCGGCGATACCCTCTTTGTCACTTTCGTCGGCCGCGCCGATCTGCCCGGCAGCGATCCGGAAGCCCTCTATCACAGCCTGCGGCGGCTGGCCGAATTCCCGCCGCAGACCCGCGTCTATCCCGGACACGACTACGGTCCGCAACCGGTTTCGACCATCGCTTTTGAGCGCGAGCACAATCCCTACCTGCGCTGTTCCGATCTGGAAAGTTTTCTGCGTCTGCGCCTCGGCTAGTGGTTGGCTCCGGAAAATTCTTCCCCCTTTTCTTCCAGCGCCATCGCTTCGCAACAGACCACCCGGGTGCCGGCGAGGCGATCATTCCAGCCGCGCCGATCTCGATCCAGGGGAACGAGCAAAAATCCGGTTCCGGCCGGCAGCAAAGAGAGCAGGCCGCCGGTGCTGCGTAAAAAAGCCTGGGAAAACCGCAGGGGTTCTTCCGCGGTTCCGGTGACCCGGAGGCGAAAGAGCATTTTGCCCACGGTCTGTCCGACGAGAAAATGAAAGAGGGTGAAATAGCCGAAGCTGAGACAGAAGAAAACGAGAAAATAGGGAATCGCCAGGTCGAGCAGCGATTGCGCCAGCGGTCGCCCACCGCCCAGGGCGAATTCGCCGGCGCCGATGAAAAGAAGGAAAAGAGCTCCGAGTAAACCCGTGTCGGTCAGGGCTGCGGCGAAGCGTTTGCGCAAAGGCGCCGCCGGCGCGGCCTCGGCAATGGTTTCATGCGCGTCGGCTGCATCCTGATCCCCGGGGGCGAATAACCGCTCGGCCGGAAACTCGAATTCTCCGGTCAAGCCGGGAATGTAGCTTCCCCCGCCGCGCCCAAGGGATGTCGGTCCCAGAGAAAATGCGCCGCTCGGGGCAATCCGGTCGAAATCGTCCAGATCGAAGCTTAGGTCGCCGGCGGAACCGGCCGCTTCTTTGCCGGCGGAAGCGAATGGCGGCGATGGGGAATCGGCTGCGGACGGCGGTACAAACGGCGGTGCGGTGGCGTCCACATCGCCCGGCCACTGCAGCGTTGTCGACGACTCCCTCGCCGCCACCTGTTCCGTCGCTTCTTCCGTGATGGGGCGAAACAAATCAGTATCGGTTGGCGCCGAGGCAGAGTTCTCCTGCTCTTTCTGCGGCTGGGCCGGAAATTTCTCCCCGGCAAGGCTGCGGATATTGCCGAGCAGATCCTCCAGGGACAGTTCGGCCGTATCCTTTTCGGCCGCTGGAGACGTTCCGGACGCGGGCGCAGTGGCGATCTCGGGGATTGGACTCGACGGTGGATCGGGAAGGCAGGCGGGTGACCGGGCAACGGACGGCGGGTGCTGCTGCGGCATCGCTGCCGCCGATGCGGTTTCGACCGACTGTTGAGACGGTAAAAAGCTGCGCAGGCTGAAACGTGCCTGGTTCTCCGTCAGGTCCCCGTTGCACTTTTTGCACGTTTTCAGGTGGTCGAAGCTGTTAAATCCGCACTTCGGACATTTCATGGCAGCTCCCGCGCCGGTGGGAGATCCAGGTTGCCGTAGAGAAACTGCAGGATGCTGTTCACCGCAAAACCCGCAGTTTCGCTGCGCAGGATGCGCGGGCCGAAATGCACCGGCAGAAAACCGGCGGCCTGGACTGCGGCCGCTTCGTCCGCCGAGAACCCTCCTTCCGGACCGATCAGCACGGCGGCGTCCACGGGTCGGGCGCGGGGCAGAATAGCCGTCAGCGGGCGACTTTCTTCTTCCCAGAAAAAAAGCCGCAACTCTTGCCGGCAAGCGCTCAGAGCGGTGGCCAGCGGTTGCGGCGGCGCCAAATGGGGGAGGACGGGGCGGCGGCACTGCCGGGCCGCTTCGCGGACGATGCGCTGCCAACGTTGCTGGCGCGTCGTCTCCCGTTCGCCGGTCAGGGCCGGAATGCTGCGTTCGGTGGCGACCGGGACAAAAGCGGCAATTCCCAGCTCGGTCCCTTTTTGCAGCACCAGGTCCATTTTGTCCCCCTTCGGCAGGGACTGCAGGAGAGTCACCGGGAATGCGGTTTCCTCCTCGCGCCAGCGTTGCAGCAGTCGAGCGGTTCCGCTGCGCCGGTCCAGATGCTCGACGCGGCAGCGGCCAATCGTTCCCGTGCCGTCGAGCAGCAGAATCTCCTCTCCCGCCGGCCGCCGCAGGACGGTGCCGAGGTGATGGCGAATGTCCTCCGGCAGGGGGAATTCCTCTGCGGCTAGAACCTCCGTCGGGACGAAGAAGCGCAGCATCAGATTTTACGGTAGTGCAGGCAGGACCAGTCGTCCTGTCGGCTGATTATCGGTCCACGCAGGGGGAGGGAAGCAAAGCCGGCCGCGACCAGGTCCTCTTTCTCGCGCAGAATGCCGGAGAGCACGAGGTGGCCGCCGGCGGCCACCCTGCGGGTCAACTCGTCGGCCAGGCGGACATTTTCCTCGGCCAGGATGTTGGCGAGGACCACCTGGAAGTCCCCCTCCAGTTGCGCCAGGGGCTTATCGGTAATCTCGACCCGTTGTGCAACCCCGTTGAGAAGGACATTCTCCCGCGCGGTCTGGCAGGCTTCCGGATCGATATCGCAGGCGAGAACCCGTTGTGCGCCAAGGGCGGCGGCGGCAATCGCCAGTATCCCCGAACCGGTGCCGACATCGAGGACCCTGTGGGGTGGGTCGGAGCCGGCGAACAGCTCGGCCAGCGTCTCCAGACAAAGACGGGTGGTGCCGTGGGCGCCGGTGCCGAAGGCCATCCCCGGATCGAGATTGACCACCGCGTCGTCGTCGGCCGGAACGTATTCTTCCCAGGTCGGCTTGACGATCAGGCGGCCAATGCGCATGACCCCGAAATGTTGTTTCCAGCCCTCGGCCCAGTCCTCGTTGCGCACCGGTAAAAAGGCCGGCGGTTCGGAGGAGAGGCCGGGAATGCAGGGCGCCAGCCGGCTCAGCAGTTCGCTCAGCAGTTGCCGCAGTTCGCCGGTGTCGCCATCGGGGAAGAAAACCCGCAGAGTCAGGGGGCCTGCGGGCATTTCGGTGGGATCGGGAGGAACAAAGGTGTCGAGCTGTCGCTCTTCGACAATGACGCCGCTGCAGCCGATGGCCGTCAGCTCTTGGCAGAGCAGGTCGACACCGGCGGCAGGGACCTGAATATGGAGTTCGAGCCAGTCCTGTTGCATGCCGCCTTCTTTAGCAGAGAATCGGGAGGGATTGCAATAAAAACCTTGACAGTGCGCGGTGAATCAAGTTTAATCTCACGTTTTAATGAAGACCGTCCCGTGAGAAGGAACCTTTAAATGCCAGAATTCAATTATTTAAGGGTTTGCATCAGGAATGATTAAGAATTGTGTTGCGCATTAAAACAAACCTGCTACAATCCTATCGAATTTCTCATTAGGGAACGTATGGCCGTTCAACAGCAGGTTTTTCTTCTCTCCGACGCCACCGGAGAAACGGTGGAAAAGATCGTCATGGCCGCTTTGACCCAATTTCGGGAAGAAAGCGTGCGGCTGAAGCGAATCGGTAATGTGCGCACCAAAAATCAGGTCTACGAAGCGCTCGATGAGGCGCTTCCGCTTCAGGCTCTGGTCGTTTATACCATAGTCAACCGCGAACTGGCGCAACTGGTTCACGATGAGTGCGACTCCCTCGGGTTGCTCAGCATTGACTTGATTACACCGTTGCTGATGCGGTTTTCCGAACACTTCGGCCATTCTCCGGGACAGACTCCGGGGCTGTTGCACGAAGTGGACGAAAAATACTTTCGCCGTATCGATGCGGTGGAATTTACCGTCAAGCACGACGACGGACAGGAAACGCGGCATTTGCACAAGGCCGACATCGTGTTGGTGGGCGTTTCGCGCACCAGCAAGACGCCGCTGTCGATCTACCTGGCGCATCGCGGTTGGAAGGTGGCGAACATACCGTTGGTGCAGGGGATTGCGCCGCCGGCCGAACTTTTCCAGGTCGATGCGAGCCGGGTGGCGGCACTGGTCATCGATCCCCAGCGGCTGATGGAAATCCGGGCGTCCCGCCTGCGCAATCTTGGCCAGGACCCGCGCACCGCGTATGTCGATTATGAACAGATTGAGGATGAGCTGCGCTACGCTAAGAGCCTTTACCGCCGCCAATCATGGGTGGTGATCGATGTTACCGGCAAGGCGGTGGAGGAAACCGCCAACGAGGTTCTCGTTAAGCTCAAGCTCAAATAAACCGAATTTTTTACTTAAAATCCAGATTCCTGAAAAGAAAGGGGAAATCGCATGAGCACTCGCATATTGGTCGTTGAGGATGAGAAGAAGGTCGCCAGTTTCATCAAGCGCGGGCTCGAGGAAGAGGAGTTCACCGTCGACGTCGCCTACGATGGTGAAGAAGGTCTCTACATGGGGGAAACCAACCCCTACGATCTGATCCTGATGGACCTCATGCTGCCGAAAATGGACGGGCTGGCGGTGATCAGGGAATTGCGCAAGAAGGATGTCCATACCCCGGTCCTTTGTCTGACCGCCAAGGATGCGGTGGAGGATATCGTCTCCGGCCTCGATGCCGGCAGCGACGATTATTTGACCAAGCCTTTCGCTTTTGCCGAACTGCTGGCGCGGGTGCGCTCCCTTTTGCGTCGCGGGCAGAAAGATCGGGGCGCCGAAATCCGTTTCGCCGATCTGCGTCTCGATCCCGTTGGCCACAAGGTGTGGCGCGGCGACAAAGAGATCGAGCTGACCGCCAAGGAATACGCCCTGATGGAGTATTTCATGCGCAATCCCGACCAGATCCTGACCCGCACCATGATCGCCGAGCATGTCTGGGATTACACTTTTGACTCCTTCACCAACATCATCGACGTCTATGTCAACTATCTGCGCAAAAAAGTCGATCGCGACTACGACAAAAAGCTTATTCACACGGTGCGGGGTGTCGGCTACGTTTTGAAGGAGGACTGATTTGCGTCCTTGGTCCATCCGTTGCCGGCTCACCGTTTCCTATGCCCTGATCTTGGCCGTCGTTTTGACGGCCATTGGCGTTTTCTGGCAAATGGCCGTTGCACGGGAACTGTTTTACATCATTGCCCCCATAGGCTTGATCGTTTTTTCCCTGGCGGGGTGGTTGGTCGCCGGGCGCGCGCTTAGCCCCATGCTGCGCATGGCCGCAGTGGCCAGACGGATCACTGCGGAAAGCCTGCATCTGCGCCTGCCGATGGAAACCAGCGGCGACGAACTCGCCCAACTTGCCGAGAACTGCAACGTCATGCTCGCGCGCCTAGAAAAATCCTTCCGCCGGGTCAAGCAGTTCTCCGGCGATGCCTCCCATGAGTTGCGGACTCCCCTGGCCATTCTGCGCGGTGAGACGGAAGTCACTTTGCGCTGGGCGCGGAGTCCCGAGGAATACCGGCGCACCCTCGAGTCCAATCTCGAAGAAATCAACCGCATGGGACGGATCATCGAGGACTTGCTGACTCTGGCGAAGAGCGACGCCGGCGAGTTGTCGCTTGAAATTGGTGAACTGAGTCTGAGCGATTTGCTGCAGGAGCTTTATCTCCAGGGCCGTACTTTGGGCGAGGACAAACAAATCGGCGTGAGTTTGCACCTGGAAGTCGCCGAAGAAATCCGCATTCGTGGCGACGAACTGCGCCTGCGGCAGCTATTGCTCAATCTGATTGCCAACGGCATAAAATACACGCCACCCGCCGGCCAGGTGGAAATCACCTTGGCTGTCGTTGAGGACGAGGCGATAGTGCGCATCGCCGATACCGGTATCGGCATACCGGCGGAGCATCTGCCCCATATTTTCGACCGTTTTTATCGGATCGACAAGGCGCGCAACCGCGCCGATGGCGGCACCGGCCTGGGACTGGCAATCAGCAAAGGGATTGTCGAGGCGCATGGCGGACGCATAGATGTCGAGTCGGTTCCGGAAAATGGTAGCATTTTCAGCATTCATCTGCCGCGGCAAGGGCCGCCGGCAAGATCAACTCCACTGACTCGATAGCACCTCCGCCGACCCGTTCCCTCACGGGACGGCTCCTTCGCGCCCATCCGAGATTTTTCCGCCTCCCATGTTGGCCAGGCAAATAAATGCGCCCGAACAGGAGCGCTGACCGTCGTTCATGATAAGCTTTCCAACGTCTATCACCTTGGCGGAGGTTGCATGATCGACCATCTTTTTCGCCCACGTCCCGTTTATCTGGCCGATTCTTTCATGTGTCCCGTCGGCCGCTATGATGGCCGCCACCGGGGGAAGCAGTCCTTTTTCGGCCTGGCGGGGCAGGTGAACCAATTGCTTGATCGGCAGGCGGACGGCCGAGAGAAGATTGATTGCGTCGTCGTCGGCAGCCAAAATCCTTTCGCTTTTTCCGGCATCGACAACGTCGCGGCCAAGATTGCCGGCATTCTTGATCTGAGCGGTCCCAAATCGCTGCTTGTCGATACCGCTTCGTCCTCCGGCGCCACCGCCCTGGAAACGGCCTACATGGAAATCGCCTCCGGCCGGCACGAAAGGGTTCTGGCCCTGGGCATCCAAAAGATGAGCGATCTGTCGACGGCCGAGGCGATCAAGGTGGTTGCCGGAGTCATCGACCGCGAAGAGGCGGAGTTCGGTCTTACCATGCCGGCCTGCGGCGCGCTGGTCGCCGGGGCGCTGATGGACGAGTTCGGGCTTGATCGGGAGGCATGGACCGCTTATGCCGCCCGTTGGACCGAACGGGCGCATCGCTTTGCCGCCGGCAATTCCGACGCCCATCTGGCTTGGGAGCTGCCGGCGGCCAAATATCAGGAAGATCGCCGGTCGGGGAAGAATTACCTCTATTACGATCCTCTGCATTATTACGATTTTTGTCCCATGTCCGACGGGGTGGCCGCCTGCCTGCTTACCGCCGCCCCACAGGATGTGCGGGTCACCGGCGTTGGCTCCGGAACCGACATTCCGACCATTGCCGATCGCCGGCAACTGACCAGCTTTCCGGCGACGGTGATCGCTTTGCGCTATGCCCTGGCGATGGCCGGGTTGCCGAACCTGGAGCGGTTGGCAGGGAAAGTCCATGTCAATATGCACGATCCCTTCATCAGTTTCGGCCCGGTCAATCTGGCCGATCTTGGCATCGTCAGCCGCGAAGGGATGCTGGAGGGGCTTCTCGATGAAGGGCTGACCGGGCCGAACGGCCGCTTCCCCACCAATCTCACCGGCGGCCTGCGCGGCCGCGGCCATCCGCTCGGCGCCACCGGCATGATTCAGGTGGTGGAAAATCATCGGATGATTCGCCAGGGGCGTTTTGCCGCCGGGCTGTCGCAGTCGATCGGTGGTCCGATCAACAACAATGTGGTCATTCTGCTCGAAGCCACCGAGCATTTTCAGGGACGGGAAAATATCCCCTACCGCCCGGAGAAATTGCCGGTTCTTTCCCGCTTGAAGCCGCCATCGGTGAGCCTGCCGGCGCTTTTCGCCGAGCGCAACCGTATCGGCGCCCGTCTGGTGGCGGCCACTTCGAGGCACGATCCGAAAAGCGGATCGCCCATGGACAGCCTTTTGCTGTTCACGGCGCCGGTACAGGGCCGGCACTACCGTTTTTTGGTGGCGCTGGACCCGGTGGCCCGGGAAGCGTTGAGCGGATTGCGTCCGGGCGATCGCATTCTTCTGGAGAAACGCGGCGAATTATTGACGGTCAATGAGGTGCCGGTCCGGCGCTTTTACCGCAAGACGCTGGAAGGGATCGTCGATCTTGCCGACTCCGCCCTGCGCCGCCTGCGCCGGGCAGGCCGCGGATGAGGTCGGTTTTTTTTCCCCGGCTGGTAAACGATCCCTTTGGCGACCCGGCCCTTTATGTCCTCCTGCCGCACCGGGGGGAGGCGTTGCTGTTCGACTGCGGCGATTTGCACCCACTGCCGGCGCGCGATCTGCTGAAAATTCGCCATATATTCATTTCCCACGCGCATATCGATCATCTCGCCGGGTTCGATGCCTTGTTGCGACATTTTCTCTATCGGGAAGAGCCATTACGCCTTTACGGCCCCCCCGGCTTCACGGAAAGGGTGGCGCATAAACTCGCCGGTTATACCTGGAATCTGATCGAAAGTTATCCGCTGACGGTGATCGTTCGGGAGTGGGGAGAGGAGAGCGGGAAGGAGACGACCTTCCGCGCCCGGGAAGCCTTTCAACCCGGAACGATGCAGCCCGTGCCCTGTTCGGCCGGGGTGCTCCTCGACACCCCCGATTATTGCGTACGAGCATACCGCTGACGCATGGGGACATCGTCTCTCTCGGTTTCGCTCTGGAGGAGACGTTGCATGTCGCTGTTCACGGCGATGTGCTTGAGGCTCGCGGCTACCTGCCCGGTCCCTGGCTGACCGAGTTGAAGCAGCTGTTGCGGCGCGGCGCGGACGGTACAACGCCGATCACCATTCCCCTGACCGGCGGCGGCGAGGAAACCCAGCCGCTGCGGACGGTGGCGGCGGCGCTCACCCATGCCGAGAGGGGAATGAAGATCGTCTACATCACTGACGTCGCCCCTACGGACGCGAATGCCGAACGCATTGTCGCTCTGGCCGCTGACGCCCATCTCCTCGCCATCGAGGCCGCCTTTTCCCACCGCGATCTCTCCCGGGCGCAGCAGCGCAACCACCTCACCGCGGCGATCGCCGGCACTCTGGGGCATCGGGCCGGCGCTGCCCGCCTCCTCGTTTTTCACCATTCTCCCCGCTACCAGGATGAGCCGCAGCTCTTGGCCGAAGAAGCCACCCAGGCCTTCCGCACCGGCCGTCCGCCGGCAATCTGATCTCGTCTGTCCATCTTTCCTGCTTTCCCCTTTGGGTTGCAATTCCCTCCTGCCGTGCTTTAAGAAAAGAAAGATGCGGTCCCTAAGTCTCGCTTTCATCCGCAGGTAAAGGAGTTGATGATGAAAACATATGGTTGCACCTTTGTGCTACTGCTGTTGATCGGCGCTCTGGTTCTTGCCGGTTGCACGCCGCCGCAAACCAAAACGGGCCAAGGCGCCGCCATCGGCACCGGCGTCGGAGCGGCGGCCGGCGCCGGCTTGGGGCAGGTCATCGGTGGCGATACCGAAAGCACGCTGATCGGCGCCGGTATCGGCGCGGCCATCGGCGGTCTGGCCGGCTCGTCGATCGGCCGCTACATGGATAACCAGGAAGCGGCCATGCGGCAGCAGCTGGCGGGGGTGGAGGGTGCCAGCATTCAGCGCAACGCCGATTTGCTGGCGGTGACCTTCAGATCGGATGTGCTCTTCGCCACCGATTCGGCGGTGCTGCGCGCCGGCTCTTTCGGCGAAATCTCCCGGGTCGCCAAGGTACTGCAGCAGTATCCGCAGACCAGCATCCGCATTGCCGGCTTCACCGACAGCACGGGCTCGGAAAGCTACAACCAGCAGCTCTCGGAGCGGCGGGCCGAGGCGGTGAAGAACGCCCTGGCGGCGCAGGGGGTCGCCGCCTCGCGCATGATCGCCACCGGTTTCGGCGAGGGTCAGCCGGTGGCGAGCAACGCCACCGAGGCGGGACGGCAGTTGAATCGCCGGGTGACGATCAGTATCGTTCCGCAGAGTTAGACGCCGTGATCCGTGATCCGTGATCCGTGAGCGTGGCCTCCTCCTCACGTCAATCCCAACAATCCCTTTAGCGTTGGCCGAAGTTTTGTCCGCAGCAGGTTCAGCGCTTTGCTGCGCAGGGTCGGGCGGAAAAGCCAAAGTTGGTAATGGTCGATGTACTCTTTGGTCCATTCGGCAAGCTGGTGGCTGTGAAAGAGACCGGACCGGGAGGCGTCGATCGCCCGCAGTCCGATGTCGACGGAAGAGGCGATCATCTCCTCCAGGAGGACGCGACCGGGCGCCATGGGCGCCCAGTCGGGATGAAAGGCCAAATTGTAATCGAAGAATGTTTGCCGGAACCGAAAGCCGTAGCGATAACTGATCAGTTGTCCATCGTGCAGCAGAAGGCCGATGTCGAGCCATTTCCGGGCGGCGAGACGGCTGGACAGGTCGCGAAAAAATTCATATTTTTCTGGTGTTGAAAAAATGCCGACACCTGCCGAACCCTTCCAACTGAGGTCTTCTATTCTTTTCAGTTGTGGCAGAAGATCGGCGATTTCTTCCGGCGCCGGAAGAAATCGCCGGAATTCAATTCTGCCGCTCTTTTCGAGTTTATTCCGACTTCGGCGCAGGCGGGTGGCCAGAGATTTGGAATAAGAAGCGCGTAGTTCGCTGGCGCTGCCGTAGGACAGAGGCAGAACCGGCGCGCGGGAACACTGTTGCCAATGGATTGCCGCTGGGCGCCGCGCCCGCCATCTCTCGATGGTTGTGCGAAAAAAATCATTCTCCGGCAGTTCGCTGAGAATGAGGACTTCCCAGGAAAATGGCGCCAGAAACAACCGATCAAGCACGAAAGGGAGAAGATCGGGGTGGTCGGGATGGACGAGCAGGGGAACCCGATCGGCGAGGGGATCGCCCAGCAGGCGAAGCGAGGTGACCGGGATATGGTGCACCCTTTCACCGCCTCGGGTCAGCGGCAGGCAGGCGACCAGCGCCTCGCCGCAGTAGACGTACAGAACATGCAGCGTCCTTGTGTGCGGCAAGGCCGCAGCGGCGCAGCAGAGCCACTCCACCGTGGTGAATGGACTGCCGCAGGATGCTGCAAGAAGTGCGGCAGCGGCATCGCCTCTTTCCAGGCGGGTCAGGTCGGTATCCCAGACCACCGAGTAAGGAATCATCACCGTATTCCCACGATCGAGGGGGGATGTCATGGTCCCCGGATTTTTTTGGCGATGCCGCCGGACGACCTCCCGCAGCATTGGCCTGTTTCTCAGCCAGAGATCGCAGCGGTGCGGAGAATGGCCGGCCGCCCAGGGGAAAAACGCCAAGGATAAAAAGGTTAGCGAAGGTTAAATTAAAGCCTCTTGTGCGGTGATGTCAAACGAGAATCGGAAGGGAAAGGAAGTTCGAGAGGGGGTGCGGATTTTCAGGAGTTTATGGCCGGGCCGCAGATGGCTGGAGTGTCTTCGGAGAATGTGGCGATACAGTTTCTGCCCTCTCCTTTGGCGCAGTACAGGGCCTTGTCGGCTTTGTTCAACAGGTCTTGCGGGGAGGTGGGGCAATGTGCCCGAACTGTGGCAATCCCTATACTCACCGTGATCCTCACCATGTTCGATCCATGGCGGAAATCCCGTTCTTCGACCAGGTGGCGGATCGTCTCCGCTGTTTTCACGGCGCCCGCCAGGTTTGTGTGCGGGAGCAAAATAGCGAACTCCTCGCCACCGTAGCGGGCCACAACGTCGGTCTTGCGGACGGAGCGGCGAATGAGTCGGGAAATATCCTTAAGAATGGCGTCGCCGCATGGATGACCATAAGCGTCGTTGACCTCCTTGAAAAAATCGAGATCAAGGAGCAGGCAGGCCAAATCCTCGTCGTTGCGATCGGCGAGCATAAAGTCGCGATGCAGAACCTTGTAGAATTGCCGATGATTGAACAGGCCGGTCAACCCGTCCCGGATCGCCCGCTCGTTCAGTATTTTGTTCAGTTTCTGCAACTCCTCGGTTTTTTTAACCAGCTCTTCTTCTATCTTGCGCCGCTCCTCCATCTCGCGTCTGGCCTGCTTGAGCGCCAGGCTGTGATTTCCGATCGCTTCGGTCAGGCTGGTCACATCCTGGATGGCAAAAAGCGCATGAAATCCTTCGGCGTTTCCGGGTATGGCGGTGACAACCGTATACTGAAAGCGCATCTTGCCGCCGGGGAGGGGGGCCGGGATGACATATTTGTGCAGTTGCGAAGAAAATACGGAGGGTGGGCCGCCGTTGAAAATTCCTTCGATGCGGCTGGCGTATTTGGGTGTGGCCAGGTGGGGATAACGGTTGAGAATACAGGTGCCGACGATTTGCTCCCTGCCGGTGCCGGTCCAGACCTCCAGGCAGCGGTTCCAGAAAAGGACGACAAAATCCCTGCGCAGGACCAGCTGCCCGATGGGGGCATGGTCCAGAAGAGCAAAGGACTCAACGGCGTCGGCGTATTCCATGGCTAGTGACTGGGACAAAGATTCTCAACGGCATGAAAGAGGGTCTCAAAAGACCCAACTTCGAAAATCAGATATATATTGCCTTCGATATGATTTTTCTGCACCCGAAAGCGGGTGCGAATCAACAGGACGGTAATCCCTTCGAGTTTATCCGGGCCGAGCAGTTCTTCCAGTTTTCCTTCTATGTAGTTTGGCACCGAAAAATCGAAGGGTTGGGTCAAGATGTTGCCGATGGTGCCGATCACCGCGTTGATGACGATGTTGCCAACCTCGTTCAGGGTGCCCGCCATGACCGCGTTGAGATTGTTGACGTCGGGTTCTTCGCCGGTAAGCGCCGCCACCAGATTGACGGCGCTCTGCGGCGGAAAAACCAGGGCTGCTTTGCCGGCGATGGAGCCGCGGAAATTGAGTTGGACACAGGCGATATCCGCCTCCGCGTCCCCTTGCAGGTCGCTGTCCAGGTCATTCAGTTGAAAAATGGTGATCGCCGGGACTTCCAGGTCGATGGGGGATTCCAGCATGGCATTGAGAGAGGCGGCCGCCTTGCCGATTCCTGTGTTGACGATTTCCTTTAAGGCGTCGAGCTGAAATTCGTTGGGGGGCATCAGCGTCCCTCCTCTCCCTGGTTGAGGATTTGGTTGACCAGGGAAATGATTTCCAGCTTTTGCGGCGGCTTGTTGATGAAGCCCGCGGCACCGAGGCTGAGGCAAAGCTGTTTTTTGGATTCCTGGATATCGGCGGTAAGGACGATGACCGGCACCCGGTTTCCCTTCTCCTTCAGGGCGGCGAGAAACTCGATACCATCCATCTCCGGCATGAGCAAATCGGAAAGAATGCAGTCCGGGTTGAATTCCTCCAGTTTTGCCAGGCCTTCAAGGCCGTTCGCCGCCTCGGCCGTTTCACAGCCGGCGGTTTTGAGGATATTGCAGATACTCAGGCGAGCGAAGTTTGAATCATCGACAACCAGAACCTTGGCCACAAATCCTCCTGAAATGCAGAATCATCAGCAGTGCACTTGCTTGGCAGTGCAGGGAATGCGGGTAATTAACGCTAAGAACTGCGCCCATAAAGTATTATTTTAAGGGTTGCACATTATAGGTTTTCTCAATCGTGATTGCAAGAAAACGGATTAAAATTCCGTTTTTAAGTTTATGCAACCAGAGCGCCGGTGCAGCTCGATCCCTCGCCGGCGGTGCAGCAATAACAATGTTGCTCAAGGAAAAGCTCGTTGCCGGTGCGGGCTGCGGTCTCCAGATCGTCGACTTTGAGAATTTCGCCGTCGGCGCCGGTGATCGGCAGTCCGATCGCCTGATTGAAGTCGCAGTTGTAGAGAAACCCCTTCCAATCCACTGAAACGAGGGTGCGGCACATGAGATTCTGCGCCGCGTCCGGATTGAAGTGAGTGGCCAAAAGATTCATATACCGCTCGTAGGCGCCCTGGGCTTCCAGATACTCGCGGAAGCGGCCGATGGGGGCGTTGGCGATGGTATAGAGGTGATTGAAGCGGATGCCGTATTTTCCCGCCAACTCGGCCTTGTAGGCGGTTTCGAGTTGGTGCTGCGAGCCGGGTATAAAGTCGCTGCCGGGGTTGTACACCAGATTCAATTCCAACTGGTCCCCGTAGCCGACTTCATTCAGGCGGCGCAATGCGGCGATGCTCTGGGCATGGGCGCCCCGGCCACGCTGGCGATCCACATTCTCCTCCAGATAGCAGGGGAGGGAGGCAACCACTGCCAGGCGTTGTTCGCGAAAAAAATCCGGCAGCCATTCATAACCCGGTTCGGTGATGATGGTCAGATTGCTGCGCATCAGTCGGCGCGGGGAAAGTTCCGCCGATTTTTCCACCAAATAGCGAAAATGGGGATTCATCTCCGGGCAGCCGCCGGTGATATCGAGCGTGATTCCCGGCTTGCGCGCGAGAATGTCGACGATCTTGTCCGCCACCTCCCGCCCCATTACCTTCCTTCCCTGCGGAGATGCGCCAACATGACAATGGGCGCAGCTCATGTTGCACAAATTCCCCATGTTCACCTGCAGGGTCTGCAGGGTATCGAAGCGGATGAAGCGCGGGTTCACTTCCCGCAGAAGATCCTTGAAAACGGCGACCATCCCAACTCCCTGTTGCAATCGTTTATTTTTCCGCACTATCCCATGAAATAGGCAGCGCAGGCAACCAAAAGAAAAACCGCAAAAGGGTGGAGGACGGCGCAAGCCTGCAACCACAGAACGAGAATCCGGGCCCGCCGCGAATCGCTCCGCGCCGCGATCACGATTGATTTCGCCACTCAGAATTGGTAACCTTTGCGGGCTGTAGTAGCGAGTCGGATTTTACTTATTGCAAGGGAGTATTGGTATGGAGATCAAGGAAAAGGTTCTGGCAGTCATGCGAGCAGAAGGGCAGCCTCTCAATGCCGGCAAGATCGCCGAAATCGGAGGTCTGGACCGAAAAGATGTCGATAAGGCGATGACGCAGCTGAAAAAAGAGGAAAAGATCGTTTCGCCGAAGCGTTGCTACTGGATTCCCGCGTAAGTTTTCATTCCCCGATTTACATAGACGGCCAAATCTGGATCAGATCGCCGAAGGGCTTGGCTGCTGGGCGTTCCTCAAACTTATTTTACGCTGTCGCAGACAGCAAGCTGACGGTCGAAGAGTCCTGCGTGGCAAAAAGACGACGGATCAGACGATAGGTAATTCCCCAAAGCAGGGGACGCCCCTCGCCGAGCAACCGAAGGGCGGGGTAACGGCGCAACCGCTCGCCGACGCGAATGGTGTGGTGGGTGCGGCGAGCCTGCTCTTGCAGGACCATGATCGGTATCCAGTAGGCAGCCGCGACCTCCTCCGGATCGAGGCGAAAGATCGGAGTCCGGTCGAGGGAGTAGACGAACGAGGCAACCCGCACGGACGGCGCCGGGATGGTCAGGTCGTCCAGCCGCAGGATGTGGCGCGCCTCGCCGAGATCGAGACCGATCTCCTCCATCGTCTCCCGCTCGGCCGCATGTCGGGCGTCAACATCGCTCCCCTCGATCCGGCCCCCCGGAAACCCGAGATGCCCCGACCAGGGGTCTCCTGGCCGGTGGGCGCGCTCGATGAGCAGCAGTTCGGGGAGGCGACCTGCGGGGCGCAGGATGACGGCGACTGCGGCCTGAACAGTCGCCTGCCCTTCATGACCGTAATGTCGCTGATCCATATCCGCCGATCTCCTCGCTGTTTTCATCTTGGTTCGTCAGTATCCGCGCCGGCATGGGCCTTCCAGCGAAAGCCCATGCCCTCGGACAAAACATCGATCAGCTCCCCTGACGGATCATCTCCAGATCGATGACGATTTCCACTTGGTCGCCGATCAGCATCCCGCCATTGTCCAGCGGCGCGTTGTAGACGATGCCGAAGTCCTTGCGGTTGAGCGTGGTTGTCGCCTGTGCCCCTCGGCGGATATTCCCCCAGGGATCTTTGGCGTCCGCGCTCGGGCCGGAGACAAGCAGTTCGACCGGTTTGGTCACGCCGTGCAGGGTCAGATCCCCCAGCACCTTGAGCGCACCCCCTTGCCCTTTGGTGACCTGCTTCGACGTGAAGTTCATGGTCGGGTGCTTGCCGACGTCGAAGAAGTCGGGGCTTCTCAGATGGTCGTCCCGCTTGGTGACGCCGGTGGTGATGCCGGTCACGGGCAAGGTGACGTTCACCGAAGACTTGGCGATGTCTTCATCATCGATGATCACCGTCCCCACCACTTCGGGGAAGGTGCCGCGCACGTCGGCGATCATCATGTGCCGCACCTTGAAATGGGCTGCGGAGTGGTCCGGATCGACCTTCCAGTTCGCCGCCAGGACAAAGGACGGGGCGAGAAAAGTGGCCAGGACCGCCAGAGTAAATGCCAGCTGTTTCATTTTAATTTCCTCCTTGGAGTAGATTATTTACCGGATTTTCCGGCGATCAGGCCGTCGAGAGACCATCTGCCGCCGCCGCTGAGAACGAGAGCCAGAGCCATGCCGACGACGAGAAGGTGGTATTCAAATCCCTCTCCCGCCTGCTGACCGAACCAGTTCATAAAAAAGCCGTACTGGAGGTGAGACATGAGGGCGGCCACCCCGATGGTGGCCCCGACCCCGAGGGCGGCAATGCGGGTGCCGAGGCCGACGATGAGCCCCAGCGCGCCCAGAGATTCGGCCGCTATGGCGAGCAGGGCGAAAATAAAGGGAATCTCCAGGTTCTGAGTGAAATAGTGCATGGTCCCGTTGAACCCGTGCCCGCCGAACCACCCCAGCGTTTTCTGAACACCGTGGGGAAGCATGACCAGACCGAGGAAGATTCTCAGAATGGTTGGGGACGGATGGGTCGAGGTGGCGAACAGTTGTCTCAGCATTTTTTCCTCCTTTGAGTTGATATGATTTGATATCGAATTATAGGGGAAATTTTTTTAGGTTTTCTGTGCCGTCCCCAGTTTTTTGCAGAGGCGGGCCAATTCCTGCTGCTCTTCGGCGCTGAGCACGGCGAAGCTCTTCAGAACGATCTGCAGATGGCGAGGGAAGGTTCGCTCAATGAGGTCCCTGCCGGCTTCCGTCAGGTGCAGGGCGATATACCGGCGATCTTTGTCGCTGCGTCGTCGCTCCACCAGTCCGCGCTTCTCCAGGTTGTCGACGACGGTCGTGATATTGCCGGTGCTTTTCAGATTCTTCCTGGCGACATCCCGCTGGCACATCGGCCCCAGGTGGTGCAGAGCCTCCAGGACACCGAACTGGGTCACCGTCAGGTTCTCCTCGGCCAGATGGCGGTGGGTGGCGGCGGTCACCGAATCGGCGGCCCGCATCAGTTTCACGTAGGCGCCCAGGACGTCGGCTTCAGTTTTGTTCCAGTGGAGGGGCATCAGTTTTCTCCAGATCACTAGTTCGATATCAAACTACTTAAATTGAAACTTTGAGTCAAGAGAATTTTTTTCATCTGTTCGTCGCGGGGGAGACGGGGATCTGGAAATCCGTGGCGGCGGCGTCTACAGTCTTGAACTGCGCTGGGGTGGCAGGTGGCGAGTTCCTGGCGCATAGCGCGGATCGCCTGCGGTGTGTTTAGTCGTTGGACCTCTCGCACCTCTTTTCCTGCATCATAAAATTCAGCCCCCCTGAAGAAAAGGCCCCGGATTTCTCCGGGGGCCGAACTAATCGCATTGCGGCCAGGTGGATCTAGCGCATGCCGCCGCCGTGGCCCGGTCCCATCGGCCAGTCCCCCGGCTCCATGTGTCCCCCCTGGGCGCCGCCGGGGCCGAGCACGACCCCGGCGGAAAGCAACGTGGAGAGAAGGACCGTCATTACTAAAGCTTTCATCTTGTCCTCCTTTTTTTTGAAGGTTGTCACTGCCCAACGCATCCTTTGTGCCACAACAATCAAGAAGAATGCTCTTTAAAAATTACAGCATCCAACTAAAGAATAGCTCCCAAAAACTTGGCAGCAGAACG
>Ga0265293_10003251_pt1 | contig 30488 bp, 39 predicted proteins | sample Munlanlewell138R_FD_192505 | JGI IMG/M metagenome (GOLD analysis project Ga0265293, IMG submission 192505) | Leachate microbial communities from a municipal landfill in Southern Ontario, Canada - Leachate well 138R | ecosystem: Engineered > Solid waste > Landfill > Unclassified | place: Canada... | reverse complement strand
TGAGCAGCACCGCCATGATCGCCCGGGCGGTTGAGCGCCGGAAGTATCGGTTTCTTCCCATCATGGAATCGATATCGTATCTGTCGTGATGCGCAAAAAACTTGATCGACCTCACATACCGGCAGGCGGCAATCCCTTAATGAAGGCACACTTCCTATAGCTCTATCACGTGTTGGCGACATTCGACGGAACCTGGGTGCGCCTCGGCAATGAGGGGCGCACGCTCTACGAGCAGGGGGGGTATGGCAGGATGGAGCGCCCCGGCCTCCGCCTCGCCCCTGAGGAGGCTCTCTACCTCATTGAACGTAGCAAGATCGAGGTGAAGGATTTCGGCTATGATGCCCTGCTCGCCCTCTTTGCAGGCCAGCCGAACTTCATCAGGAGCTACCTCGTCTACCGTGATATCCGTGAGCGGGGCTACGTGATCCAGCCCGGACCGCATGATTTCCGCGTCTTCCGTCGCGGCCATAAACCCGGGGCTGGAAGATCCCAGTACCTGATCCGGGTTCTCTCCGAAAGAGACCTCATCGACTTCGACCACCTGAGCCAGGATGTGCTCACTGCGGTCAACATGCGCAAACAGTACCTCCTCGCGGTCGTTGACGACGAGGATGAGCTGACCTACTACGAGGTGCGGGTGCAGAACCTCGCTTCTGTCGGCGAGCCTGCTGAGTGCATAACGCCGGTCCAGGCTACCCTCTTTGGAACCTATGCCCTCGCTCACCTGCCGCCGGGAACCCCTCTCGAAGAGGATTGGTACGGCAAGAGGCTTGACCAGGAACGTCTGCTCCTCCGCCCGATCGAGTCGATCTATCTTGCGCGCAGACATTGCCTTTCGATCACGCGGGATGGCGAACCGATGAGCACAGAGCAGTTCCTCGATGTGGCAGAGGAGAAAGATGTCGAGATCCGGTATAAAGAACAGGTCTTCTCAGACCTCCGGGAGAAAGGCTACATCCCCAGGACCGGCTACAAGTTCGGCCACCACTTCCGCGTCTACTCCGGGAAGAAGACGCACTCCGAGATGCTCGTCCACGCCGTTTCATCCGGGACTGCCATACCGATGAGCACTATCTCCCGCTCCGTCAGGCTTGCTCACAGTGTCAAAAAGAAGATGTTGTTTGCCTGCATATACAATACCGATATCAGATACATCGAGTTCGCGAGAATAAAGCTGTGAGCGTCAATCCATGCAGTCAGGAGTGAATCCCTGGTCGAATAACCAGACCGTCGATCTGGATCGGCTCTTTGCCGGGTTCGGCATCGAGCCTATCGGTGAGGTCACAGAGAGGCTTCCCGAAGTACCGCCGTTTATGCGCAGGGGTGTTGTCGTCGGACACCGGGACTACGGGATAATCGCCGATGCCATCAGGGACCGCACCCCGTTCCATGTCCTGACCGGGTTCATGCCCTCAGGCCTCCCCCACCTCGGGCACCTGATGGTCATGAAGGAGGTCGTCTGGCACGTCCAGCAGGGCGGGAACGGCTACGTCGCCATCGCCGACCGGGAGGCTCACGCGGTCCGGGGGATATCCTGGGAGAAGTGCCGCGAGTTTGGCAGGGAGTATCTCAAGGCCCTCTACGCCCTCGGGTTTTGCGGGACAACCTACTACCAGAGCAAGAACGAAACCCTGAAAGATCTTGCGTTTGAGGCCTCCACGAAGGTGAACTTCTCAGAGCTCTCGGCGATATACGGGTTTGGCCCCGAGACCACGCTTGGCCACGCCATAAGCGTCGCCACCCAGGTGGGCGATATCCTCTACCCGCAGCTCGATGCCGGGCCCGCCCCCACGGTCGTCCCGGTCGGTCTCGACCAGGATCCGCACATCCGGCTCACCAGGGATGTGGCTCACAAGCTCCGCATGTTCACGGTCGAGGACCGCGGCGATCATATCAGTGTCCGATCGAAGAACGCACCGGCGGATGCTCTTGAGGCCGTCCACCGTGCGTTCGCGGGCTCAAAGAAGTACGCGGGCCACGTGGATATCAGGGATCAGTCGTACTCCCGGGTGGACGACGCCGTCCGGGATATCGAGATCGCTTGCGGGGGATTCGGGTTCTATCTCCCCTCATCGACCTACCACATCTTCATGCCGGGGCTCCAGGGTGGGAAGATGTCAAGCAGCATCCCGGAGAGCCTGTTCGGGTTTTATGAGACCGAAAAGTCGGTCAGGAAGAAGGTCATGGCGGCGTTGACCGGGGGGCGGATGACGCTTGAGGAACAGAAACGCCTCGGCGGAGAGCCTGACCGCTGCTCGATATACCTCTTAAACCTCTTCCACATGCTTGAGGACGACGCGGAGCTCGCCGAACTCCGGCGCCGGTGCGAGAGCGGTGATATGACCTGCGGGCAGTGTAAGAAAGAGACACACGAGCGCGTGCAGGTGTTTCTTACCGATCTGAGGGATAAGATGGATGCAGTCGAGCACCTTGTGGATGAGGTGGAATAGTGGAACTTACGTTGAATGAGAAGAGACTCCTGGTCACCTTAGGAGCGGTGGGCTCGGCCGATGTGGCCACCCTTGCCGACCGGATGGGCACCCGCCGGGAGGCAGTTGTGCAGTATGCAAACCTCGCCGGCGAGCGGGGGCTCGTGGATGTGGAAAAACACGTCTCCCGGCGGTATACCCTGACTGAGGAGGGGCGGGATTACGCTGGCAAAGGTCTCCCCGAACGGCAGGTGCTCGAGAGTTTTAGAGACGAGATCCCGATGCGTGATCTGCAGGCGCACCCGCTTGCAAAGATCGCGATCGGCTGGATGCGAAAGAAGGGCTGGGTCACCGTCCGGGACGGGGTTGTGCAGAAGGCCGGGGATGCCGCTCCTGGACCTGATGAATCTGCGTTTGCCCGGGCAGGAGAAATAGGTGCGATCGAAGATGGGGAGGGCGTCGCGGATCTCCTCCGGCGCGGGCTCGTGCAGGAGGAGGAGGCCGTCACCTACACCGTCTCGCTAACCCCTCAAGGCGGGGAACTCCTCGCCAGAGGGCTCGACCTCCAGGAGGAGGTGGGCACGCTCACCCGCGATCAGATCCTCACCGGCGCGTGGAGGGATCTCCCGCTCCGGCGCTACGACGTGACGAAACTTCCCCGGCGCGCCTACCCGGGGAAGACTCACCCCTACCAGCGCCTTCTCGACGAGATGCGCCGGGTCCTCCTCGATATGGGGTTCACCGAGATCGCGGGCGGGATCGTGCAGAGCTCGTTCTGGAACTTCGATGCCCTCTTCCAGCCGCAGGACCACCCGGCGCGGGAGATGCAGGATACGTTCTTCCTCGGTGAGCGCTGGCCGCTCCCGGCGGGGTATGAGCGTGTCCGCGACATGCACGAACACGGCGGCGAGACATCGTCGATCGGATGGGGGGGAACCTGGAGCGCCGAAAAGGCAGAGCAGTGCGTGCTCAGGACTCACACGACGTGCCTCTCCATCCAGCACCTGGCGGAGCACCAACAGCCCCCGGTGAAGGCGTTTGGTATCGGCAGGGTCTACCGGCGGGAGGCCACCGACCCCACCCACCTCGCCGAGTTTGAGCAGCTCGAGGGGATCGTCATGGACGAGGGTGTCAACTTCCGAAACCTCCTCGGGTTCCTAAAAGAGTTCTACGCGAAGATGGGCTTTGAGAAGGTCCGGTTCCGCCCCGGCTACTTCCCCTACACCGAGCCCTCCGTGGAGCCCGAGGTCTACGTCGACGGCCTCGGCTGGGTGGAGCTCGGTGGGGCAGGCATCTTCCGGCAGGAGGTGACCGCGCCCCTCGGGATAGAACACCCGGTGCTCGCGTGGGGGCTCGGGATAAGCCGGGTGGCGATGCTCCGTCTCGGTCTCCGCGACCTCCGGCATCTCTACCGGAGCGATGTCGAGTGGATCCGTGAGACACCCATATACGGCAGGAGGCGGTGATATGGCGATAATCACGCTCCCCTACAGCTACCTGGAGCGGCTGACTGGGACCGACCGGGAGACGATCATCGACCGTATACCGATGATCGGAGCGGATATCGAGAGGATCGAGGAGGATCACGTCGACGTTGAGTTCTTCCCGGACCGGCCCGACCTCTACTCGCCCGAGGGCGTCGCCCGGGCTATGCGCGGGTTCCTCGGGATCGAGGAGGGACTGCCGGTCTACCCCGTCCGCCCATCAGGTATCACCTTCTCGGTCGATCCCGGACTCGCCGGTATCCGGCCTCACCTCGCCTCGGCGGTGATCAGGAACGTCGACCTCGATGAAGAGGCGATCGAGAGCCTTATGGGTCTCCAGGAGGCTCTCCACTGGGCGGTCGGCCGCGGGCGGGGTAAGGTGGCGATCGGGGTCCACGACCTCGATGCGGTCACACCGCCCTTCCGCTACATCGCCTCCCCCCGGGACCGCTCGTTCGTCCCGCTGGACTTCGACCACGGGATGACGCTCGATGAGATCCTCACCGACCACCCGAAGGGCCGGGACTACGCCCACCTGGTAGAGAAGTTCTCCCGCCTCCCGCTGATCATCGACGCCGACGATCGGGTGCTCTCTCTCCCCCCCATCATCAACGGCGAACTGACGAGGGTCACGACAGCGACAGGAAACATCCTGCTCGATTGCACCGGCACCGACAAAAAAGCGGTTATGACGGCGACAAACATCATATGCACCGCGCTCGCCGAGGCAGGGGCGGCGATCGAGACCGTCACCATCGATGGTGAGGTGATGCCCACGCTCGCGCCGGTGCGGCGTGTCGTCTCGGTCGAGGAGTGCGCTTCCCTCCTCGGGATCTCCCTCTCTCCTGCAGATATGGCGGAACTCCTCGCGAGGATGCGGTTTGGCGCCGAACCGGACGGAAACTCCCACGTCCGGGTTCTCGTCCCCTGTTACCGGGCTGATATCCTCCACGACTGGGACATATTCGAGGATGTCGCGATCGCCTACGGGTTTGAGAACTTCGATGCCGCCCTCCCGGCAACCTCAACCATAGCAGAGGAACACCCAACCACCGTGCTCGCTGGAGCGGCGAGGTCGGTGATGATCGGTCTTGGCTACATCGAGATGATACCCTTCACCCTCACAAACGACCGGGTGCTCTATGAAAATATGCAGCGAAGTCCCCTGCCTGGAACCCTGCGGTTGCTCCACCCGATCAGCGAGGAGCAGACCGTGGTCCGGACAGACCTCCTCCCCCTGCTCATGGAGATGCTCCAGGCTAACAAACATCGTGAACTCCCACAACGCCTCTTTGCGGTGGGAGATGTGGTCGAGGATTGCGCCACCTATAAAAAAATCGCCGCAGTCAGCATCCACCCGGGCGCAGACTTCTCGGAAGCCTATGCGGCAGCCGATGTCTTCTGCCGGGAACTTTCGCTCCCCTACAGTGTCGCTGAGTCGAATGATCCGGTGTTCATCGATGGCCGTCGTGGTGACATCATCGCCGGTGATCGGATCGTCGGGGTGTTTGGTGAGATCCACCCTGCGACCCTGAACGCGTTCGACCTCGAGCACCCGGTAGCGGCGTTCGCGCTCGACCTCAGAGCCGTACCGGGATACCCCGCTCCGCCAGGTAATCCTTCACCTGACGGACGGTAAACTCGCCGTAGTGAAAGACGCTTGCCGCAAGGCAGGCGTCGGCTTTTCCTTCCATAAACCCTGCATAAAAATGCTCGAGCGTGCCCACGCCGCCGCTCGCGATGACCGGGATTGTGACCGCACCCGCGACCGCTGCGGTGATGGGGATATCAAATCCTTCCTTCGTCCCGTCGGCCTCCATGCTGGTGAGGAGGATCTCGCCGGCCCCGCGTTCTTCGACCTCACGAGCCCATGCAACAGCATCAAGCCCCGGAGCCCGACTCCCGCCGTGGGTCACGACCTCATACCAGCACTCCCGCCCATCGGCGAGGGTGACCGGGGTTCTTCCCGGTTCTATACGGTAGTTTCGCCGGACATCCATGGCAACGACGATACGCTGGCTGCCGAATCGTTCAGCCCCCCGGGATACCAGGTCCGGATCCTGGACGGCGCTTGAGTTGATGCTCACCTTATCAGCGCCGGCCTTGAGGATCTGCTGCATGTCGTCGGTCGTCCTTATGCCGCCGCCGACGGTGAGCGGGATGGAGAGTTCGGTTGCCGCTCGCTGAATCGCATCGATTATGGTGTCCCGGCGTTCCTGTGATGCCGCGATATCGAGGAAGACAACCTCGTCTGCACCCTGTTCATTGTAGCGCCGTGCCAGCTCGACGGGATCGCCCGCATCACGCAGATCGACGAAGTGCGTGCCTTTGACAACCCGCCCACCTTTGAGGTCCAGGCAGGGGATGATCCGTTTCGTCAGAACCATTGTGCATAGGGTTTTGGAGGTAGCAGGTGATGAGGTTTTGGTCGTGGAGGATCACTCCCCCGCTCGACTGTGTGGTTTCATAACCAATACAGGCTATCTCCCGACTGCCCGGCCCCGTTCCGCGCCTACTCTCCTTCCAGTGGTCATCTATATGCAAGCATATTTTATGGAGACTACACTAATCTGAATACTATATGACCCTGCCCGGCCTGATATCGCCATCGTGCATCTATGCCTGCACCCGGTTTCGCATACGCAGGACAAAACTCCTCTCACGTGAGGATTACCGCCGGATCATGAAGATGGGCATACCAGGCATCATCACCTACGTCGGGCGGCGGGAGGACTACCAGGAGATCATGGAACTGACACCCGACTACTCCGGCGCACGGCTCGTCGAGGAGGCCGCGAACCGTAACCTGGCGCGGTCGTTCCGGCATGCCATGTCGATCGTTCCCCGGGATCTGCATACCCTGGCCGGTGAGTACCTCGCCCGGTGGGATATTGCAAACATCATGGCGATCCTCCGGGGTACGTTCTTTGATATCCCCCGGGAGCAGGTTCGTGATCTCCTGGTCCCCGCAGGTGAACTCGATAGATCCCTCCTCGACCACCTCCTGAGCCTTACGACCTGCCATGAGGCGCTGGATGCCCTTGAAGGGTGGCGGCTCTACCCGGTCCTGAGGGGATACCACCGGACCTGCGGGGAACCCGGTGTGTTTGCCCGGATGGAGAACGATCTCTACATGAGCTATTATGCGGGGCTGCTCGGTCTTGTCGCGTCAGGATATAGCGGATGCAAGGAATTATTCACCTACCTCCGGTTCGAGATCGATATAACCAACATGAAAAACCTCCTCCGGCTCCGTTGCGGCGAAGAGGGGTGCGAGATCGCGACCATCGACCAGACCATGATCCCGGGCGGTCGCATCCCCGTCGACCTCTTCCGGCGACTTTACCACTCCCGGACGGAAGAGGAGTTCACGAGCATCTTTCTACAGACCGATATCGTTCCAATTCTCGCCCGGGCGGTGCGTGAATTCAGGCAGGAGCCGGGTTTTTCCAGCAGCGACGCTGCTGAACTGGTCTGGCAGCGGTGGCACAAACACCTGCTCCCTGTTCATGAGATAGAGATAGCGATCACCCGCATCAGGCTCGGGGAACTTGAGGGTCTCTCCCGCCGCTACCCGTTCTCGCTCCTGCCGATGCTCGCCTACCTGGAGCGGAAACGCTACGAAGTCGCAAACCTGCGAGCGATAGCACGAGGAAAAGCATTCGACCTTCCATCCGAGAGGATATGGCAGTACATCGTCATATAGGTGAGATACCATGCCTTCCAGTGAGATCAAACCAACCCGTTCGGGCCTGCTGATCGTCCGGCGGCGGATGGCGCTCGCGGAGCGGATACACCGGATCCTGAAGATGAAACTCGACGGCATGATGCTTGAACTCATCAAACTCACCGATCAGGCCGTCCATGAGCGCAGGGTTCTTGAGGAGAAATACGCTCGTGCCCGGGAGATGGCGGCTATCGCCACCATGATGGAGGGGGCGACGGGGGTGCTCCTTGCAGCGCTCTCCGTAGAGATCACCCCGACCTATACGATAGATCACAGGAACATCTTTGGCGTGCGCCTCCCCACACTGGAACCGGTTATGGTGAAGAAGACGCTCATCCAGCGGGGTTATGGCATCCTCGCAACATCATCCGTCATCGACGATGCCGCCGACGCCTACGAGGAACTCATCTCCCAGGTCATCACAAGCGCCGAGCTCGAAGGGGGGATCGTACAGCTGCTTGATGATATCGAACGGACGCGGAGGCGCGTGAACGCCCTTGAGTTCAAGGTCATCCCGGAACTCATCGACCTCCGCCGGCTAATCGAGTACCGGCGCGACGAGATGGAACGGCAGGATGCGGTGCGGCTCCGGCGGATCAAAAAGATAAAAGCAAGGCGGGGTTAAGGGGACCGGCCCTTCGCATACTCCTCCCTCCCGCGCGGGAGGAGGCACCGGCTCAGGGCTCCTGGAGGACTTTTCTCTGCTGCTGAAAGCAGGTTATCGCCACATCAACGATCGCGCCGAGGGCATCAACACCGAAGGTCTCCGACGAGAGCACGAGATCATACGGTGAGAGATCGTTTATGTCGATATCGTAGTAGTTCCGGTAGCGGGTGGCCTCCGAGTGCTGCCGGTCCCGGGTGTAGGCGAGCGCCTCCTCCTCGCCCATATTATCCCTTCCCGCGATCCGCTTTGCCCGGCACTCGAGCGATGCCGCAAGCCAGATCCGGAGATCGGCGTTTGCGATCATCCGGCCCGAGAGCCTCCCCTCGACGACGATCGAATCCGAAGCCTCCCCGATCTCTTTCTGCCTCTCATCGATCATCCGGTCGACCGAGGGTTCACTCTCCGCGAGTCGACCAAACTCTGCGAGATCCATATCATGCTCCCGGGAAAGCCTGCGGAAGACCTCGCCCGCTGATATGAACTCAAGCCCGTACTTTGTGGCGATGTAGCGGGCAAGTGACGTGGTGCCGCTCCCCGGTGGACCGCTGACGGTTATCCGCATCAGAGTCCCCCGATGTTGAGCGACTTCCTGATCACCTGGCTGACAGCGAGCGAGCAGATCATGTACCAGAAGATCCAGGCCGGCACGACCCAGAACGCAGTCGCCGAGAGGCTGACCGTCCCGATGAAGGGCAGCACAATACCGCTTGCGATCGTGATCGACTCACCGACCGGTGGGAGCCGGAAGAGGAGCCAGAAGAAGATCGGCACCGTCAGTACGAGGATGATCGCCATCGGGGTGAACTGTTGCTTTGAGAGATCGAGCTGATCCTGCATCATCCGCTCCTGCCTCCCCTGGAGCTTCTTGATCCGTTTCTCATCCCCGGCAAGCTGGGCCTCCCGGAACTCCTTCTGAAAGACCCGCGCTTTCGCCTGGACCTCCTGCATCTTATCATAGTTGATCGTGTACTTCTGGACGAGCGACGAGTACAGACCGGTGATGCTTGAGAGGATCAGGATCATAACAAAGAACGGCACGCCGAGGACGTCGATGAACGGCCCGAGTATCGTGTTCATCGCTGAGCCGACCGTCTCCCGTACCCCCCCGATGCTGTACGAGAGGAAGACCAGCATGGTAAAGAGGAGTGCGATCGTCGGACCGTGCTTCTTCAAGTCTACCATTGTCAGGTTACCTCAGGACATCCACCAGATCGTCGATGGCCCGCTCGAGCAGGAAGTCATTGTTTCCGACGATCTTGATGGTGCATCCGGTGTACATCGCGTACGCTGCGGCTATCGCGCGGTTAAATTCCTGGTGTCCGGCTATCGCGCGGGCTCCCTCCATGTCGCGGACCCTCGATGCATCACCGAGCCGGCGCATCAGGATCTGGTCCGGATCTGTCTCCACCAGCACGACGATGTCGGGCATCAGCTCACGGAGCACCCACTCAGGCAGCCCCGCCAGGAACCCGGCCGGGGTGCTGACACTGCTATGGGTATCGATGATGATGTTTGCATCAGCGCTCATGGCGGCGATCTCTGATGCGGCTGCCTGCTGGAGGCGTTTCTGTTCATCTTTTCCGAGTTTGCGCATATCATCGCGATCCGATACCAGGTCTTCCTTACAGGCTACATCGAACATGCACGAACCGAAGTTAACAGTCTGGTAGGCGATGCCCTCGGCCGCCAGTCTCTCCATCGCACCGTTGATGACGGTGGTCTTCCCGACACCGGGAACCCCTGTCACGACGACTTTCTTCCCCATCTTTATCACTTCCATTAGGATTACAATTCAATGTAAAATACATCCCTGCTCAGAAGAGTAATTCCTTTCGAAATCTTCCCGGTGGATCCGGGTGGTCGACCCCCGGGCGTATTGAGGGTAGTATCCTGGAATGAGCAGGATCAAAAGCGAAAAGGGGAGCCTTCCGGCTCATTCCCTTCCGAAGAACGACCGCATGAACGGGTACATCTCCATGATCTGCTGGCTTGCGATCTCCTCGTAGAGCCGGTAGGTGATACTCACCGCCAGCAGCAGCCCTGTTCCGCCGACCGCGCCGACAACACCGAAGAGGTTTGCGACGACCGAGAGTATACCGATGAACGCACCGCCGATGACGGTGATCCTCGGTATGTAGCGGTCGAGGTACCTCTCGAGCACCTGGACGTTCCGGCGGTAGCCGGGGATGTGCATGCCGCTTCTCTGGATCTGCCGGGCCACATCCTTCGAGTCGAGGCCCGCGGTCTTGACCCAGAAGAGCGCGAAGAGCGCACCCCCGAGCACCATGACCGTTATATCGATCCCCATCCGGAACATGACCTCCCAGGGGGCGTGCCCGAGATCGGTGATCCACCACATCCAGTCCTGTGGACTGTTTATCGGTGCGATGTACCACATGAGACCGTTTATCGGTTGTTGTCCCTGGAACTCGCCAAAGATCTTGACTCCAGCGTTTGAGAGGAGCATCCCGATCATCTGGATGTTTGCCTGGAGCACCCGGACAAGGATCATCGGCAGGACACTCGCATAGATGAGCTTCACCGGGAAGCGTGCCCTGGCCCCGCGGACTGCGGTATGTGCAAGCGGTATCTCGATACGGGTCGACTCCACGTAGACGATCACCAGGAATATGAGGATCGTCGTGACGAGAGCGAGCATATCCGTCCCGAAATATTCGAGGAAACTTGCTCCTGACGTCCCGATAGCGATCAGTCGTGGAAAGAATCCGATCGGGAAGGGATCGGTGCCCGACTGCCAGTTCAGGAAACCGTTCACCAGACCCTGGGAGACTCCCGCAACGATGAAGAGTCCCACGCCTGAGCCGATCCCCCACTTGGTGACGACCTCATCCATCAACACCACCAGGAGTCCGCCGATGCAGAGCTGGAGGAAGATCAGGAGCGAGACCATGAGCATGTTTCCGCCGAACAGCTGTGCTGCGACCGATGGGTCGGGCAGCATCATCCCGCTCGCGACCATGGGAAGCGCCTCGACGATGATCATCACAAAGATGAGCATCTTCTGCAGGCCCATGTACATGACCTGGCCTCGTGCTTCGCTTGTATCGATCTGCAGGATTTCGGCGCCCTTGAGCAGCTGCAGCACGATCGACGCGGTGACGATCGGCCCGATGCCGAGATGCAGGAGCGAACCGCTCGCACCGGCAAGCAGGGCGCGCCATAGCCCGAATATATCCTGTGACTGCGGAGAGAGTCCAAAGATATCGATGTTTGTCAACGCGAAGTAGAGGAGCAGGATCGCAAGCGTCCACAAGAGTTTATTCTTGAAGTGGACGTGCCCCTCAGGGCTTCTGACTGCAGGCATCGCTGCAAGGATGGGTTCAAATCTATCCAGCAGATCTCCCATGTTTTCACCTAAAAAGAGAGGTTCAGACGGTCTTTACCTGACCGCCCATCTCCTCGATCTTTGTCCGGGCCCGTTCTGAGAACGTCCGGGCCGAGATACTCAGTTTGTGGGTAACTTTCCCGCTACCGAGCACTTTGTCAATACCAAGTTCCGTGGCGTCGAGAGCGATATGATCGCCCTCCCGGGTGGCGAGCCCCTCCTGGAGTAGCGCCTCAACCATCTGGTCGATCGCCCCGATGTCAAGGGTAGAGACCGGTACAGAGGTTTTACTGATAAAACCATGCTTACCGTTGGATATCTCACCCTTCAGGTAGAAGTGGGAGAAGCGGTGGTCCCGCTGTCCGGCCCTACCCCGTCCACCCCTGTTTCCAGCGCCACGCCGGTTCTTGTGCGTGCCGCCGCCACAGGTCCGTGAGCCTCTGTATTTTGATCGCTTGTTTGTGGGCATCCATATCACCTCATCTTATAGAGGAGATCGTTGATCTCGGGGCCGTAGTAGCCGAGAGCTCCACCCTGCTGAAAGGTTCGTTTGATGGTTTTATAGCCCTTTCGAGGTGGGTGTAGCCGGAGAACCGGCTTGATCTCCGCCAGATCGCGGAGGCTTGCCTCCCCGCTGCAGAGCGCCACTGCAAATTCATCGATGCCGGCATACGGGGTATGGGCACGGACGTAGTCATCGGTCAGTCGTTCATCTCCGGTCAATCTGCCACGGGTGCGCAGGAGGGTGGCCAGGATCTCCGGATCCACCTCGCCGTACGCCACATAGTCCTTCACCTTGCGGATCATGCCCAGGTACGCCGGGGTATCGGGCACGAGGACACAGTGGTTGATGTGGTGCAGACGGAGCATCTTCAGGGTATCCTTGATCTCGCGGTTGGTGTTGACTACACCGCGCACCTGCACTACCGCGTACATCACTCTGCCCCTCCGATCCGAATGATGTTTGTCTGCCGAAGTGCTTCAAACGTCGCCTTCGCGTAGTTGATAGTCGTCCGGGTCTGTCCCCGGTTGAAGGCCCAGACATCTTTGATACCTGCGAGTTGCAGAACCTTCTTCGGGACATCACCGGTCACAAGACCGATCCCCTGTGGTGCGGGTTTCAGCGTCACCCGGACGCTGCCTGCCTTGCCGGTCACCTCGATCGGGATCGAGTGTCCGGTATCACAACCACACTCCCAGCTCCCGCATCCACGGTGGACCTTGATGATGTTCACTTTTGCATCTGCTATCGCTTTCTGGATGGCGTTTCCGACCTGTGCATCCTTCGCCTGACCGAACCCGACGTAGCCGTTCCGGTTACCGACCACCACGACGGTGCGGAACTTCACACGGCGACCCGAGTCGGTCATCCGCTGGACCATGTTGATGTCCAGCACCTCGTCCTCCAGGTCGGGCAGAAGGAGATCGACGATCTGGGGCTCCTTGATCGGTTTACCGCTCGCGAGCACCTCATCGATACTGGTGATCTCGCCTGCGGCAACCATGCGCCCGAGACCGGTGAGCGGAATCCATTCTTCCTGTACGTATGCCATTGTCACACCAGCTCCTTCTTGATGGCCAGAGCCACAGCCTCTACATTCGTCACCAGGTTCTCTGCCCGCTCGGGGGCATACCCGGTGATATGGGCACCCTTGAGCCGCTCCTCATCAGGGAGGATTGACTCACCGTAGGGTATATCGAGACCCCCATCCACCGCTCCTTTCAGGGCGGCAAAGACACGGGCTCCGGGCTTTGCCCGGGCAAGCCCGATATCCAGGATACCTTCATCGTATCCGGCATTCAGTGCCCTGACTGCAAACAGTACCCCGGTCAGGTAGGCGGCCGGGGTGCTCGCGGTCGATCCCTCATAGCCGTACCCCGCGAGTTCTGTCGAGTATGCGGCTACCAGGGTGTGGTCTCCCTCATCCCCCGGGACGATCAGCTGCGCGATGATCTGCCGGTTGGTCTTCCGGACGACCATCCGGGGTATCCCTGATGACAGGAGCGACATCCGCTTGTAATAGTCAGTCTTGCCTTCGTGCCTTCTCCGGAAAGGTACAAAGTATCTTGGACCGGTTGCCATTATTTCATCCTCCTTGCCATCGTTTCAATATGCGCGGTAAGGTGCGCAACACTCCGGAACTGTCCGCCGGAGGCCCGCCGATACATCAGGCGGTAGAGAGACCGGTCGATTGTGCCGTCGTCACGCATCTCGCGCAGGGCCCGGCGCTGTGCCCGGATCTTGCCGATCCAGACGCGCTTACGCGGCGCACGAGCTCCCGCAGCACCTTTCCTCCGCCCCGGTCCCTTCCGGTGACCGTAGGCACGCTTGGCCATCCGCTCGCGTGCCCTGCCGCGGCTGTTCCCCTTCACGGGGTGTGCTTTGATCGCACCATCCTCGATGAGTTCGCGCAGGCTGTCCCGGGAGATAGCTCCTTCGATATCGGTCTGCCGCTCGGGATCAAACCAGACACGGTTGACCCCGCACTTGAGAACCGCAGCTGCCATTCGCCTCTGGTTGGTGAGATCACTCATCTTCGTTCACCTCTTCCTCTTCTTCCTCGAACTCAGCCGCCTCAGGGGTAGCGTGGGTGAGGTCTTTTGCGTTGAGCACCTTGAGCCCGAGTTCCATGGCCTGCGTCTGAATATCTCCGCGTTTCCTGTTGCCCACCGATCCGGCGATCCGGATTGCCTGAAGATCCGGGTTTAGCCCGGCAAGATCTGCCGGCGTAAAGACCCGGACCTCTTCATACCCGCTCGGGTGCATGCCGCGGACCGCAGCAGGGCTCCCGTATCCTGGCCGGGGTAGTGCACCCTTTGCCCGGAACTGTCGCCTCTGTTTGCTCTGCAGGCCGCGTGGACGCCTCCAGACATCGGCCAGTTTCACTTTGCGGTGGAGTCCGCGTCTCTTGAAGGCAGGTTTATTGTGCCGGGTGCGGACGCGGATTAATCTCTTTCTCTCATCCATTCTCTTCACGCCCTCTCGGTGATGTAGATGCCGTCCTGAAACACCCGGGGATCGCGCTTCGTGATCCGTGTCGCATGTTCGATGTTTGCGGCTGTATTGCCTACCTTCTCCCTGTCGATACCGGTGAGCGTCACCTCGTCGTTCCCGAGCTTTACCGTGACGCCATCAAGGATCTTTGCTGTCCGGGGCTGTTTCTCGCCCAGGAAGTTGTTGATCTCAAGACGGTTGCCCTGGAGTTTCAGCTGGATCGGGAAGTGGCTGTAGACCACCTTCATGCGGTACTCATACCCCTCGGTGACGCCCAGGATCATGCCCTTTGTGAGGGCTTCGAGCGTCCCGCTCATGGCGAGGAACCGTTTCTTGTCTGATACCGTCGATATGACGACCTCGTCATCCTCAAGTGTGACATCGATCTGCGGGAAACGCATGTCGCGTGTCAGTGTACCCTTCGTGCCGGATACCGTGAGCACGTCTCTCTCGAGCGTGACGTCCACACCCGGAGGGATCTCGACTCGTCGTGTTATACCCACTGTTTATCCCTCCTAGTAGACATATCCCAGCAGCTGCCCGCCGATACCCCCGTCCCGTGCCTGCTCGTGGGAGATAACCCCCTTTGAGGTAGAGACTATCAGGATACCGAAGTTCTTTGCGGGGAGGTACTGCGACTCCCAGTATTCCATATCAGCCATTCCCACAGCATATCGTGGGGTGATGGCGCCACATTTGTTGATCGTTCCGGTGAGCTGGACCCGGAACTGGCCGCCCCGGCCATCATCGATGAACTCAAAGCCGCCGATAAAGCTGTTTTCCTGCATAACACGGAGCATCGCACCTAACACCTTGCTGGCGGGCTCGACGATAACTTCGCTCCGTCCAGCGTCGCCGGCATTCTTGATCGTGCTCATCGCGTCAGCGATTGGATTCTGTCGTGCCATATCTCCCACCCTCAGTCCATCTTCTTGAAGCCCATCTTGCCCGCCCACTCGCGGAAGCACTGGCGGCAGAAGTAGATATCGTATTTACGCACGAGGCCTTGTTTGCGACCGCATATGCGGCACTCGTTTGCGCCCCGGCCGAACTTCTTTGCGCTCTTTGCCACAGATTTCTCTGCCATACGTCACACCTCCACCTGGTAGCGCTCACGCATGAACGCGATGGCCTCGTCCTTTTTTACCTTCTGTACATTCGGCAGCTTCCTGCGCGCGACACCCCGGCGTGCAACCCGCACACCTTTGCGCTCAAGCACCACATTGACGTCCATACCATAGATGCCGATCGCAGGGTCGTAGGCCATACCCGGGAAATCGGTATGCTCTTCGATGCCGAATGAGAAGTTGCCGGTCTGGTCGAACTGGTAGACTGCAAGGTGCCGCTCGATGATATCGAGCGCCGTCTCGACAAATTTCTCGGCGTTTGCCCGGCGCAGGGTGACCTTACATCCGATAGGCGCACCTTTTCGGATCCCGAACGCCGGTTGGGTCCGCTTCGCTATGGTGCGGACGGGTTTCTGACCGGTGATCTTTGTGACGAGCTCTTCAGCCCTGACCAGCTTCTCTCCGCTCTCGCCGACACCCATGTGCACAATGACCTTGTCGATGTAGATCTCCCTCATTGCGCTCATACGGAGCCCTCCAGTTCAGGTGCAATCCCGGAACGGCCGACCATGAAGATATACTCCTCGATGGTCTCGAACCGCTCGTCTGCCGAGTCGTCCATGAGGATGACACGGTTCGGGACGGAACTCGCGGTCCTGATTATCTCGACGATCCTGCCGACCTTGCCGGAGTGTTTTCCACCGACGACCATGGCCACGTTACCCTCTGTGAAGGGGAAGTGGTCGACGATACGGAACCGGTCTTCGCCGGTCTCGGGGTCACCGAGGGTTACGACGACTGAGTCTTTTGCCCTGTAGGTGTTATCGGCAAGGATGTTTGCACCGTATGCAAGGTTCAGCTGCACCCTGCCGCCTTTGACGACGGTCTTGTTCCGGATCTTGCAGAGCCTGGTCTTTGCAGACTCCTCCGGGATCTCAACAGAGATTATATCGCCAAGCTTGTTCAGCTGGATCCTGTAGTGTTTCCCGAGTTTCGGGATCGAGACGATGTCAAAGACACCAAGCCCGATCTGCGGATCCCTGCAGGGCCGTCCGTTGACGAGAACATCCCGCTGGTGCAGGATCTTTCTTGCCTCGCTTGCATTCTGTGCGATGCCGATATGCTCGCGGAGCCAGACACCGACCGGCAGGCCGGTGGCGTTGTGTGGACCCGGAGCGGTCTTCATGACGAATTTATTTGCTTTCTTCTGGATGCGCCAGGACTCCGGCGCTACCAACCGTTTGAGATGATTGGACATTATTCTCCGCCTCCGAGTCTCTCCTCACGGAGTTTGTCTTTCAGGTTGAGCTTCGTGATCTGCACGTTCGATGGATCGATAGGCCGGGGAACCTCGGTCCCGTCCGCCTTGGTCACCATCACGCCATGCACGATCAGTCGGCACGTCTTCATGTCTACAGAGTCGATGATGCCTTCTTCGTCGGCATAATCTCCGCGGAGCACTTTCACCGTATCACCTTTCACCACCCGGGCTCTCCGGGTGTTGTACTTCCCGCGGAGCTCAGGTGAGAGCGACGCGGAGAGGAACCGGCCCCGGGTGTGGTTTGGTGCGTTGAAACGCGCTTTGCGCTGTTTTCTCGGTTGTTTGCTTACTGTGCGTACCATTTTCCCATCACCACACCTACACGATGATCGTCGCCATGGAGGTGATCTTCGGGAACCGCTCCGCGATCTCACGGGGGACAGGTCCCTTGATCTCGGTTCCTTTCGGCTCACCGCGTTCGTTGACGAGCACCATGGCATTATCTTCAAACGAGAGCCGGATCCCGTTCGGGCGTCGGATCTCCTTTTTTTGCCGGATGACCACCGCCTTCTCAAGTTTCCTCCGCATATCAGGAGTGCCTTTCTTGACGCTCACTGTCGCCATATCGCCGAGACCCATCTTGGGTTGCCGGCGCCGGACGCCATGGTAGCCGTCGACGGAGACGATCTCCACGAGTCGTGCACCGGTGTTATCGGCACAGACCATGCGGGAACCTGTAGCGAGTGCGCGTGGAATGGTAGACTGCATCGCCTTCATTCCACCATCACCCCGACGACCACGAAGTTCTTTGTCTTTGAGAGCGGCCTGCACTCGGCGATCCTGACCACATCCCCGATCCTCACGTTGATGCAGGGGGTGCTGTGGGCATGATACCGGGATCTGCGTTTCTCGTATCGCTTGTACTTCTTGACGTAGTGGATGAACTCACGCTCCACGACGACAGTACCGTTCATTCGGTCGCTCACGACTTTGCCGGTAATCACCTGGCCGCGTACCGGCAAAGTGCCGTGAAACGGACAATTTATGTCCTCGCATTCCGTCTCTGGAATGGGGACATCTAACCCAATGTTTCGTGCCATTATATCCTCTTTTATCTGATGCGCATCGTTATACGCCGTTCCGGCTGCATCTCCAGGCTCGAGCCGTCCACATCGACAGCTGTGCCGCCCGGGAGCCGGAAACGGAATACACTGAACCGCTTTGGTATTCGCTTCTCTCCCCTCTCCGTCAGGATGACCAGGGTGTTTCTGGTCTCATCGATGATGCGACCCCTCACCCCGACGTGGCCGGGATTGCTTGCGCAAGTCACCAGAACGTCAAGGCCGATCAACTCATGCCTCAGGACGTTCCGGGGAGAGATCATGCACTCCTCCGTGCGTTCTGCTCGGTCCGGATGCGCGCGATAGTCCGGCGGATCTCACGGATCCTGCCCGGGTTCTCTGTAGCACCACCGGCACTGACTTTTCCCCGTTCCTGGATCAGCTCAAGACTGAGCTTCTGTTCATGTTCGAGGAGCTCGACATCAGAGAGCTGCTTCACTTCACTTGCGCGAAAGATTGCCATAGATCACTCCTCCAGGAACTCCTCACCCGAGATCTCCTCGAGTTCCTCTTCGAGCTCCTCATCACCGACCTCCTCGGGCTCCGGGATCGGTGCCGGAACTTTCTTCGGCTCAGGCTCGGCGACCTCGAAGGTGTCGGGCAGTTTTGCGCCCGGTGGGACGATCTTGACCTGAACACCGATAGTTCCAAGTTTCTTGACCGCGAGGGCATACCCCTTCTCGACGATCGTCTCGCTCGGTTCGCCGGAGTGCTTCACATACCCTTCGGTGAACTTCTGGGTCCGCGATCTCGCGCCGGTCAGTTTCCCGGCGACGATGACCTCACACCCGAGCGCACCAGAATCCATCACCCGGCGGATCGTGCTCTGTCCGGCCTTCCTGAAGTACCAGCCGCGTTCAAGCGCGTTTGCCAGCCGTTCCGCCATGATCTGGGCGTTGAAGTTCGGGTTCTGGACCTGCTGGACCTCCACCTGCGGGGACTCGATATCGAACCGGGTAGCGAGATCCTGGGTGAGCTGGCGAACCTGTTTGCCGCCCTTCCCGATCACGATACCAGGTTTCTCTGCAAAGATGGTCACCTGGGTACCGAGCGGTGTCCGGGTGATATCCATGCCGCCGTATCCGGCCCGCTTGAGTTCACTCGTGAGGAACTTCTCGACGCGGACGTTGCGCACGCCTTCACTTATAAATTTCTTCTCGATTGCCATTACGCCACCTCGGTCACGATGATCTCAATGTTCACAGTCTCTCTGCGCTTCGGGGTGGCGCGCCCCATCGCACGCGGGAAGAACGCCCGGTGACCACGGCCTCTGTTTGCGGAGACGTGATCGATCCGGAGGGTTTCGGTATCAAGGCCGATGTACTCGGCGTTCTTCTCGACGGAGTTGAGCAGCCGGAGGTAAGCCTTTGCAGCCTTGACCGGATACCGGCCGGCTGCCCAGCCTTTAAGACCTCGCTTGTGGGCGACATTCCGCTTGAATCGCCTGAAGGGGATAGCCTTCTTCAGCTCGACCACATCCTCAAGGTACGCCTTTGCCTCTGTGGTGGTCATGCCTTTGATGAACCGGGCGATCTCGATCGAGTGTTTGGGGGAGACGGGGATCTCGTTCGCCTTTGCGCGAGCGATATCCTCACCCTCAATCACTACTGAATAACCTGTTCTTGCCATAACCATCACTTCAGCGGGACGTACTTACTCGACCGGGTCGCACCGATACCGGCGCTACCATGGGAGACTCTCCTGCGGGTCAGTGCAAATTCTCCAAGGTAGTGGAAGACCGCCTCGGGGTGGATCTCCACTCTCTGGAATTCTTTTCCGTTGTGGACCTCGATCGTCTTTCCAACCATCTCGGGCATGACGATCATGTCGCGCAGGTGGGTGCGGACGTTCGGGTCTCCTGACCGGATATCTGCGAGGAGTTTCTCGTGCTCACGGGAGAGACCGCGCTCGAACTTCCTGCGTACACGGGAAGGCATGAGCGGCAGGAGCTCGGAGAGAGCCATCTGCTGCAGGTTCTCGATAGAGTAACCACGGTAGGTGAACTCCTCACGCCGCCGCGGCATTCGTCTCTGTGTCTTCTTTGCCATACTTCACTCCTCACTTCTTCCACTTGCCGGTTCTCCGGGCGGCAATATGCCCTACCTTCCTGCCGGGGGATGTTCCCCGGGCTACGGTCTTTGGCCGTCCGCAGTGCTGGTGCCCGCCGCCACCGAACGGGTGGTCGATGACGTTCATGCAGACGCCCTTGACGCGCGGCCATTTCTCGCCGGAAGATCTGACGTGATGGTACTTCTTTCCTGCCTTGACGAAGGGTTTTTCACCCCGCCCGCCACCGGCAACGATACCGACGGTTGCCAGACAGGCACCGCTGAACCACTTGTTCTTGCCGCTCGGCATCCGTACGCCGACCCTGCCATCTTCTGCCTTACCGATGACAAGGGCCTGGACGCCGCCTGAGCGGACGAACTTGCCACCGTCGTTTGGTCGGGCCTCGATGTTGCAGACGTATGCACCGACCGGGATCTCCCGGAGGGGCAGGGTATTACCGTTCTTTACCTCAGCTCCTGGGCCCCAGGTGACCGCGTCTCCGACACCGAGCCCTTCGGTGGCGAGCATGTAGACCTTACGGCCGTCCTCAAGCCTGACGAGAGCGATCGGCGCATGACGGGCGGGGTCGTGTTCAATATCGGCGACGCGCCCGTTGGCCGGTGTGTCGCTCGTTCCGGCATGCCGCAGCTCGGCTTTATACCGATGCGAGGGGGCGCGGTAGGTCGGGCCGCCCCGGCCACGATTCTGTGCTATAATTCGATGTGCCATTCGTCACTCACCTCACATGATTCCAAGCCGACTGAGTATCTCTTCAGCCGCTTTATCGTCCGCAAACCTGATGATGGCCTTTTTTTCGCCTTTCATGGTCATCATTGTGCGGACTTCGGTCACTTCCTGCTCGAAGACCGACTCCAGTTCACGCTTGATAGCCCGCTTGGAGGCATCCCTGTGTACGATAAACTGGAGCTTGTTCTCGCCCTCAAGCATCATCGTTGCCTTTTCTGTAACGAAGGGGTACTTGAGTATCATGAGAACTCCTCCAGTCTCCTGATCGCAGACTCCGTCCAGATGGTCAGGCGTCCTGCCTGCGTGCCGGGAGCCAGCAGTTCCGTGTTGAGCTGGTTGACCGCTACGGCATCGACACCGGCGAGGTTCCGGGCCGCCCGGAGCGGTTCGTTCCCGGTGACGATGAGGACGCTCTTGCGCTGCTTGTACCGACGACCGCGCATGGTGCCGCGCCCCGCCCGGACCTTTTTGCTGTTCTTCGCCCGCTCGACGTCAGCATAGACACCGAGAGCGGAGAGCGCTGCAATGACGTCGCCAGTTCGGGTGATCTCCTCGAACCGGTCCTCAAGGATCAGCGGGAGGCCCCCCTCGAAGATGTGCCCGCGTTCCCGGACAAGGTCCGTGGATGTGCTGGCTGCAATTGCGGATCGAAGCGCTTTTTGCTTCTCTTTTTTGTTGATATCCTTGACGAGAACCTTCTCGACCTTCGGGGGGTGCGCTGCACGCCCGCCGGTCGCCTGTGGTACCCGGGCTACCCTGCTGCTGTTCTTGATCCGGGGAACCTGGGCGACGCCCCGGCCGCTACCCCAGGACTCTGCCGACGTGCGCATGCCAGCGTAGGGGTTGGTTCCATGTGGCTGGAACCGGGTGCTCTGGAGCGCGAGGACAGCCCGCTTAATCAGGTCGGGCCTGTACTCTTCGTTAAAGATCTCCGGGAGATCGACCTCATGAGCGATCTCGCCTGTCAGTGTTCGAACCTCTGCCTTCATCGCTGCTCACCCCTGTTTGCTCTCCGTGCTGACGAAGTTGATCGTCGGCGTGCGGAGGATATGTTCTCCCTGGCGTATCGCGGACCGTATCCGGATCAGACGCTTGTTTGGCCCGGGGACGGAGCCCTTGATCAGCACGTAGGGGCCGCGCACAACACCGTAGTGGAGGAATCCACCTGCGGGGTTTATGTCGTCGCCGTTGGTGCCGATCTTTAAGATACGCTTGTTAAACTCGGTGCGCTGCTGGTAGCCCATCTGACCGATCTGGGGAACCTGCCACCTGACATGGTGCGGGTGCCAGGGACCGAGGTTCCCGATGTGGCGTTTCTTGCCGCCACGGGAGTGTTTCCGCTTCCGGACCTGGATGCCCCAGCGTTTGACGGGGCCTTCTGTACCCTTCCCGGTGGTGACGGCGGTCACGTCGATGTACTCGCCGGCCTCGAAGTTCCCGGTGATCTCGATCTCTTTCCCGAGGATCCTGGCGGCGTACTCGATCTGGTCGTCAAGACTTCCGCCTGCGATCCGCATCTCCATGAGATCGGGAACCTTTTTTGGGACGCCGGTGAGACCATCGGGTTGCGTGTAGGCGATGGCGTAGAGTTCCGTGACCCTGCCCTCACCGATCGCATTCCTGATGGCATCGAGGGCAGCGGCGGTATCATGGTCCTTTGGGGTGGTGATGCGGCGGGACAGCTCTTCATCGAGGTCGGCCGTCCAGGCCTCGGTCAGCGCGTGTTTTCCGTAGGTGTCCTCGTAGTACGCGCGCACACCTGCCACCCGCATGGGTGGAACCTCAACCACGGTCACCGGCACCATAACGTCCCTGCCTTCGGTGGGACTACTCTTGTGGTCGTCCACCATGACGACGTGGGTCATCCCCACCTTGTACCCTGCGAATCCCTGCACAGTCGGGGTTCCCGTGTACTCCGGCCATGAGCCGTACCTGGGAACAGGGCTTTTTGCCCGCTTCCTCGGGCTGTACGCGAGGGATCCTCTGCGTGGCCTGTTATATTTCGGCATGTTTCAATCAACCCTTCGTGCAACTAGTGTTGATGTGCCATATCCTCTGCCGGACGGGCCGGCTAGGTCAGGCACATTGCGGCGAACCCGTATCGGGTGTGACATCGAACGACGTGCCGTTCCGGCGCGGCGTGATGGGAAACAGTTGGATGGTGATAGCGGGGGGTCAGGGAGACGCCTGTCTCCTGAATCGCTCCCGCCACCGGCCCGGCGTGCACCGGGTATGCCCAGTCGTCGCTAATAGATCCTGACTCTTCGACGCTCTCCTTTCAGAAAACGGGCTCGCTGCACTGGCGTTGGCCCTGCGCCTCGATCAGATCCAGCTCCTGTCATCCCGTTGTGACGAGCACAACTCCTCAATCGACGTCGCCCCTCCGCAAGGAGGGTTCGACCTGCTGTTATCTGGTACCTTCTGCACCGTCCCGCCGGGGGTCTCTGATCCGCATATAATGCTGTACCAGAGACTTACCGGGAATCAGAGGCACATGAAGGCCTCTTTGCTACCGGAATCATGGCGGGATAGAGCAGACCGGTTTCTTAATCATTGCTTAAAATGAGATATAAACCTTGTTATCGAAATTTTCCGGTGATTGCGAGGGCGGATGAACGAGGGGTTGCAACTGTTCTGCTACGGGTAATATTCCGGATAGCACTCGTTTGCAGGGTTCAATCGCCTGTGCGCGCTTCGGGTTTGCATCACCCGAAGTACAGGTCGCCGTCTTCGTTGATGTAGACCTCCACATCCTCGCGGACCTGTCTGCCCCTGAACCTGTCAGGGTTGGAGTCCCTGAGTCTGTTGATGAGCGATACTGTGTCGTACTTGACCTTCACTCCGACCCTCTCGGCCTCGGTGTAGATGATCTCGGGGGCTTTGAGCAGGTCAAGACCGCCCTTGAGCGTGCAGAGGTGTGTGGCATCAAGTGTGTAGAGGAACTCAAGAGTGTCACGCGCCCGTGTGATGTTCTCAAGAGCAGCCTTCTCGATGGTGCAGACGTTAGCTTTTGATGTCTTGATGATATCTGCAATCTGTTGCTGCGTCAGCCCATTTTTCCGATATCGCAGTACTTCTTTCTGGCGATCGGTAAGCAGACCCTGTTTCATCAAATATATATATGAACACATTTGATTTAAACACTTCTCCTTAACATCGTTGGTCGGGACTGTTGTAGCCCTGGTATTCAGGGGAAAGGGCCTCATTCCTCCACAACTGGATGAATTATTCCTCTAAAACTGGTCAGAGTATTCCCGCGAAGGATGAGAGAGGGACGATGGGGCTTCTGGGGCGGCAGGCGTAGCATCTGTGGCGTCAGTCTCCGGGGGGTGGGTCGAGGTAGTCGCGTGCATAGAAATGCGCTACCCCACCAGGCGGACTTTACCGGTTCAGCGTCTTCTCATCGCTGGTGTTTGCGCACCTCCGGTGTGGACCGATTTGAGATCTCTCTCATCGGTTCGCAGACTCCTCCTCTACCTCGCAGGGCGCATCTGACAAAACTTTCTTTTCTTCCATCAGACCGTGACCTTCCGCCCCCTGTTATGGAGTGCATATCCCGTCTAGCAATCGATACGATCGCCGGGTTCGCCCGAAAAACCCTCAATGCACTTTCGCCTCTCACACCCCCTGCGTATTCTGTGTGAGGCGGCGGGTGCATCTGGAGTGCCCGAATCTATTGTTCCTGGTATCCCCCTCCAGCTGAAATGGGGGTGGTTGGCGGCCATTTCAAAATGTTTATATGAGAATTCGGCGATACTATCGTGTTCTCAAATTTTGAGAGGTGTTTAAAGTGGTAGTTAAAGTAGGAATTGCGAAACTGGGAAATATCGCCAGTGGTGTAATGGCTGAACTTCTCCTCGATGAGCGCGCCGACCGTGAAGATATGATCACCTTCATGGCGACCTCCGGGACGAAACTGCAGCCTGAGGATATCGACCGTGTGGTCAACAATATGAAAGCATGGGCTCCGGACTTCTGTATCGTCGTATCTCCAAACGGCGTCCTCCCCGGGCCGACCCAGGCCCGTGAGAATCTTGCAGCGGCCGGGATCCCCTGTGTTGTCATCACCGATGATATCACCACCAAGAAGGAACAGTTTACGGCGCTCAAGGAGAGCGACTTCGGCTACATCATCATGAAGGCTGACGCCATGATCGGTGCCCGTCGTGAGTTCCTGGACCCCATCGAGATGGCGGACTACAACGGGAACCTCGTCAAGGTACTCGCCCTCACCGGCGCGTTCCGCAAGATGCAGATGGAGCTCGACAAGGTGGTTGACCAGGTGAAGGCCGGCAAGAAGGGTAAAGACCTCGCGCTTCCGAAGGTTGTCATGACCGCCGACAAGGCAGTCGACGGCGAGTTCAGCAACCCCTACGCACTCGCGAAAGCCCGTGCCGCTTACGAGATTGCGCAGCAGGTCGCCGCGGTCAACGTCAAGGGTTGCTTCATGACGAAGGAGTGGGAGAAGTACATTCCGATCGTCTCAAGCGCTCATGAGATGATGCGCCAGGCCATGATCCTCTGCGAGGAGGCGCGCGAGCTCGAGAAGGGAATGGACGCGGTCATCAGGAAGCCCCACAAGAAGACCGGCGAGATCGTCTCTAAGACAGCGCTCATCAGCAAACCCGAGTGAGTCGACACCACTTCTCTTTTTTTGTTCCAGTCAAGTTCTGCCGTAGCGTCACAGCTTTTCAGGGCGCGGGCGGCCTCCCGGATCACTTCGTGTGGGTATTATAGGATCGCCGCCCCAATCGGAGTGTGAAGGGTCATGTTCACCATCTATGAAGTCCAGACGGAGCGGGGGATCATCCAGTACCGGAGCGAGTCCCTCACCGGCATCAGGTGCCGGGTAAGTCCCGTCCGGGCCAGGCGAAAGATCAACTCTCCCCCCGCCATGCTGTACTCGCCCGAGGACTGCCCGTTCTGCCCTGAGAGCATAGATGCTGCCACACCGACCTTTGAGGACGGCAGTCGCCTCCGGCGCGGGGAGAGCGTGACATTCCCGAACCTCTACCCCTACGCCGAAGATCACGTGGTCACGGTGATCTCGCCTGATCATTCGACTGATAACTTTGATCGCCGGACCCTTGCCGATGCCGTAGCCGGCACGGCAGAGGCGCTTGCCGGATCCCGGGGTTACGTGAGTATAAACTGGAACTACCTCCCTTCAGCGGGCGCGAGCATCGTCCACCCGCACCTCCAGGGTATGGCCGATCCCCGGCCCACCCGGCTTGCCGACCTCTATATCGCCGGCGGCCGTCGTTACCTCGCTGAGAATGGCCGTATCTACTGGGATGACCTGATGGAGCACGAGCGCTCCTCAGACCGGTTCCTCTTCGAGGACGAGATCTTCTGGTCGGCAAGCCCGGTCCCCCTCGGCGAGCGGGAGGTGCGGGGTATCCTGCCGGTATCGACACCTACCGATCTCGAACCCTATATCGAACCGCTTGTCGACGGGATTCTCAGGGTCATCGCCTTCTACCGGCGCCTCGGAACCCGTGCCTTCAACGCCGTGATCTTTTTTGATGCTCCGGGGACGGCGGGACAGGGTCACCGGGCGTTCTGCTCCCTTATCTCAAGGTTGAACCCGAACAGCCTCTCTATGTGCGATTCAGCGTTCATGGAGCGGTTGCACCAGGAACCGGTCGTCCTGACGCTCCCCGAAGACCTGGGTCCCCTCTTCCGGGGCGGGCCGCGCGTGCCGTGAGACGAGGTATCCTGCCGGGGGCTGTTGCTACTCCGGGATGGAAAGTTCGAGCGGAAAAAAGGGTGGATGGTTTTTCTGCCTTACACGATGTACTTGCCGAGCAGGCGGATGGAGTTGGTCATGTCGGGGCCGAGGGGCGATCCGAAGATGATCTGGGTAACTCCAGCCTTCGTGAGGTCGTCGCACTTCTGCTTGACCATGTCGGGGGTTCCGGCAATGGTGAAGGCGTCGATCTCTGCGTCGCCGACGAGGCCACCGACAGTCTTGAAGTCGAAGCGCCCGAGGGCTTCCTTGATCTTCTCGACGTTAGCCATGTCAAGGCCGTGGCGCTGGAGAACCGGAGGCGGGGAGCCTGCGGCGATGAATGCGGCCACAATCTTTGCGGCGTTCCTGGCCTTCTTCTCATCCAGATCGATGGACATGGCGGTGTAGGCGCCGACGTCGAACTTCTTCTTGCCGACGGCATCCATCGCCTTCTTGATGATCGGGATGGCGATCTCGAAGTCCTTGGGGTTCGAAGCGTTGATAAGGGCTCCCTCACCGACTTCGCCGGCGAGCTCGAGCATCTTGGGCCCCTGGGCACCGATGTAGACCGGGATGCCCTTCTTGCCGGGCAGGGTGACACCGGTCAGCTTGGCGCCATCGTAGTCGAAGAACTCCATGTCGCCGGTCTTCTTGACTTCCTCACCAGCGAGGAGCTTCCTGATCTGGACAACACCCTCTTTCAGGCGGGCAACGGGTTTGGCGGGGTCGATCGCGAGTTTCGGGAGCGTCGAGAGGTCACCGGGTCCGATGCCGAGAACGGCACGTCCGTCGGAGATCTCATTCAGGGTCGCCATGAAGGATGCGATGGCGGCCGGGGTGTCGGTGAACGTATTCATGATACCCGGTCCCATCTTGATCGTGTCGGTGTTCGCCGCGATCATGGCGAGGGTCGGGTAGGCGTGACGGTTGTTGTAGTGGTTGGTAATCCACGCAAAGTCGATATCCTTTGACTCTGCAAGCTTGGTGTAGGTTACCACCTGCTTGACATTGACTGATCCAGGCACAAATTCGATTCCATATGTAGTCAAGGCTAATACACCTCACTTGAGTAGTTACGTGCATAGAGATATATATATTATCATTTTGTGTCACCAAGCGTCATGTACCGCACATCTACCGCAAAACGAAGCGGTGTAACGGGTTATCCAGGACATCCAGCAAATCTTTCCGGTTCCCCGGCAGAGGTTCTTTTTGCGCGGGAATAGAATCAGAAGCTTGAAATGTGTGTCTCTCGCTAACCCGGGGATCGTCAGACCCGGAATAATTACAGAAATATATATCTTTATCTGTACATATACTCCTCAGCAGTTTCGGGTGATATGCGCGCTCACTTTCGCGGCGATGAGTCACGCGAGGGTGCGGGCAGGAAGTAGATCTATGCGGGTGCTGGCGATCGGGCTCGGTGGCGCCGGATCACGGATCGTGGATAATCTCTACGACCACGACCGGCGAAGTAAAGTCTGTTGTATGAGTGCGGTAGCGATCGATATCGATCCAAATGCCCTTGTGCAGCTCCGTTACCTCCCGGAGTCGGCACGGGTCTTCTTCCCTCCTTTTGATGTCCCTGGTTCCAGCGGTATCATGAATATTATCGATATCGAGGAGGTGATGACCAGGATCCAGGGCATGGATACGATGGAGATCGATGCTATCCTGCTCTGTTGTGGTCTTGGGGGGAGCGTCATCGATGTCGCACCCTGTATCATTGAGGAGCTCCGGAAATCCTACGTGGAGCCGATATTCGCACTCGCTGTCCTGCCGTGCCTTGATGAGGGGAAACGGGTCTCGGCGAAGGCGGCCGATGATCTCGACGTGATCCGGGGGATCACGGATGCCGTCATCCTCTTTGATAACGAGACCTGGTCACGAAAGATCAGGGCCACCGCAGCGGCCGGGGGGGAGGGGGCTTCGCCTACCGGAACGCTGAACCCGAGAGTTCACTATAGAATGCTCAACGAGCGTATCGCCCGCCAGATCGGCCTTCTCCTCCGCGCCGGAGAGTTCAATGAGTTCGGGCTTGAGGTCGCCGAGGTCGTCCTGGATGCCGGTGAGGTGCTCAATACCCTGAACGGGATGGGTTTTGTCGCTGTCGGCTACGCGGCCGAGCGCCTGCCACCAAAGGGGTGGCTGGACTTCATCTACCGGCGGCGGTCGCTGAAGTACTTCATAGAGGGGTCGCACGAGAAAGCCGCACGGATCGTCTCGCTCGCCAAGGAGGCGGTCTATGAAGAGGTCTCGGTCCCCTGTGACCTCACCAGCGCCGAAAAGGCCCTGGTGCTGATCGCAGGTCCGTCAGCTGAACTCTCGATGAAAGGATTTCAGACGGTCCGGAAGTGGATCGACCGGAGTATCGCGGGGCTTGAGATGCGATCCGGCGATTACCCGGTGAAAAATACATCGTTTGTCGGGATCATCATCATGCTCTCCGGGCTCACCAATATCCCCCGCATCGAGGAGCTCCGGGATATCCGGGCCGAGTACCAGCTTGAGCTCGAAGAGGAGCGGTTGAAGGCCGAGGTGAGTGCCGGTGAGCCTGAAGGGGAGGATGCCTTTGTCTCTCCGCTTGAATCAGCGTTTCTAGAGGAGAGCGATATGGTGGATAAGGATGAGATGATCGATCTTGAGGGCGCCGCCCGGGGTGGCCAGAAGGGCCAGGATGAGACCATCGATATGCTTCCACGGTCTGAGAAGGGGGAGGATGATGGTGCCATCATCCTGCCCCCGAAAGGCGGTGGTGGGGTGGCTGATATCACCCGATCGACATCGGTCACCTCATCCATGCCGGCACCGAAGAACTCCGCCTTCAGCCCGAAGGGGATCAGTATCGAGAAGGCTGCACCGAAGGATGATGCCATGGGTACCTCTACATCTGTGCGGCCGGTTCAGCGACCGAAGGAGGGGGTTTTCACCGGTGATCAGGTCTCGATCGGGCAGAGTAGTCGCCGGCCGGTCGATAGCGTTCTTGACGAGCCCGGCATCCGCATGAGGGAGGTGCTCCCCGAGCCGAAGGACGACCTGCCGGGGCGCGGGCCTGCCCGGGGCGGTCCCCGGCCAAAAGAGGTCGACCCGGCGCGCGGCAAACTCCGGGTGATCGATACCCGGTCGCCGGAGAAGAAGAACGAAGAAGATGATGACGGCATCACCTGGATGTAAGCGTCTGCTCTTTTGTGCCGGCGGTGAGGGCGGTAGGAATTAATCATCCAGGGCACTGGAGGGGTTTTCCGGCCGGGGTCAGGCTTCTCCAGTTTTGTGATGCCGGGTTCTGGTCGTTTTGCCGGCTTATCGCGTCTCTACTGCTCCCTCGCTGTCCTGGTACCTGCCCTGGTAGAGCCGGTCGCCGTTCCTGACCTCCTGGATGATCATCTGCACGACCCGGTCCCTTTCTGCGAGGGTTACGGGTTCCGGCCCCATGTTCGTCAGGCAGAGTGTCAGCTGGCCGCGGAACCCCGGATCGATGAATCCTCCGCCGATGAGGATGCCCCGGCGGGCGAGTGATGAGCGGCACCGGAGGGTTGCCGCGAGGTCGGCGGGGAGCTCCACCCACTCGATCGAGGGGACGAGGGTGCATGCGCCGCGCGGGAGTGTGGTCGTTTTGGCCGCACGGAGGTCGTAGGATGCGGGCTGCCGGGATGCGTCGTGGTACGGCTTGATGATGAGATCGCCGGCGCGGAGGCGGCGATCGATCTCGCTGGATGAGAGGATCATTGTATATTGGTACCGGCACAAAAACGCTTAATATCTTACGATAGAAACAAACGAGGGGATCCATGGGGTAGAGGATATCCTTTTGGGCTTCGAACCCAAGGACGCGGGTTCAATTCCCGCTGGGTCCATTGTTTTTTG
>Ga0265293_10003250_pt1 | contig 30500 bp, 28 predicted proteins | sample Munlanlewell138R_FD_192505 | JGI IMG/M metagenome (GOLD analysis project Ga0265293, IMG submission 192505) | Leachate microbial communities from a municipal landfill in Southern Ontario, Canada - Leachate well 138R | ecosystem: Engineered > Solid waste > Landfill > Unclassified | place: Canada... | reverse complement strand
TTAAAGTTAGAAGAATAAAGCATAACCTTTTCACCATTATTTGCATCATAATACCAAAGTTGCTCTATAGTAATATTTGTATCATCATCTACTACTAGTTTTTTATACAATAGGTGGTTATTAGGTATGTAATTTAGTATATGACCATAATCTAAAGATGAGGAAATAAATGTTTTTTCTGAATTGATAATATCTCCAGTATTTGCATCAACCTGTGCAAATAGGTTGACTAAAGGAATATCGGGGTTTTCCTTATCAAAGATATTGTTATAGTTTATATTCCATAGGATATGATCATTTTCCTTAGATAAACTAAATATTGGCAATCCCTTTATGGATACTTTAAAGTGGGATTGTATTTTGTTTATCACATCGTTAATACCAAGTTTCACCTTTAATGGGGTATAGTCATCATAAATTATATTAAACTTTAAATCTTCAGTATTTTTAAGATCCGATTTTCTTAACTCCATAACAACTTGTGGTACTGCTAAACGCAAGTTGTTTTCTCCACGAATACCAGATACATGGATATTAACTTCCCTACCTTTTTTTACTATTTTATTCACATTTACGCTTGAATACTCAGCTAATCCTAAAGAAGCCATTATCTTTAGTCTGTTATTTTTTGTAATTACTTCAACACTGGGATCTAAGGATTGAAAGCTTTTGGAAAAAACTATTTGTTCAATTTCATATCTGATTTCTTCTTTTTCAAAGGTTGCATCATTATCAAGGGCAGTAGAATTATCCTTATTAATATTGCAACTAGAAAGGGTTAGTGCAATAAATGCTGTGACTATCAATACAAAAATTCGCTTCATAGAAGTCGCCTCCCTACAGATAGTTTACTATATTAATCCTCATTCTTCAATATGCTTTTTCCATATATATTTTTCTAGAATATGTTTGACAATAGGATAGAATAATATATAATATTATATATAGGAACAAATGTTCAATTAACGAGGTGTAGCTATGAATAAATTTAAAATACAGTCTAATTTTAAACCAACGGGAGATCAGCCGGAAGCCATAGAAAAATTGGTGGAAGGCATAAATAATAGTCTAAAACATCAGGTTTTACTTGGAGTTACTGGTTCAGGAAAAACCTTTACTATGGCAAATATAATTGAAAGAACACAAAAGCCAACCTTAGTCATAGCCCATAATAAAACCTTGGCATATCAATTGGCCTCTGAATTCAAAGAATTTTTTCCTGACAATGCAGTGGAATACTTTGTTAGTTACTATGATTATTATCAGCCAGAGGCATATGTACCCCAATCTGATACTTATATTGAAAAAGATGCCTCTATAAATGATGAGATAGATAAGCTTAGGCACTCAGCTACAGCAGCATTATTTGAAAGGAAAGATGTAATTATAGTGGCATCTGTATCCTGTATCTACGGGTTAGGAGATCCTATAGATTATGAAAATTTGGTGGTATCCCTAAGACCTGGTATGGTTAAGGACAGGGATGAGATAATGAGAAAGCTAATAGACATTCAATATATTAGAAATGATATTAATTTTATTAGGGGAACCTTTAGGGTAAGGGGAGATATACTTGAAATATTTCCAGCTTCTTCTGGTGAAAATTCCATAAGGGTTGAGTTTTTTGGAGATGAAATAGATAGAATTGTGGAGGTAAATGCCTTAACTGGAGAAGTAATTGGATTGAGAACACATATTTCCATATTTCCAGCTTCCCACTTTGCTACAACTGAGGATAAAATCCAAAAAGCAATAGAAACCATTGAAGAGGAATTGGGAGAAAGGCTTAGGGAATTAAGGGATAAGGATAAGCTACTTGAAGCCCAAAGATTAGAACAAAGGACTAGATATGATTTAGAAATGCTTGGGGAAATGGGCTTTTGCCAAGGGATAGAAAATTACTCTAGGCATTTAAGCAATAGACCTGCTGGTTCTAGGCCATTTACATTAATAGACTATTTTCCAGATGATTTCTTAATAATAGTTGATGAGTCCCATGTTACCATACCTCAAATTAGAGGAATGTATGAGGGGGATAAGTCACGAAAAACAAATTTAGTAGAATATGGATTTAGACTTCCTTCAGCCTTGGACAATAGACCCCTTAAATTCACAGAATTTGAATCTATGGTAAACCAAATACTATATGTATCAGCTACTCCTGGCCCCTATGAGTTAACACATGCAGAAAACACAGTAGAGCAAATCATCAGACCTACAGGGCTACTAGACCCTGTTATAGATGTAAGACCTACAGAGCATCAGATTGATGATTTAGTAAATGAAATAAGAAAGGTAACTGCCAGAGAAGAAAGGGTATTAGTCACTACATTAACGAAAAAGATGGCAGAGGATTTAACCAACTATTTTAAAGATATTGGAATAAAGGTAACATACCTTCATTCAGATGTGGAAACCATAGAGCGTATGGAAATAATCAGGGATTTAAGACTTGGGAAATATGATGTATTGGTAGGTATTAACTTGCTTAGGGAAGGCTTAGATTTACCAGAAGTATCCTTAGTTGCCATATTAGATGCAGATAAGGAAGGATTTTTGCGCTCAGAAACATCCCTTATCCAAACTACAGGTAGGGCTGCAAGAAATGTGGAAGGTAAAGTAATCATGTATGCTGATAGGGTGACTAACTCTATGGAAAGGGCCATATCAGAAACCAATAGAAGAAGAAGTATCCAAGATGAATACAATAAGGATAATAATATTGTACCTCAATCTATAAAGAAGGGCATAAGGGAAATTATAGAGGCTACTATGGTGGCAGAAGAAGAGTTAAAATATGAAGAAACTTTCTCTAAGGAAGAAATACAAATAATGATAGAAGGTTTAGAAAATGCCATGCTAAAGGCAGCTGAAGAATTAAACTTCGAAAAAGCAGCAGAACTTAGGGATAAGATGTTAGAACTGAAGAAGAAGCTATAATGAGGTGAAGAAATGATAAAAGATGAAATAGTAATTCGTGGAGCTAAGGAAAACAACTTAAAGGATGTATCCTTAACTCTGCCTAGAAATAAATTTACAGTTTTCACAGGATTATCAGGCTCAGGGAAATCATCCTTAGCCTTTGATACCATATATGCAGAGGGGCAAAGAAGATATGTGGAAAGTTTATCTAGCTATGCAAGACAATTCTTAGGTCAAATGGATAAACCAGATGTGGAATATATAGAAGGATTATCTCCCTCTATTTCCATAGACCAGAAGACCACTTCCAAAAACCCTAGATCTACAGTAGGTACAGTGACTGAAATCTACGATTACTTAAGACTTTTGTATGCTAGAATAGGTACACCTTACTGCCATAAATGTGGAAAAGAGATTTCTAGCCAAACTGTAGAGCAAATGGTTGACAAAATAATGGAGTCCAATGAAGGTGCTAGGCTACAAATTCTAGCACCAATAGTAAGAGGCAAAAAGGGTGAGCATGTTAAGATACTTGAGAATATTAAAAAAGAGGGATTTGTAAGAGTATTAATAGATGAAGAAATGTATGAGGTTTCAGATGAAATAAAATTAGATAAAAACAAAAAGCATACCATTGAAGTGGTAGTAGATAGAATAGTAGTGAAAGATGGTATAGAGGGGAGATTATCTGACTCCCTAGAGACAGCATTGAAAATGTCAGAAGGACTAGTAGTAGTGGATTACATTGATAAAGAAAAGATAATGTTTAGTGAAAAACTATCTTGTCCTGATTGCAACATTTCAATAGAAGAGCTATCTCCTAGAATGTTTTCTTTCAACAGTCCCTTTGGTATGTGTCCTACTTGTAATGGTTTAGGCTTTTATAAAGAGATAGACCCAGATTTGGTAATTCCCAATAAGGATTTAAGTTTAGATGAAGGGGGAGTTGCACCTTTTGCAACCTCCAATGAAAACACTTATTATTTTCAAATATTTAAAACCTTAGCAGAAGACAATGGATTTGCTACAAACAAACCCCTTAGGGAAGCACCTAAAAAATTTATTGATGAATTATTATATGGTACAGAAAGGAAAATATCCTTTAAATTTAATAGTCATTTTGATGATGAAGGAATGAGGAATTATAATGGAAAATTTGAAGGTGTAATCCCAAATTTGGAAAGAAGGTATAATTCCACTTATTCAGACTACATGAGGGACAAAATAGATGAATACATGACTGAAAATCCTTGCCCTAGTTGTAATGGGAAAAGGCTAAAGGAAGAAGTGCTGGCTGTAAGAATAAATGGTTTAAATATTGCAGAACTAACTGATTTATCCATAGTTAAGGCATTGGAATTCTTCCACAACTTAATTCTTACAGAAAAACAAGAACTGATAGGGCAACAAGTGTTGAAAGAGATCAAGGAAAGATTAAATTTTTTAAAGGATGTTGGATTAGATTATTTAACTCTTTCTCGTACAGCAGGAACCCTTTCAGGAGGGGAGTCACAAAGGATAAGACTAGCAACCCAAATAGGTTCCAGCCTTGTAGGGGTAGTCTATGTACTAGATGAGCCTAGTATAGGACTCCATCAAAGGGATAACGAAAAACTATTAAAGACCTTGAGAAATTTAACAGACTTAGGCAATACATTAATAGTAGTTGAACATGATGAAGATACTATGTATGCTGCAGACCATATTGTGGATATAGGGCCAGGAGCAGGTATTCATGGAGGATATATAGTGGCAGAGGGCACAGTGGAGGAGATAAAGAGTAATCCTAACTCAATTACAGGATTATACCTTTCTCATAAGCTTAAAATTGAAACTCCTGAAATAAGAAAAATACCCAATGGAAAATGGATTGAAATATTAGGAGCAGAAGAAAACAATCTAAAGAATATAGATGTTAAAATTCCTCTAGGTCTATTTACATGTATTACAGGAGTATCTGGTTCAGGGAAATCCTCCTTAATAAATGGTATTTTATATAAGGCTTTAGCTCAAAAATTAAATCATTCAAAGACAAAGCCTGGAAAGTATAAAGATATAAAAGGTCTAGAAAATCTAGATAAGGTAATAGATATTGACCAGTCACCAATAGGAAGGACTCCTAGGTCAAATCCTGCCACATATACAGGAGTTTTCGACCATATTAGAGATGTTTTTGCCATGACTCCTGAAGCAAAGATGAGAGGATACCAAAAAGGTAGATTTAGCTTTAATGTAAAGGGCGGAAGATGTGAAGCCTGTAATGGAGATGGAATACTAAAGGTGGAGATGCACTTTTTACCAGATGTCTATGTACCCTGTGAAGTATGTAAAGGAAAAAGATATAATAGAGAGACTCTACAAGTAAAATATAAAGGAAAGACCATATCCGATGTATTAGATATGACAGTGGAAGAAGGAGTAGAGTTCTTTAAAAATATACCTAAAATAAGCAGAAAGTTAGAAACCCTATTTGATGTAGGTTTAGGTTATATCAAAATTGGCCAATCTTCAACTGAACTATCTGGTGGAGAAGCCCAAAGAGTAAAATTAGCCACAGAACTTTCTAAAAGATCTACAGGAAAGACCATCTATATACTAGATGAACCAACTACAGGCCTTCATACTGCTGATATTCACAAATTAGTCAATGTATTAAACCAACTTGTAGAGGGAGGAAATACAGTAGTAGTCATAGAGCACAATCTTGATGTGATAAAGACTGCTGACTATATAATAGACCTTGGACCTGAAGGAGGAGACAAGGGAGGTACCATAGTCACCACAGGAACTCCAGAGGAAGTAGCCAAGGTAAATGAGTCATATACTGGACATTTTTTAAAGAAAGTTTTGGATTAGGAAGATGTATATAGGTAGATAAAAGCGTGGAAACCATAAAATAATCTGTAATTACAAAAAACAGCATTTAATTTAATCCCTAACCACTTTATAAAGTGGTTAGGGATTTTTTATATAATATGTTAAAATTAATTGCAACTTTTTTTCAGATTTGGAGTCTAATAAGTACAGAAGGTGAAAAAGCCATTTGATTTAATGCGATAATATGGTATAATGATAAAAATAATTCAGGAGGATAAATTCATGTCATATATCATAGATAAATTAGGACTCTTAAAAAAATCTGAAGTAAAACTTTCTGGGGCTTCAACAAAGGATAAGAATGAGGCACTATTAAAAGTAGCAGAAGCCATAGAAGATAATAGAGGAGAAATTCTTGAAAAAAATAAATTGGATATTCAAAATGCCAGAATAGTAAAAATGTCAGAGGCTTTGATAGATAGATTGCTATTGGATGATGGCAGAATTAATGGCATAATAGAAGGAATAAAGACAGTTATTAAACTACCAGATCCAGTTTGGAAGTCTGATAAGGTATGGACCATTGAAAATGGTCTCACCATATCTAAGATGACAGTACCCCTTGGTGTAATGGGAATTGTCTACGAATCTAGACCAAATGTTACTGTAGATGCCTTTTCACTGGCTTTAAAATCTGGGAATTGTATATTGTTAAGGGGGAGTTCCTCTGCCATTAACTCAAACTTAGCCCTTGTAAAGGCAATAAAAGAAGGATTGAACAACTCAAATATTTCTTCAGATGTCATACAGTTTATTGAGGATACAGATAGAAAATATGTACTAGAAATGCTAAAGGCAAAGGACTATATTGATTTAGTTATACCAAGAGGCGGAAAAAACTTAATAGACTTTGTACTAGACAATGCTTCAGTGCCAACGCTGCAAACAGGGGAAGGTAATTGCCATGTATTTGTAGATGAGAGTGCCGACTTGGATAAAGCCTTATTGATAGTGGAAAATGCAAAAACTCATAGGGTTGGAGTATGTAATGCTTGTGAGACTTTGCTGGTACATGAAAAAATAGCAGAAAAATTCCTACCTGTACTATATGAAAAATTGAAAGACAAGGTAGAACTTAGAGGCTGTCATAGTACATTGTCTATTCTAACAATTGTAAGGGCTTCTGAACTAGACTGGTATGAAGAGTATTTAAGCCATGTATTGGCTATAAAGGTAGTCAATGGTGTAGATGAAGCTATCTCACATATAAACAAATATGGGACAAAACATTCGGAGGCTATAGTAACTGAGAACTATACAAATGCCAATAAATTTTTAAGACAGGTAGATGCATCAACAGTATATGTAAATGCCTCCACTAGATTTACGGATGGAGGAGAGTTTGGTTTTGGCGCTGAAATGGGAATTAGTACACAGAAAATCCATGCTAGGGGGCCAGTGGGGCTTGAACAGCTAGTAACCAATAAGTATGTGGTTTTAGGAGAAGGTCAAATAAGAAAGTAGGAGATTAATATGGAAGAAAATATCATAAAGGATAGCAGAAAAATAGTAATCAAAATAGGAAGTAGTACCATAACTAGTGAAGATGGATCAATTGATAAAAGGTTTTTAGATGATTTAGCTAAACAGGTTAAATCTTTAATGGATATTGGAAAAAGAGTTGTAATAGTTTCCTCTGGAGCCAGAATAGCAGGAGTAGGAACCTTGGGCAAGTGGTCTAGGAAGGAAGACATCCACTATAAACAAGCATTATGTGCCATAGGTCAAGTGGAGCTGATGGACTCCTATAGGAAAATTTTTCACAACCATGGACTTCATATTGCTCAACTATTACTTACTAGGGAAGATTTTGAAGATAAGGCCAGGACTATGAATATTAGAAACACATTATTTACCCTACTAGATGAAGGGGTAGTACCTATTATAAATGAGAATGACACAGTATGTGTAGAGGAAATAAAGATAGGAGACAATGATATGCTGGCTGCCCATGCCACTGTTTTATGGGGTGCAGACTTATTAATCATTTTATCTGATATAGAGGGAATATATGACAAAAACCCTGCTGAAAACAAGGATGCAAAACTAATTCAAGTAATAAACAATATAGAAGAAATGGAAAAATCTATTTCCATAAGTGGCAAATCATCCTTTGGAACTGGAGGAATAGCAACAAAAATTCTTGCAGCCAAAGAAGTTACCAGATATGGGGCTAATCTAATTGTGGCAAAAGGGAAAAAAGAAAATATAATACTAAACCTTTCAAATGGAGAAGAGGTAGGTACTGTGTTCCTATCATGATGAGTTAGAGAGTTTTCTCTAACTCTTTTCTATTTGACAAACAAATAACTAATTTATTCCATATATTGACACATCAAAATGTTAGTTATATAATAAGTATAACAAAAAGAATAAGGGGTGAACTATATTGTTAAAAATTGAAAACATTTCTAAATCGTATAGTAAGGGAGCTATAAAGGCAGTAGATAACATTAGCTTAGATATTAAGCCAGGGGAAATATTTGGCTTTTTAGGTCCTAACGGAGCAGGAAAGACTACCACTATAAAAATGATAGTGGGTCTACTTAAACCAGATAGTGGAAAGATTACTGTAGGTACAGTGGATGCATGGGAAAATCCACTGGAAGCAAAATCTATGATTTCTTATGTACCAGACAATCCAGAGATATACGATAGACTAAAGGGGATAGAGTACTTAAATTTTATAGCAGATATGTATGGAATTCCAAAGGATAAAAGAGAAGAAAAGATGAACTATTTTATAGAACTATTTAATATAAAAGACGCCATAGGAGATATTATAGCCAGCTATTCCCACGGAATGAAGCAAAAATTAGTTCTTACTTCAGCACTTTTAAATAATCCTAAACTATTTATCCTTGATGAGCCCTTAGTAGGACTAGACCCAAAATCAGCTTTTAACCTTAAAGAAATCATGAGAAATATGTGTAATGAAGGAAAAACTGTATTTTTTTCAACCCATGTTCTTGAAGTGGCAGAGAAACTATGTGATAGAATTGCAATAATAAACAAGGGAAAAATCATAGCCATGGGTACCATGGAAGAATTAAGGGCCCATGCTGAAGAAAGGGAGTCCTTGGAAAATATATTCTTGGAGTTGACAGAGTGATGAATAAAATAATTTCGTTAATTAAAACCGACTTCAATACTACCTTTGGTCTATCTGCCATAGCATATAGTTTTAAAGCTAAGAAAAATAGATGGCAAATTATATTATTTAGTCTAGCCATGTTGTCTATTTTACCATCTTACATTCTTATAATAAAAAGTTTGAATGGGATGTATGATATTTATAGCCAAATAGGACAGAAATCTATGTTCTTATTGTCAGGATTTTTAGGGTCTCAGATAATGATTTTCGTCTTTGGACTTTTATATGTAATGAGTAAATATTATTTTTCAAATGATTTAACTCATTTAGTACCATTGCCTATTAAGCCATCCCATATCATAGGAGCAAAATTTGGAACTCTTATGCTTAGTGAATATCTAACTTCACTTCCTATTATACTGCCATTTATTATTATATATGGAGTAAAGGGTGGTGAAGGACCTATTTATTGGCTATATTCAATATTATTAGTAGCCTTTCTTCCAGTAATACCTCTAGTATTAGCTTCAATTGTAATTATGATATTTATGAAATACACAAACATTGGAGCAAGGAAGGATTTAATCAGGATTATTAGTGCAGTACTTTTTATCGTGGTTATGGTATATGTACAGCTTAAAATTCAAACAATAGCACAGAAAGCCTTAATGGAAGGAGATAATTTTCTTATAAATTTAATAACAGATTCCAATCTATTAGTAAAGAAATTGGGGATAGGATTTCCACCATCTATGTGGGGAGCTTTGTCATTGTCAAACAACTCTAATGTTATTGGAATAATTAACTTAACATCTTTCATAGGAGTAGCTATAATAAGTTTTCTTATAATGATATTTTTATCTGAAAAGTTATTTTTTGATGGTCTAATAGGTAATATAGAAGTATCAGCTTCAAAAGGAAAAAATAGAAAAAAACTATCCTTATCAGATTCAGTTAGACAGACAAAACCATATTTAGCCTTGGCTAAAAAAGAAGTTACAATGCTCTTTAAAACTCCGATTTACTTGATGAATGCAGTTGGTGGAGTAATAATACTTCCTCTAATATTTGCCATGTCAAACATTTCTGGTGGAGACCAGTCCATGGATCAACTTATAAAACTTTTAGGCATTAACCAAGGAATAATTGCCTTAGTTGGCATAGGATTTATTGTAGCATTAGGAATGTTAAATAGTATAGGTTCTACCACCTTTTCTAGAGAAGGAAAATGTTTTTGGATACAAAGAACTTTACCTATAAAAGTAGAAGACCAAATAATTGGTAGGGTTTTATCTTCCTTGGCTGTTCAAGTATTAGGAGTAATAGCTTTATTAGTTAGTTTAACTTTTATTGTAAAATTAGAAATTACAACTATGATGTTGATAACACTTCTAGGACTTTTAGGAAGTATTCCTATGACTCAACTTGGAATGATAATAGATATATTAAGACCATTACTAGATTGGGATAATCCTCAGAAGGCCATGAAGCAAAACTTGAATGTGTTAATCGGCATGGGGATAGGTACCATATATGCTGGAGCACTGGTATTGTTAGTAATGAAAATATTAGACAAGGTAGATATAAATCTAATATATGGAATTTTGACATTAGTATTTGTTATATCATCTATAGTATTATTTAGTGTGCTAAAAAAACTCATTATAAAACAATTCGAAGTCCTGGAATAAAAACTTCACTTTATCTGTTGGCATAGGGTTGAATTTAGTGTATAATAAATTTATGGCATAGGGGGTGGGGGTATGGCTATGATAAAAAAAGAAAGATTAAGAATAGGATTATTAATAGTAAGCCTAATTTTTATTTTAGTAGGATTATATAGAGAAGAGGTAATGACTGTCCTAGTCAAGGCCATCAACATATGTTTGGAGTGTGTAGGAATTGGTTAAAATAAAAAGGAAATTAGTTCAAATAATCACTGCCATATCCACCAATAGCTACATAGCTGGATTTATAAAGGGAGATATTTACAAAGGAAAATTAAAGCAATTTTGTGTTCCTGGACTTAATTGTTATTCATGTCCTGGGGCTTTGGGTTCATGTCCCATAGGTAGTCTTCAGGCAGTCATAGGTTCTGCAAAATACCAGATATCCTTTTATGTATTAGGCATAATTACCTTTTTTGGAAGTTTACTGGGAAGGTTTGTCTGTGGATGGCTTTGTCCCTTTGGACTAATCCAAGAATGGATACATAAAATACCTTCAAAAAAACTTAGGATATCTAGTAAAAATCCTGCAAAATATTTGAAGTATATTATACTTTTAGTATTTGTAATAGTCTTACCTATGTTTGTGGTCAATAGAATTGGAATGGGAGACCCTTTCTTTTGTAAATATATTTGCCCTGCAGGAACTCTAGAGGCAGGGATACCCTTGATTATCTTGAATCCATCATTGCGTCAAGCCATAGGAGCTATATTTTCTTGGAAAGTTTTTTTACTATTACTGACTATTGTAGCATCAATTTTTATAGCTAGACCCTTCTGTAGATTTATTTGTCCCTTAGGAGCAATCTATGGAATGTTTAATCCAATATCCTTCTATAAACTTAGGGTAGCAGATGAAAAATGCGTTAGGTGTAATAAATGTACAAAGGCCTGTCCAATAGTGATAGAAACCTATAAAACACCTAATAGCCCTGAATGCATCAGATGTGGAGAATGTATTCAAGCATGTCCTACAAATGCAATTACATCTAGCTTTAGTTTAAAAGAAGGAGATGGAACTAAAGGAGTAAACAGTAAAAAGGCAGAAATTCAATAAGAGGTGAAGAAATGAGGAAGAAAAATTTATTTATTTTATTTGTATTAATTTTAGGACTAACACTATCTGCATGTGCTACAAAGGATGCTAAAGAAGATAATGTAGTAGAAAAAGTTGAAGAAGATCCAGTAGTTGAAGTAGATGAACAACCATCAAATGGAAAAATTGGTCAAATGCCTCCCTTTGTTTTGAAAAATATAGAAGGGACGGAGATTTCTTCTAATGTATTTGGAGACTACGATATTACAATTATCAGCTTATGGCAAAGCACTTGAGGTCCTTGTATGGGAGAGCTGGAAGCTCTAAATGTGATTTATGATGAATACAAGGATAAAGGTATAAATGTACTAGGAATTGCCCTTGATGATGTTGAGAATTTTGGGGATGAAGGCATAAAGAAAGTAATAGAAGTTTTAGAATTAGATTTTCCCAATGTAATTACAGATAGGGACTATATTGGTGAATTAGTAAAGTTTGTAACCGGTACTCCTACAGCTGTTGTAGTAGGCAAAGACGGAGAGTTTTTGATGGATTTGATAGTTGGATCTGGAGGAAAAGACAGAGACATTCAAAGGTTTAAAGAGATAATTGAAGAGTTACAAAATAAATAGGCACAGATTATCTGTGCCTTTTAATATTAAATAAGTCTTGAGTAATATTCAACAACCAGCTGGTCGTCAATTTCTATAGGGATTTCTTCTCTTTCTGGAAGCCTTATTAAAGTACCAGACATATTATTTTCATTTTTTTCTAAATAAGGAAATTCATTTAGTAAAAATGAATTAAAGTTTTCTCTAAAAAGCTCTATGCTTTTAGATTTTTCCCTTAATTCTATGATATCTCCCACTTGAACCCTATATGAAGGAATATCTATTTTTTCCCTATTTACAAGGATATGTCCATGTACTACCATTTGTCGAGCCTGTCTAATGGATGAAGCAAATCCCAGTCTATATACTAGATTATCTAACCTTGTTTCCAAAATCTTAACAAGGGCATGGCCAGTTTGATCTTGAGATTTTTTTCCTATTCTAACATACTTTGCAAATTGCTTTTCCATTACACCATAGTATCCTCGAAGCCTTTGTTTTTCTAGAAGTTGTCTTCCATACTCTGTAAGTTTTTTATCATCTCTAGAAGTCCCTTTAGTGGCCCGTGTCATTGCTTTAGGATGACCACAAACATTTAATCCTAATCTCCTAGATTGTTTAAATCTAGGACCCATCATTTTTGCCAATGTTTTCATCTCCATCAAAATTATTTGCCGCGATAATTTTGAGCCAATCATATTATAACATAGGATAAAAAAGAAGTAAATGATAATTGTTATCATTTACTTCGAATTTAAATAAAATAATATCTCTTGAATATTATAGTTTATTTGCCCTTTCTCTGATAAGTATATCTTCATCATCTATGGGCTCACCTAAGACTATACCATGGGGTGTAGCTTTATTGTTTTCATCAAGAAATACAAAGGTGATAAAACCATCAGACAATATGTCATCACTATTATTCCTAGTTATTTTACCATATACTACAAAGCTACTTTTTCCAACCTTTGCAATTCTTGATTCTAAATTGATAACATCTCCTCTATTAGCAGGCATTTTAAATGACATTCCATGTATATTAACACATACTAAATTTTCTGGCTGTTCAGTGATTTTAGCACCGACTATAAAACAAGCTTCCACAAACCATTCTGCCATTCTTCCAGCAAATAAAGTTCCATGATGATTTAAATCCTCAGATTTAACAAGCCTAGATATTTTAATTATCTCCATTATTTTCCTCCTTAGTTTCCATTATGATAAATATGACGACAACCCATATTATAACAAAACATAAATTAAAATCAAATCATATTTATTATTTACATCTGGAATGATATAGTATTAGTATAGATTAAATTTATTCCTTGTTTAGAGTGCCGAAATATATTATAATCATTAAGTTAAAGATAAACTAGTAATAAAGGAGATAAGGAATGGAACAAAGGCATTTTGAGGAAAACAAAATAATAAGAAATAAAATATTAGCAATGATTTTACCTATTACCATTGAAAATATTTTACAGATGACAGCAGGATTAGTTCTTATGGCTATGATTGGTAGAATAGACACTTTGGCAGTAGGAGCCATTGGTATAGCCTCTGTTCTATATAAGATAGTATGGGCGATCTTTAAGGGAATTGCAACAGGAACATCTGTTATCGCAGCCCAATCCTATGGAGCCGCAAACTATAAAAAATTAAAGTCTATATCAGAGCAATCCTTCATAATTACTGTTTCCATAGCCATTTTACTTCAGCAATTGTTGTATTGGTTTGCTAGGCCACTCTTAACAGTATTTAATCCAAGTCCTGATTTACTAGGAAATGGAGAAATATATTTGAAGATTATTTCCTGGTCCTTACCCTTTGCAGCTATAATCCTTTTAGTAGCAGGAATACTTCAAGGCATGGGCAATGCAAGGACCCCAATGATATCAATTGCCGTTTTAAATATAGTAAATATTATTTTAGGCTACATATTTATTTTTGGGAAAGGATGGGGTTTAAAGGGTGCAGGATATGCTTACAATATAGCCTATATTGTGTCAGCCATATTTGGTGTAGTGATTTTATTTGGGAAAAATGGAGTTCTTACAAATATGGGTGGAAGATTTAATTTTAAATTTATACAAGAAGAAGCTATGAGTATACTTAAACTTGGACTTCCCACTTCCTTTGAGACAGCATTTTGGCAGGCATCATCCATATTTCTTACAAGGGCTATTCTAACCTATGGAGAAGTTGCCTATGCTGCATATCAGCTGGGACTACAAGCAGAAGCTATTTCTTATATGCCAGCCACAGGATTTGGAATTGCAGCTACCACCTTCGTTGGACAGGCGTTAGGAAGTAGAAACAAAGAAATAGGTAAAAGATATCTTAAAAGACTAATTAAATATACAATTATTATAACCATATTTGCAGGTGGTACAATGATTTTGTTCCCTAAGCCTATGATGGGCGTTTTAACAGATGATGTTGAAGTAATTAGAATTGGAGCCATGTATTTAATAGTTATGGGCTTAACCCAATTGCCACAAAATATTTCAGGAGTGTTAAATGGAGCATTGAGAGGTGCAGGATATGCTAAGGTTCCTATGATAAATGCAGGCATAGGTCTTTGGGTCATAAGGGTTCCTTTTATAATGTCTATGGCCTTTATTTTCAAAACTGATATACTTTGGATTTGGATAGGCATAGGAATAGACATGTGTTTTAGGCTTATATTTTCCTATTTGTATTTTAAGAAGAAGGATATTTTTGAAAGAGATTTATTAGTCTTAGAATAAGACCCTAGATAAGGAGTGAGATTGGTTGAAGGATATAGAAATAGCAAAAGAACTCTTAAAAAAAGACAATTTAGCCATGGTGGTTGTAAAAGATGGAGAAGTAGTTTTTAAAAGCTTAGACAAGGGTATAAAACCTATGTATATTTTGGCCACAGAAATGAAGGAAAAGGCTATAGGTGCTTCATTGGCTGATAAAGTAGTAGGAAAAGGAGCAGCTTTATTATGTGGGTATATAAGTATCAAGGAAATATATGGTGAGTTAATTTCAGAGGGAGGTATGGAGACTTTAGATAAATATAAAATTCCATATACTATGGATAAGTCTTGTAGCTACATAAAAAACAGAGATAAAACAGACTACTGCCCAATAGAAAGGCTATCCTTAGATACGGAAGACCCTATATTACTCCTAGAAAAGATAAAAGGTTTTTTTGCATCAGTAGCTAGGGGATAGGTTTACCGTTACATAATATTTAAAAGACGAGGAGGAGATTTAATGTACGAAAAGAATAATGTTAGAAATCTAGTTATAGCAGGATTGATGTTAGCTCTAGGGGTCATTATACCAACCATATTTCATAGCACAGGAATACCTGGCAATGTATTTTTACCTATGCATATTCCTGTTTTAATAGGAGGATTTTTGTTGCCACCTTACTTAGGATTTTTGTTGGGGGTGCTAACTCCTTTGATTAATTCTTTAATTACTGGTATGCCAGTTTTTTTCCCAATGGGCATAATTATGATTTTTGAATTAGGTATGTATGGTTTAATGGCCTCATTGTTATATAGAAAGTTAAAGTTACCTTCCGTAATTGCACTTATATTGTCTATGATAGGTGGAAGGCTAATGGCAGGTGTAGTAGTTTTTATTTTAGCTGCTTTTTTTGCAATAAAGATGGACCCTATGTTGTTTATCATTGGAGGAATAACCACTGGACTTCCTGGTATTATTATTCAATTAGTCTTAGTACCTACTTTAATCTATAGTATTGTAAAATATACTACTATTGATTTTGACTATTAATTTGAGGAGGAGAGTTATGGGTATCTTAATCAAAAATGTTAATTTAATTCCTATGAGTGAAAAAAGGGAAGTAATAGAAAACACAAATATATATATTCAAGATGGAAAAATAGTCCATATTGGTGAAATTAAAAAGGAGTTGGAAGTTACAAGAGTAATAGATGGGAAAAACAAAGTAGTCATGCCAGGATTGATTAATAGCCATACTCATTTGGGGATGTCTTTACTTAGAAATTTTGCTGATGATCTTCCATTACATGACTGGCTGACCAAGAAAATATGGCCAATAGAAGCTAAATTAACAAGTAAGGATATATATTGGGGTTCACTTTTAAGCATGGTTGAGATGATACAGGGTGGAACTACAGCATTTTGCGATATGTATTTTTCAATGGAAGGAGTAGGCAGGGGATTAGAGGAGTCAGGAATAAGGGGAGTATTGACAAGGGGATTAATAGAAGAACAGGGACAATCTCAGATTAAATTAAATGAAACTAAAGAGCTATATAAAAATTGGCACGGAAAAGGAAATGGAAGGATTAAGGTCATGGTAGCCCCTCATGCACCATATACCTGCAGTCCAGACTTCTTGTTGGAAGCTTTGAACTTGGCTAAGGAATTAGATACTGGGATTCATATACATCTTTCTGAAACTAAGAAGGAAGTAGAAGATAGCTTTAAAATTCATGGTAAGTCACCAATTAGACATGTATATGATTTAGGAATATTTGAAGTGCCAACTATAGCAGCCCATTGTGTCCATGTAGATGATGAGGATATAGAGATTATGAAGGAAAAGAATGTATCCCCAGTTAATAATCCAAGTAGTAATTTGAAATTAGCCAGTGGATTTGCACCAGTAGAAAAGATGTTAAAACGAGGAATACCTGTGGCTCTAGGCACTGATGGATCTTCATCTAACAATAATCTAAATATGTTTGAAGAAATCAATTTGGCCGCCATAATAAATAAGGCTGTAAATATGGATGCAGTATCAGTACCTGCAAAATCAGCCTTAGAAATGGCAACTATAAATGGAGCCAAAGCACTACAATGGCATAATGAAATAGGCTCAATAGAAGTAGGAAAGAGGGCTGATATGATACTGATTGACATGGATAAGCCCCATCTTTATCCTCAGCACAATATAATATCTTCCTTAGCATATTCTGTTCAAGCCTCTGATGTAGATACAGTAATAGTAGATGGGAAGATTATAATGGAAAAGAGAGAAATAAAAACACTAGATGTTGAGAAAATTAAATTTATGGTTGAGAAACACACAAAAGATTTAATAAATCGATAATATAATGGTCATTAGGACTTTTCCTAATGACCATTATATTTTTTGCTTAATTTGGTAATAATTCTAAAAAAACTATAGGTGATAATCTTGATTTCAAACAATATAGACAGGAATAGAGAAGAATTAAAAAATATATTTAATAATACGAGTGACTTAATCCTATATGAATTTAAAACTCAGTCAAATCATCGGGCATTGGTAGGATATATAGATGGACTTATTGACAGAAGTGGGTTAAATGATAATTTGATAAAGCCATTAATAGAAAATTTAAGTTCTGTCAAGGATGTGTTATCCACTGTTTTTATTGCAGGAGCCAAAGAAGTGAGTAAAATGGAAGAAATTTCATTTCCCATGACACTAGGAAATGTAGTGTTGTTCATAGAAGATATGGAACGGGCATATTTATTTGAGTTAGGATTTTGGGAGAGAAGGACAGTAGAAGAATCTGGAAGTGAAAGGGTAGTTAGAGGGCCAAAGGAAGGATTTATTGAAGATATTAATGTTAATAAAACTCTTCTAAGAAGAATAATTAGAAATAATAATTTAGTATTTGAAGATTATACTGTAGGTGTTCAAACTAATACTCAGATTTCATTGGTTTATATAGAAGGTATAGCAAAACAAGAGATATTAGACGAATTAAGAAGAAGAATACAAAAAATCACAGTAGATGGTATATTAGATACAGCTTATATAGAGCGTTATATAGAAGATGCCCCTAGAACGATGATATCTACAATTGGTCATACGGAAAAACCTGATGTGGCAGTTGGAAAAATTTTAGAAGGAAGAATTGCCATGCTTTGTGATGGAACACCAGATGTCCTAACAGTACCAAAAGTGTTTATAGAAAATTTACAAACAGCTGAAGACTATTATTCAAGGCCACAATATGGAATATTTCTTAGGATTTTAAGGATTTTTGCTTTATTTACTTCCATTATGCTACCAGGTTTTTTTGTTGCACTAAAAACTTTTCATCAAGAAATGATACCTACAAAGCTACTTATGTCCATGGCAAAAAACATAGAAGGAGTTCCATTTACAGCATTAATAGAAGCCTTACTTATGATATTATTTCTTGAGTTGATAAAGGAGTCAGGGCTAAGAATACCAAACAATATAGGTACGGCAGTAACAGTAGTAAGTGGCCTAGTATTAGGGCAGACGGCAGTTCAGGCAGGACTTGTAGGGCCTATCATGGTTATTGTTGTGGCTACTGCTGGAATATCAGAGTTTATAATCCCACAGCAAAGGGAGATGATAGTTATATATAGGCTAATAATACTTTTGTTAGGAGGATTTCTAGGATTATATGGTGTAGCCTGTGGAATAATAGTATTTACAGTACATCTTGTTTCCTTAAAGTCCTTTGGAGTTCCATATATGTATCCTATTGCACCCTATGATAGAGAAGGAATGAAGGACTTCATTTTTTTGCGCTCTATAAAGGAAATGAATTATAGACCAAAAGCCATGACAAATAATAAGGCAAGGAAAAGGAATGAGAAAGTTGATAAAGAAAAATAAAATTATAATTTTAGCATACATACTTATGAGTTCCATACTTCTCACATCATGCATTGGGAGTCGTGAGCTACAAACTTTGGCCATAGTTACAGCTATTGGATTAGATAGGGAGGGTGAAGAAGTATTAATTACTTGCGAAATCATAAACCCAACAACAGCTAGTAGTTTGATGTCGAGTAGTCCTACCTCCAGTACAAATAATATAGTATTTGCCCAAGGAAAAGGAAGAACAGTTTTTGAAGCTATAAGGGATATTCCTTTGCATTTTGACAGAAAATTATTTTTTTCCCATAGTAATGTACTAATATTAGGAGAAGAATTTGCTAAAAGAGGAATAACAGAATTCATGGATATATTCTTAAGAGATAATGAACCAAGAGAAAATTTATATATGGTAGTTGCAAAAGGTGTAATGGCCTATGAGATAATGGGAGTAAGAGGAGAACTAAGCCAATCTGCAGGAAACTATATATATGATATTATAGAAAATTTCAAATACAATGGAAAGTGCGTAGAAATGACTATGAGTGAGTATTATAGATATTATTATGATGTAAGTAACGAACCTGTCATAGGGGTTGTTGAAAAAATAGAAAAAAAAGTAATAGATGAAGAAAGAAAAAAAGATACACCCACAAAATATATTTTAGATATTTCAGGTGGAGCAGCCTTAAAACGAGATTATTTATTAGGATATTTTTCAGAAGATGAAATATTTGGATATAATTTTATTACAAATGGAATAAAGGGAGGTTTGATAACATTTAAGACTCCTAAAGGATTGACTAAAGGGGCTGCTATTATTGGAAAAGAAGGGGAGTTTACTTCAGTAGAGATATTTTATGCTAAAACTAAAAGAAATATAGAAATAACTGAAGGAAAAATACTTCTAAATATAGATGTAAAACTAAGGGCTGGATTAGGAGAAGAAAGCAAAGCAGTAGATGTAGGAAATCTAGAAGTGATCCACATATTGGAGGAAGCAAGTTCAAAAGAGGTAAAGAGACTAATATCTGCAACCATGGATAAGGGACAAAAACAGTTTAAACAGGACAACTTTAGTATAGGGGAAATAGTACATCAACAACATCCTGAAGTTTGGAAAGAGATTAGCAAGGATTGGAACAGTATATTTCCTGAAATATCCTACAAAGTGAATGTGGAAATAGATATAGTTAAAACAGGAATTATTAATGTACCTAGTAATTTAAGGAAAAGGAGATAAAGATGATGAACGAAAAGGTTTCCTCAAGACAAATAATATTTCTCATAATTATTAATAGGATTACCACCATACTCACTGTAATGTCTACAATCTATATGTCTCCAGCTAATCAGGATATATGGATTATTATTATCCTTTCATTTTTCTATACCATGCTGTCTTCTATTCCCTTATTGTATTTAGCAAATAAGTTTAATGATTTTACAATAATTGGATATTTAGAGAAGATATTTGGTAAAGTTTTAGGGAAGGGTATAGGGGCTTTATACGGAGTTTTCTTTGGAACCATAGCTATTTTATTTTCCTATATAACTATTCAAATGATACGATCTTCATTTTTAACTGATACAAAACCTGGGATGATTATAAGCGTATTAATAGTCATTTGTGTATATATTAGTTCTAAAGGGATGGGAACAATGCTAAGCTCTGGAGAATTATTTATCCCCATTATTTTAACTTCACTCATTGCCTTTGCATTTCTTGGATACAAGAATATAGACCTGAGCCTATTGCTACCAGTATATAAAGACTCAAACTTTTTAGACATCAATATTGGTGCAATCCAATTGAGCCTTATTTTCATTGATATTTACCCATTAACAGTGATTGTGCCAAAACTTGAAGACAAAAAACACATAAACAAAATATTTGTTAAATCTGTTTGTTACTCTTTGTTATTCGTACTAATGGTAGTGATAGTAACTCAAACTGGATTAGGAATAGAACAAGCTAAACACTCAAATTTTCCATTTTTAACATATGTTAGAAGAATTAAGGCCTACTCCGTATTTGAAAGGATTGAATCAGTATATACTATTATGTGGATATCGGCTATGATAATTAAGATTACTACATACATATATTTGTCTTATCAATCTTTTAAGGAAATATTTAGAAAACAAAAAAAGGGTATATCCCTATATATAATAGGAGCTTTAGTGGGTTTAACAACTTATTATTTAGCTGAGATTAATCCAATGATGGTAGAAATTAAACCCATTCAGCTTTCAGAATATATTTATTACTTTATATTTAAGACTTTAATTCCTTTAATAGCTTTAGTAGTATATTTATTTAGAAGAAAATCTTTTGAAAAACAAGAAAGGTTAGGAAATTTCAGGTAAGGTTATTATAACCTCAGTTCCTTCACTATATTTACTTTTTATATCTATTGTACCGTCATGGGCAGCAACTATGGATTTCACAATAGATAGACCTAGGCCTGTTCCACCAGTATCCTTATTTCTAGATACATCAGCTCTATAAAATCTTTCAAATATATGGGAGAGATCCTCTTCTTTTATTCCCATACCATTATCAACTACTTTGATTATGGCTTTATCTTTATCTTTTTTAAGTTTTACTAATACTTGGCCTTCATCATCAAGATATTTTATAGAATTGGAAAGCAGATTATACATTATCTGTTTTAGCTTGTTTTTATCCATTGTGATAAAAATACTGTCTTCAATATCAGTTATTAGGCTATAACTTTCTTTATTGTATAAAGGAATAATGTTGGTTACAATATCCCTTAGTTCATTGGATAGATTGAATCTGCTTTTATTTAAAACAAGCTCAAGTTCTTCAGATTTAAAAGAATCTTTTAAATCATCGACTAAAGTAGATAATCTGTCTATTTCTTCCATTAAAATCTCAAGATGTGCTTCACTAGGCTCCCATATCTTATCTATAATGGCCTCAAGATGGGACTTAAGTGTTGATAAGGGAGTTCTAAGTTCATGGGAAATATTTGAAGCATATTTTCTCCTTATATCCTCTTGTTTTGCCAAAGTTTCTCCAAGATAGTTTATAGAGTTAGACAATTCAACAATTTCTTTTGTATTAGTACTAACATTAGATCTTTTATTTAAGTTTCCCTTACGCATTTCAACTGCAGTATTTCTAATGTCCATTAGAGGAGTAGTTAAGGAACGAGACAATATTATGCTAGTTCCACTTCCAAGAAGGATTGTCAATATGGCTGAAATAAAAAAGGATTTAGCTAAAGTATCTTTAAAAATAATAGCTGATTCAGTTAAATAAGAGTTGTCAATATATCCTAAAATCAACTTTCCCACGGTAACACCTTCTTCAAGAAGAGGAAATGACTTTTCTACATAATTACCTTCAGGAATATTGTGGACTTCCATCATTCTTCTATGCATACCACCCATGCCACCCATACTACTCCTAGTTGAAGCATATATTACATTATCATTCAAATCCCGTATTTCGATAGAGATATCCTCTAATGAGGCATAGGAGTTTATTTCTCTTTGATATAACTTGTATCCATTACTTATATATAAAGCATTTAATTCATGGCTTATTTGTTGAAGTTTACTTTCTTGTTCCTTCACTAAATAGTTTTCAAATCTATTATTTATCATAAAATTAGATATAAAACTAATAATAATAATAGAAACTAAAATAGAGAAGATAAAAGAAAGAGCAAGTTTTTTAGATAGTTTCATGTCTTTAACCTCCAAATAGGTATTTGTTAATTATATTATAGCAGTAAATATTGAAGTCATTGCAAAAAAATAAAAATATTTTTTATTCTTCATATTTTCTTCACATTCTATTTATATAATGAGGTTAGAAAATTGAAAGGAGAGATGTATTATGAAAAAGAAAATATTTGTAGGAGCTTTAGTATTAATTATTGGGATTGGTTCTTTAGTGGGATATGCAGAAGAAGTTCAAACTCCAAATATCCTACCAGGATACAGAAACCCAGCATTTAGCCTAGAAGAAAGAGAGGCATGGTTTAAGGAAAGAACAGAGTATAGAAAAGATCAACTAAAAAAGGCTTTAGAAAGTGGATTGATTACAGAAGAAGAAGCTAAAGTTTGGGAAGAGCATTTCGCTTATATGGATGAATTCCATGCTAAAAATGATTTTCTACCAGGCGGCTGTGGTGGATTTGGCCGTGGTATGGGAATGATGAGAGGCGGCGGATTTAGAGGTGGAATGATGAGAGGCGCAACTTGGAACAGATAAGTTCAATAAAAAACTAAGAGATTTTCTCTTAGTTTTTTATTGCTTTTCAACCCCAAACTTATATCCTGCCCCATAAATTGTATGGATATATTCAGGAGCTTTTGGGTTAGTTTCGATTTTTTGTCTAATATTTTTTATATGGGTATCTATGGTTCTATCGAAGCCTTCATATTCTTCACCAAAGGCAGAGACTATGAGCTGTTCCCTAGAGAGTACATTGTTTTGATTTGTTACTAAAGTTAATAATACCTTAAATTCATTAGTTGTAAGAGTTACAGTTTCATTGTTTTTTCGAACTATCATTTTGTCTACTTCAATCTCTAAATCTCCATTATTGAAGCTAAGCTTTTCGGCTCCTGGTCTAGAGTGAGGATAGGCTCTTCTAAGTAGTGCCTTAACACGACTAACTAATTCCCTAGGACTAAAGGGCTTGAGTACATAATCATCGGCACCGATTGACAAACCTTCTATCCTGTCTTCTTCATGGGTTTTGGCTGTTAGCATTATAATAGGCACATCAGATGTAGCTCTTATCATTTTACATACTTCTTCCCCTGAGATTTTAGGAATCATCAAATCTAACACAATTAAATGTATATCCTCATTATAAAATAGGTCCAAAGCCTTTTCTCCATCATTGCCTAAGAATACATTAAAACCTTCTTTAATTAAATAGGCCTGAATCACATCTGAAATATTTTTTTCATCTTCAACTACAAGAATATTGTTGTATTCCATTAAAATCACCCTACTATAATATTACACTAAAAAATAAAAAAAATATAGTGCTAATAAAAAAATACTTTATTTTTATCAACTATTATGTTATACTTGAATATAATAGTTAAAACATACTAAAATGCTATGAATTGGTAAAGTAGATTATATAGGGTATCTCAGAGAAGATTCTGTTGGTGAGAGGAATCTATACAATATATATTTGAAGTGCACCAAGGAGCGTAGAGTCGAAGTATTAGTAGACTTGTACGGTAGTTCCCGTTATAGAACTAGAGTATGAGAGTACTTGAATTGAGCTGGGGATTACCCTAAGCAGAGTGGAACCGCGAAACTAACCTTTTGCCTCTGTATATTTATTATACATAGGTAAAAGGTTTAATTATTTTAAGGGAGAGTTTTTATTAAATAAAATGGGAGGTAATAAAATGATATTTAACAATATCTATGAAACAATAGGTAAAACACCAATTATTAGATTAAATAGTATTAAGGAAGAAGGAGAGGCAGAAATACTTGTAAAAGTTGAGTCCTTTAATCCATCTGGAAGTGTGAAGGATAGGGCATCTTTATATATGATTGAAGTTGCTGAAAAAGAAGGGTTATTGACTAAAGGTGGAACAATAATAGAGCCTACCAGTGGCAACACAGGTGTTGGTCTGGCCATGATAGGGGCAGCAAAAGGGTATAATGTGATCCTAGTTATGCCAGATACTATGAGTATAGAAAGAAGAAAGCTAATGGAAGCATATGGAGCCAAGATTTTTTTAACTGAAGGAAAATATGGTATGGCAGGCTCCGTAGAGCTGGCAGAAAAACTAGCTAAAGAAAACAATTATTTTATGCCAAATCAATTTTCCAATGAAAACAATCTTAGGGCACACTATGAAACCACAGGTATTGAATTAATAGAAGATACAAATGGTAAAATAGATGGTTTTGTTGCAGGAGTTGGAACAGGTGGCACCATATCAGGAGTAGGCAGAAGACTAAAAGAGTATAATAAGGATATAATTTTGGTAGCAGTACAGCCAACAAAGTCCCCTGTCTTAACAGGAGGAACTGCCAGTGGGCATAAGATACAAGGTATAGGAGCAAACTTTGTACCAGATATATTTGATAATAAAGTAGTGGATGAAATACTTAGTATTGATGAAGAAACTGCATATTCATATGCAAGAAAGCTAGGAATACACGAAGGAATACTATGTGGTATCTCATCAGGAGCTAATGTGGCTGCTGCAAAGATTATAGCAAAGAGACTAGGAGAAGGAAAAATAGTAGTAACAATTCTTCCTGATACTGGAGAAAGATATTTATCTACAGATTTATATGTTAGAGGTGATTAAATGTTAAAAGATTTAATAAATGAAGCAAAAAATATATTAGAAAAAGACCCTGCAGCTAAGGGCTTATTTGAGACCATGTTTTTTTATCCAAGCACAAAGGCCTTATTTTATCACAGGATTGCACATAAACTATATAAAAGAAAAAGATTTACTTTATCCTGGATAATATCCCAAAGAGCTAGAAGGCTTACGGGAATTGAAATCCATCCTGGAGCCACAATAGGAGAAAAACTATTCATTGATCATGGAATGGGTGTAGTAATAGGTGAAACTGCTGAAATAGGCAATAATGTTTTGATGTATCATGGTGTCACTTTAGGAGGCACAGGGGGAGAGAAAAACTCTAAGAGGCATCCTACCATAGGTGATGATGTAATAATAGGAGCAGGAGCTAAAATACTTGGCCCCATAACTATAGGGAAAGGAGCAAAAATAGGTGCAAACTCTGTGGTTCTAGAAGATGTACCTCCATATACTACGGCAGTAGGTGCCCCAGCTAGAATAATTAAGAAAAAGAAAAGTGAGTATTTCTATGTAGTGTAGAAAGTCAAACAAAAAGGATCATCCTCACTGTTTGAAATTTCTTGTTTACAATTATTAATTCTAGAGTATAATATATATAATAAGCACGATGAACAAGAATAGTAATCATGATACAAGGTCTAAAGCGAGCTGGGAATGGTGGAAGCCCAGTGATACTATTGTGATGAATGGACTTGTGAGTATATATCTGAAAAAAGTAGGATATAGGGCTAATCACCCTTAAATGATTAGAGTTGGCTTTTTAGCAAAAAGAGTGGTACCGCGGAAATTAACCCTTTCGTCTCTTAATATGAGATGGAAGGGCTTTTTTAATGTGAATTTAAATAAATGGAGGGGATTTTGATGGAAAAGAAAATTGTTTTTAGTGGAGTACAGCCTTCAGGAAAATTAACCATAGGGAACTATCTAGGAGCAATAAAAAATTGGGTTGAGTTACAGGACGAATATGACTGCTACTATTGTATAGTTGATCTACATGCCATTACAGTACCACAAATACCCAAGGACTTAAGGAGAAGCACTTTAGAAGTATTGGCTCTATATTTGGCTTGTGGATTAGACCCAGAAAAGTCTACCATATTTATACAGTCCCATGTACCTGCCCATGCAGAGTTGACTTGGGTATTAAACACCATGTCCTATATGGGACAATTAGGTAGGATGACCCAATATAAGGAGAAATCAAAAAGATCAGAGGAAAATTTAAATGCAGGGCTATTTACCTATCCAGTGCTAATGGCTGCAGATATACTCTTATATCAAGCTGACTTAGTACCAGTAGGGGAAGACCAAAAACAACACTTAGAATTGGCTAGGGACTTAGCCATTAGATTTAATAATAAGTATAGTGAGACTTTTAAGGTGCCAGAACCAGAAATAAGGGAAGTAGGAGCTAGAATAATGAGTCTACAAAATCCAGAAGCTAAGATGAGTAAATCAGATCAAGATGAAAATGGATATTTACTGATTTTAGATGATAAGGATACCATTAGACGAAAGATTAAAAGGGCAGTTACAGATTCCTTAGGAATAGTAGCATATAATGAGGAGCAATTAGGACTTAAAAATTTACTAGAGATATATAGCATATTTTCAAAAGAGGAAATACCTAATATAGTTAATCGATACGAAGGTCAAGGATATGGTAAGTTTAAAGAGGATTTGGCAGAGGCAGTCATCGAAGGACTTTCACCTATTAAAGACAAATATGATTACCTGATTAACAATAAAGATTTTATTGAAAAAATCTACAAAGAAGGTGCAGAAAAAGCTGAATATCAGGCCATGAAAACACTTAGAAAAGTGTATAAAAAGGTAGGTTTTATTCAAAGATAGGGGGAAGTGTTAATGACATGGCTAAGATATTTTTTTAGAGGTAATCCTGATGGATATGTATTTCCAATATGGAGCTTAACACATTTTGCAATGCTTGTTATTGCATTTTCGGGTATGGAGCTTATATTAATAAATAAAAAAAGATTAAAGAACTCTAAAATAGGCAAAAACTTTAAAATTCTTATGATTTTAGCACTAAGTATGCAACAGATACTTTTATATTTATGGTATGGATTTTCAGGATATTTTACGATACATGAGAGTCTTCCCCTATATAATTGTAGAATAGCCATTATATTTACAATTCTAGCATTAATAACGGATAAGAAACTTTTTAAGAATGTAGGATGTTATTGGGGGGTAGCTGGAGCCATATTAGCTTTAGTCATGCCCAGTGATTTGGATCCATTTTCATTTCCCCACTATACTAATATATCCTTTTTTCTGGGACATATTTTATTATTATGGTCTACAGTATATATTTTAGTGGTTGATGAATATAGGATAGATAAAACTAGCTTAAAAGCCATATTATATTTTACCAATATCTATCATTTATTGATCTATGTATTTAATATATTTACAGACTCAAATTATTGTTATTTAGTTAATCCACCTATTGCTAAGGATTTTTTTGAAAGGGTTATGTCTCCAAGAACATATAGTTTAACTGCGTTTTTAATATTTAATATATTTATGATGTTTGTTTATATTACAGCAAAAACCATATATAAAGTCTTAGGTGCAGATGAAGATATGGCTAAATTTGCATCTTAGAGGATTATTGAAAATCAAGCTATTTTGGTAGCTTGATTTTTACATCAATTTAAGAAAAAACTTTCTAGTCCAATCAATTATATTTTGACTGGTTTCTATAATATCATCATTATGAAAAACTGCACAATATTTTCTATTTTTATGCTCATATAGAGGGTCATAATACTTTATTATAAGTTCTTCTATTACTTGTTTATATTCATGTTGATTAACTAATTCTATATACTTATCAATATTTTTATCACCTAAATACTTTCTTAAAAGGTTTAGAGAAGATATAAGCTCTCCATCTGTTCCATGGACATATTCTTTAAATAGGTTATCAATTCTTTTTTCTAGACTAGCTTCAATTTTAATAAACACTCCCTTATTCATAGCATCATACAAATATTTAGGTATTACATCTTTTCCAATCCTTTGACTTTCTCCTTCCACAAATACAAGGTTTGAATTTCTAGTTTTAAGAGAGTTATAAACGAGACTTTCAAACATTTTTTGTGAATTTTGTTCACCAAGACCTACATTTCCAAGGATAGAACCCCTATGATTGGCACAGCCTTCTAAATCAAGAATATTCATACCTTGACTTTGTAAAGATTTTAAAATATCTGTTTTACCTGTTCCAGTATTTCCATAAAGGACTACAAAATGTACTTTTCCAACTAAAGTAGGTAGATGTTCGTTGATATATTTTCTATATCCTTTATAACCTCCATCAAGCTTAATTGAATTTATTCCTAGAGACCTAAAAAGGGAAACTAAGGCACTGCTTCTAAAACCACCTCTTGCACAAAAGAATATTAAACTGTTATATTGTTTATCTAGCTGAGATACTCTATCATAAATAATGGGGAAATTCTTTGCACCTACTTCTATTCCAATTTTCTTTGCATTTTCCATACTATCCTGTTTATATATTGTACCTATTGTTTCTCTTTCCTTATCATCAAAAATAGGAATATTAACAGAGCCAGGTATGGTTTCAGATTCATATTCACCGGGGCTTCTTACATCTATTAAGATATAACTTCCTTCTATTTTACCTTTATCTATATCATCATAAGTGATTTCTCTAAACATAAAGCTACCTTCTTTTCAATGAATTTGCATGCAACATATATTATATACTATTAGTTTTGACTAGAATAGAGCTAATTATATAAAAACCTTCAACACATAGTGGAAATAGGGTATAATAAAATATGAATAAATAAAAAAGGAGTGGATTAATTATGAAATACAAAATGCTTCATACTTGTATAAGGGTAATGGATTTGGAAAAATCTCTAAAGTTTTATAAAGAAGCTTTAGGATTGGTTGAAACAAGAAGAAAAGACTATCCAGAGGATGAATTTACTTTAGTCTTCTTATCCGATGAAAGAGGAAATTACGAATTAGAATTGACATATAATTATAATCCAGAAAAACCATATGTAATAGGAGATGGGTTTAGCCATATAGCAATTTCTGCAGAAGATTTAGAAGCTTCAAGAGAAAGACATATGGAAATGGGGTATGAGGTAACAGAGTTAATGGGTCTACCAGGAAGCCCTCCAAGATTTTATTTCGTTACAGATCCAGATGGATATGAAATTGAAATCATAAGAGCTTAAGAATAAATATAAAAGAAGGTCTGCAGAATATTTTAACATATTTTGTAGACCTTCTTTTGCAATCTTCATTGTAATATGTAGTTAAATATAATATAATTTATAAAAGCGACAAAATTCGACTAGAATGGATGATATAAATTGAGAAGAAAAATAGTTAATTTTTTAACAATAACTACATTAACTTTGTCAGTGATTTTAACGAGTAGCCCTGTTGATTCTAAAACAAATAGTATGGAAATGGCATATCTAAAAAAATATAAAAGCGATGAAATGATTTTGTTAAGGGACAGGCCAATCCAAATACCTAAATATATTGAAGAAAAAAAGGAAGAATTTAGAGGCACATGGATATCTACTGTATATAATATAGATTTTCCATCAAAAAAAGGGTTGACTCAAGAAGAATACAAAGAAGAGTATATGAGACTTTTAGATAACTTAGAGGCTTTAAATATTAATTCAGTTATTTTTCAAGTTAGACCAAAATTAGATGCATTTTATAAATCTAGTATTAACCCTTGGTCTGAATTTTTAACAGGAGTACAGGGACAAGACCCTGGATGGGATCCCTTAGAATGGATGATAGAAGAAACCCACAGCAGGGCAATGGAGTTTCAAGCCTGGTTTAATCCCTATAGAGTCACTACAGGGAAGGAAGAATTAAGTGAATTAGCTCCAAATAACTGGGCGAGACAAAATCCAGAAGGGGTTTTTAATTTCAACGATAGAATTTACTTAAATCCTGGAGAACCTAAAGTAATTAAATATATAAATGACAGTATAATGGAAGTTGTAGAAAACTATGATATAGATGGAGTACATTTTGATGATTATTTTTATCCCAGTAGAAGTATGAAGGATAAAGACAAATTTTATACTGAAGAAGAAAAAATTACTTTTCAAAAATATGGGAAGGGATTTAAAAATGTATCTGACTGGAGAAGAAATAATGTAGATCAGCTTGTATTGACTATACACAATTCTATTACTGAGTATAATGAAAAAAATAATAAAAGTGTACAGTT
>Ga0265293_10003249_pt1 | contig 30507 bp, 38 predicted proteins | sample Munlanlewell138R_FD_192505 | JGI IMG/M metagenome (GOLD analysis project Ga0265293, IMG submission 192505) | Leachate microbial communities from a municipal landfill in Southern Ontario, Canada - Leachate well 138R | ecosystem: Engineered > Solid waste > Landfill > Unclassified | place: Canada... | reverse complement strand
TAAGAGAATTTTTAAAAAAAGGAAATCTAAAAAGAAAAAATAATATAATAGGTTATTTCGCTATAAAAATTTCCTCTCTTAAGCAATTCCTAAAAAACCATCTGTCTCATTCATCTTCCTAGTTTATCAATAAATTTATTATTTTGAACGTATACCTACATTTATGTAAAAACACAACTTTTATAAATATGTAGATATAATGTTCTTTATGGTAGAACTTAAGGAAATAAGTAAAGGTAGTAAGAAATATTTTTATCTAGTGCAAAGTTTTCGTGAAGGTAAATCTGTAAAAAAGAAACAAACATATCTAGGAGAAATTATTCCTAAAGATATCGAAAATAAAAAGGCGGAGTTTATGAGAGAATTCTATAAAGAAAAATTTTTAGATGAGATAGATAGGATTAAGGAGAATTTTGAAAAAGAATATAAGATTATGCCAATTTCAGCAAGGAAAAAATCAAAAGATATTTTTGCAATTAAATTTACTTATAATACTCAAAGAATCGAGGGGAGTACTCTTTCTCTAAAAGATACCGCACAGCTTCTAGAAGAAGGATTAACGCCTTCTGCTCGTCCAATAGATGATGTTAAAGAGACAGGATCTCATAAAATTGTTTTTGAAGATATGATGGAGTGTGAAAAAGATTTGAGTATGCAAATGGTTCTTAAATGGAATAAAAAACTACTCGAAGAAACAAAACCAGATATAGCTGGAAAAATAAGAAATTACCAGGTAGCTATCGCACAATCTAAATTTACCCCTCCTCTTGCAATAGAAATAGAATCTCTTTTATATGATTTCTTTAAGTGGTATAATCAAAATAAAAGCAAATTACATCCTGTTGAATTAGCAACTCTTGTGCATCTCAAATTTGTAACTATTCACCCGTTTGGAGATGGAAATGGAAGAATCTCAAGATTAATGATGAATTTCATTCTTAAAAGAAATAGATTTCCATTGTTAGATATCCCCTATACAAAACGTGATAGTTATTATAACGCCTTGGAGAGATCTCAAGTGAACCGCGACGATAATATCTTTATACAATGGATTTTCAGAAGGTATTTAGCGGAGTATAAAAGATATTTGAATAGAAAGAGTTAATTTTCGAAGATTTTTTAAATACGAATTTATTATTTATATTATGAACTTAAAAAAATCTTTCAATGAAAAATGTTATGATATTCTAAGAAATGTGCCTAAGGGGAAGGTTACAACATATAAAGAAATCGCAGAAAAATTAAATACTAAAGCTTATCGTGCCGTCGGAAATGCAATGAATAAAAATCCTTATGCACCAGAAGTTCCTTGTCATAGAGTTATTAATAGTAATGGGTTTGTTGGTGGGTTTGCTCATGGAACAAAAAATAAAATTGAAATGCTAAAAAAAGAAGGTATTGAAATTGACGAATCTGGATATATATCTTTAAAAAAATATTTACATAAATTTAATAAAAAATAATATTTTTGATTTTCTATTATAAATAATTACTAAAAAACAATTGAGCAAAAATAAATAAAACATAAATTATAATTAAAATTATTCCTTCAATCTTATTAATTGACTTATGTGTTTTCATAAATACAGTAGCAATGATTCCTACTAAAAATAAAGTTCCTGCAATGAAAGTAATATTATTGATTGAATAATTAAATGGTGAGATTAATGCAACTAAACCTAAAACTAATGTAATATCTATAACAACACTTCCAAGAATTTCACCAATTGCTAAACCATCTTTTTTTTGTTTTATTGATTTTATAGCAAAGGCTAATTCAGGTAAACAAGTTCCTAATGCTACAATTGTTGCACCGATTATTAAAGGAGATAATTTAATTTTAGTAGCAAAGTCTGTTGCAAATTCTACAGTTAGAAAAGCACTAACTAATAAAATAATTATAGAAATCATTAATAAAATAAATTGTTTTGGTATAGAGCCTTCTTCTTTCCCTTTACTTTCTTCATGAGATTGTTTATTATCTAGATAAATCTTTAAAAGAAATAATCCTCCAAGAAATAATAAAATTAATCCATCAATTCTTGAATATCTACCGTCAAGGCCTAGAACTAATGGAAATACAAATAATAACAAATAAGAAAAATTATTCTTAATTATTTTACTTTCTATTTTTATTCCTTTAAAAGAAAATAAAGAAACAATACCTAAGATAATTGTTAAATCTGCTATCTTTGAGCCTAATAATGTACCAAATCCTAATTCAGGTGTTCCTTTTAGAGCAGAAATAATAGATACTGTTGCTTCAGGGATAGACGAGATTAAAGCAATTATAAAAAAACCAACAACAAATTCAGAAATTTTTAATAGTCTTGACAATTTAGAAGAATACTTTATTGAATATTCTGCACTTTTTAATAAGATCATTAAAGAAACAAGAAGTAAAATTAAACTTACAATCATATTATTATCACCTTAGATGAATTAAACTTTGTTATTTTATATATTTAATGATATATAATAAAAAATAAGTACTGTAAGAAAAGATTTTTTAGAGCAGTAAACAAAAGAGTTTTTAAAATGCATTGGTTTTTTCTAATTAGATTTTTGAAAGGAGGTTTTTAATTTAAATGGAAGAAAATTTGAAACAAAGTATGCCTTTATTAGGAGATGATTTTCCTAAGATGACAGTTCAAACAACTAGAGGACAGATGAATTTACCTAATGATATGGACGGTAAGTGGTTTGTTCTTTTCAGTCATCCAGCAGATTTTACACCAGTTTGTACAACTGAATTTGTTGCTTTTCAAAAAAGATATGACCAATTTAAAGAACTTAATACTGAGCTAATTGGATTAAGTGTTGATCAGGTTTTTTCTCATATTAAATGGGAAGAATGGATTAAGGATAAATTAGGCGTAGAAATTGAATTTCCGATTATTGCTGATACTGGTGCTGTTGCTCAAAAATTAGGATTAATACATTCTGGTAAAGGTACAAATACTGTTAGAGCTGTTTTTATTGTAGACGCAAATTCTAAAATAAGAACTATTCTTTATTATCCACAAGAATTAGGGAGAAATATGGATGAAATCGTAAGAATAATTAAAGCAATGCAAACTGCTGATAAAAATAAAGTAGCTATGCCTGCTAATTGGCCTAACAATGAATTGATAAATGAACATGTAATTATTCCACCGGCAACAGATATTGATAGTGCTAAGAAAAGATTAGAACAATCAAAGAATGGAGAGTTTGAATGTTATGATTGGTGGTTCTGTCATAAAAAACTTTAATTTTTAAGGGTTTAATTTTTACACCCTCTTTTATTTTTTTAAAGCATATATTCAACTTCATTAATCTTTAAAAGATTTGAGAAAATTAAGAATTTATAAAATGAATGATCATAAAAAACTAGAGAGTAAAGTTACGAAGATAAATAAAAACCTTATTCAAGAGGATTATCTAGGAAGTTATATTCCTTTTTGTTCATTTCACCGTCATATAGGCATAATTGAAGATGAAACAAAATGTAAAAAAGTATATTGTAGACATTATAATAAGTTTTATTTTAAACATTAATTAAATTTTTATTTTGTATAATCTTTTTTTAAATTCATTTAAATATTTTTTATGAAAATCAGCACCTGATGCTTTTTTATGTCCTCCACAAGAAGAATTTTTAAAATTTTTAACGCCCTCTTTTAAAATATCTCTTAAATTAATATCATCTCTTCCAGTTCTCGAAGAAATATATATTAAATTACTAAAAAAGGATTTTTTTCCTGCAAATATTAAAACTTCTCTAGGATTTTCTAAAGATAATTTAGATATTAATGTACCTCTTAGTGGATATTTAGATTTTACAAAAAAATAATTAATCTCTCCTAGTTTTTCTTGTTTTTTTAGGTAAGTATTAGATAATTTTTTGAATTCAATTTCAACTTTTTCTGAATAACTTCGTAATTTATCTGTATCTTGATAATTGTTTAACTTTTGAATAATTTCAAAAATTTTATTTATATTTTTATTGAAATAAACAATTGAATTTGATAGTGTAAAAACAATTGTCTTAAAGAAGAAATCAAATTCAATTTTTTCTTTTTTCAGAAAAGAATTAATATAAGAATCATTCTCTTTATATTTAAATCCATAATCAGAAACAGTTCCTACAACTCCTAGCCAAAGTTTGTTCTTGACAATTTCTTGCACCATACGACTACAAGGAATATATTTTTCTTTTTTATTATAATAAACTAAAACTTCTTTTGGTAGAGTAATATTTTTTTGATGATGATCTATAAAGAGAATTTCTTTTTTTTGTTTTAAATAAAATTGGATTATGTCAATAACAACATTATCAGCTAAATCCACAAAAATAATTTTATCAAAATCCCTATACTTATTAAATTTAAATTTTTCTCCATGATTAAATGAGACATGACTTATTTTTTTTGTTTTTTTTATACAAGAATCATATAATAAAACTCCTGAAGCTATTCCATCTAAATCATTATGGTGAATAATTAAAACTGAATCATGAGAATTAATATTTTCTAAGAATTTTTTTACTCTTTTCATTAATTAAACAGATTAATAATTATTTTAAACCTTTCTTTTTAAAACAATAAAATTGAGAATACAAAATTATTTAAAGAAAATTGTTTAGAAATTATTTGTAATGAGAGTTGAATATGATACTAAACTAGATTTTGATGATGTTTTAATAAGACCGAAGAGAAGTACTCTTTCTTCTAGAAAAGATGTTAATTTAGAAAGAACATTTAAATTTATTCATAGTGGTAGAGATTGGACTGGTATACCAATAATTGCATCAAACATGGATTCTACTGGAACATTTAAGATGGCAGAAACTCTATCTATATATAAGATTATTACAGCCTTACACAAATTTTATTCTATAAAAGAGTTAAAACAATTTTTACCAAAATTAAATAAACCAGATTATATTGCGTATACTTTAGGTATTAAAGACGAGGATTTTGCTAAACTAAAAGAAGTTTTAATTGAAGATTTAGGAAAATATTTTAATTTTATTGTTTTAGATGTTCCAAATGCTTATTTACAAAGATATGTTGAAAAATTAAAAGAATTAAGAAGTCTTTGTCCAAAACATACAATTATTGCCGGAAATGTTGTAACAAATGAAATGACTGAAGAATTAATTTTATCTGGAGCAGATATTGTAAAAATTGGGATTGGAAGTGGTTCTGCTTGTACAACTAGAAGAATGACAGGAGTAGGTTATCCTCAATTAAGTGCTGTTATTGAATGTGCTGACGCTGCTCATGGTATTACAAATGCTAATCCTGGTTGTGGCTTAATAATTAGTGACGGAGGGGCTGTTTATCCTTGTGATATTGCAAAAGCATTTTGTGCAGGCGCTGATTTTATCATGTTAGGTTCTTTATTCTCAGGTTATGATCAATCTAATGGCGAAATAGTGGAAAAAGAAGGGAAAAAATACAAACAATTTTATGGAATGAGTTCATCAAAAGCCCAAGAAAAATATTATGGTAAGGTTTTTGAATATCGTGCGAGTGAAGGAAGGGTTTTAGAAGTTCCATACAAAGGAGATGTTAATATTTTTATTCAAGAATTATTTGGAAGTCTTAGAAGTACAGCGACATATATTGGAGCAAGAAAACTAAAAGAGTTCTCAAGAAGAGCAACACTAATTAGAGTAAATAATCAGTTGAACAAGAGTTTAGAAAAATATGACAAAATAACATAAAATCTTTAATTCGAAACAAAACATAAGATATATAAATAATATTTTGCTGTTATTTGTATAACTTTATCATGGTAAAAAAAATGAATTTTTATGATAAGAAGAAATTTATCTTAGCTTTTTTTCTAATTTTATTTATATTTATTTTACCAAATGTAAGAGCAAACATTTGTGATAACTCTTTTGAACATTATAAAGATTATATAAAAGATACTCTAATTCGTTCGCCTGAAAAGATAGAGAATGATTTAATGGAATTAGGTAATGTTATAACTTATGATGGTAAAAAATTGATAAAAGATATATCATATAGATATAATAGTATGTCTGATTTAGAAGTAAATATTACATCGGGAATTGGTTTTTCTGACATAAGTTTATTAGATTTTATGGAAAATCCGATTGACTTCATAATTAGGCATTTAGAAAAAGTTAAAGTTGATGAGGAGCCATTTAATATCTCTAGTGAATCTTTTGATGCATATTATTCTATATTCAGAGATACAATATTTTTTGATATAATTAAAGGGTTAAATGTGACACATATTAATTTTAATGGAACAGAATACAAAATAGATTCAAATAAAGAAAATATAATAAATATAATTAAGTCTTCGAAGATAAAGGATTATATTGATTCTTACCCTGAAAATTTTACTTTGGATTTTAAGATTAAAATAGATAATGGAACTGTTAATTGTACAAAAGATGTAAAATTAGATTTTAAGTTTTTTGGAGAATCAATTCAAGTTGATGCAATGATAGGTCTCCATAGTATATTAATGAATGCTGAATTTGAAGAGGATTCCGTAAAAGTTTCATTTGAATACGAAGATATAATATTGGTAGTAAATATTAAATTAGATGGTGAAAAAATAACTGAATTAAATGAGAACAATTCGGCGATAGTTGATTCCCCGAATGATGAAGTAATTATAACAATACCTGAAGATGTAACAGAAGCTTCAACAATAGATATAAGTAGCTTAATTTCATCAGGTCAGGGGGATATTCCAAAAATAACCGTTAAAGCATCAAATGCAAATAATATTATTGTAAATATACCTGCAACGAAAATAACTAGTTCTAGCACTTCTTGGGACGGGATTATTCAAGTTCCAACAATTGTAAGTGTTTCTATTCCAATAACACAAGGAGTATCAAGAACTCAAAGTATAGCAATTAAAGTAGGATCTAACAGTGGAACACTAACTTTTGATAAAGCTGTTAAGTTAATATTCCCAGGTGAGGCAGGAAAAAAAGTTGCTTTCTTTACAGATGGTGAATTTAACGAAATAGATACAGCTTGTTTATCAAATTCCCAGAGCTGGGCTGATAGTAATTTAGATTCAGGAAAAGATTGTTATATCAATGATGGTTCTGATTTAGTTGTCTGGACAAAACACTTTACAGAATTTGTAACTTACACAGAAAAAGAAGTGAGCCCTCAAAGTTTATCTAAAAAAGGACTTTGTACTACATCTTGGACTTGTTCTGCTTGGTCTGCTTGTATTAATGGAATTCAAACTAGAACATGTTCTTATCCAAATAATTTTTGTACTCCTAATTCTCCAAAACCAGAAGAGACAAGATTTTGTTCTACACAAAAAGAAGAAATTGTTTTAAATGAACCAGAAGATAAACAAATTAAAGCAGGTTTAGGTCTTGGTGCTATTATTGGAGGTAGTGCTTCATTATACTGGATATTATTTGTTTTAGTGATTATAATAATTACCTTAATTGTTGTTTTAGTAAAATCTATTAAAAAAGAAAAAAAGGAACTAGAAGGAAAAGATAAGGAAGGCGAAGATATAGAAGAAGATGAAAAAACAGGAGAGCTTAAAGAAGAAGACAAAAAGCCTATAAAAAAGCCAAGAAAAGCTAAAAAAAATAAAGAAAAACAAGAAGAATCAGTGTCACTTTAAAGTAATATATATCTACTAAATTACAATTAATCTTATAAGCAATTTTAACATAAAAATTATATGAAAGCTATTAAATTTTTTATATCTTTAACCCTAATATTAATATTTATATCATTTGTTAATTCTGACTCTATAAAAATCTTAAATGAATTAAAAAGTGTTATTGATGAATCTGAAAGTTTAGTTAAACCATATTATGTCTCAAATGTCCCAGAATTAAACGCTTATTGGAATAGTTTTTATTCAACACAAAACAAGGCTAAAACAATTTATGATAATGCTTATAATTTACTCGAAAGTGGAATAGAATTAGATATAGATGAAGAATTAGATTTAGAATTAGAACTAATATTCCAAAAAGAAGATTTAGAAAAAAAAATTAACTTGATTAAAGATTTGAATGATTTAGAAAAAGCTTTTACTGATAGACTAGCTTCAAAAAATTCTAATAAAGGTTTTGAAATAACAATAAATGATCAATCTATCACAACAAATGGAGCTAATAGATTAAGAGCAGAATATGATAGAGAATCAAGTGCTGTTTACTTACTGATGTCAAAATATTTACAAAGTCAATCTTTTCTGAAGGGAACATCAGGATTAGGATTGAAAACTGCACTAATGAATGTGATGTCTTCTGAATATTGCTATCAAGTAAAATCAGGAGATAAAGTCATAAATTTATACTCAAATGGAATAAAAAAATCAGAATCTCAAATACGAGATGAAGCAGAAATTTTAGCCTTATCTTGGATAAAAACTGGAAATTATGGTGGTTTATCAGGAGAATCTAGGGATTTTACAATTATAGGAAGGATATATGTAGATGGGAACATAAGTAATAATGTTTCCTCTTTTGAAAGAACTTTTTATTTTAATTTTATTGATGCGGAGATACAAAACTTTGAAACAGGATATTCTTATTGTTATTTAAATTCTAAAACTGTAAAATGTAATAAAGTAGAATATTATGATTCAAATAATAATTTAATAAAATTGGAAAAAGTAGAATATAATAAATCTGCTAAACCTTTTTATCCAGAAGAAATAGAAGGACAAATATTTGAGAAATGGAATACTTCACTAGATAATATAATTTCAGACATAATTACTTTCCCAGAATATGAAAAAATAAAATATAATGTAACTTTCAAAGATTATAATGGAACAATATTAGATATACAAGAAATTCCTTATGGAGAAGATGCAACCTCTCCTGAACAACCTACGAGAAAGGGTTATAATTTTTTAAGATGGGATATTGATTTTAATAATGTTAAAAAAAATTTAAATGTTTCAGCTACTTATGAGGAGATAGTATTTGAATATAGTATAAATAATTCATCTGAAGGTATCTCAATTAACATAGATGAAAATGTTAGTTCGTCTAAAATAAATTTAAGTGCTTTAATTAATTCATCAGGCCAAGGAGAAATTCCAGAAATAAATATTACTGCTTCAAATGCAAATGATATTATTGTGAATATCCCTGCAACAAATATTACTAGCTCTAATCTTTCTTGGAATGGAATTATGAAAGCTCCAACAATTGTAAGTATTTCTATTCCAAAAAAAGAAGGAAAATCAAGAAGCCAAAGTATTGCTATAAAAATAGGATTTGACGAGGGAAGATTAGATTTCTCAAATGCTGTTAGATTATTTTTTCCTAATGAAGCTGGTAAAAAAGTTGCTTATTTTTCAGAAGGAAAATTTAATGAAATAAATACCCTTTGTGGAGGAGACAATCAAACATGGGTAGATATAAATTTAGGAGGTGTTTTTGGAGAATGTTATATCTATGATAATAATGATTTAGTTATTTGGACTAAACACTTTACTGAGTTTGTAACATATACAGAAGTAGATTTACCTAAAACAGATAGTGGAACTTCAGGTTCTTCATCTTCGGGCTCAGTTTCAAGTAGTAAAGGAACAAATTCTTTATCTTCGAAATGTAGTTCTTTTTGGGTTTGTTCTGATTGGTCAGATTGTACTGGTAATGTTCAAAAAAGAAGCTGTCAAGATTCAAATAATTGCTTAATTCCTGATACTAAAAAGCCTATTGAAACAAGAGAATGTAATTTGTATTTCGAAGAAGATATAATTAATTTGAACAGTCCAACTAAAGCAGGTTTAGGTCTAGGCGCAGTAATTGGATTTAACAAAGAAACTTATGGAATTATTTTCTTAGGATTATTTATATTCTTTTCTCTATCAATAATTTTATACTTAATGAAATTCAAAACTTTTAAATAGATAAAATACAAATTATTAATATGAAAAAGAATTCAGAAGATAAAACATTATTAATTTTAATTCATATTTTAGGCATTTTTACTTATTTCGTCGGTGCTTTGATAATCTTCTTAACTACAGAAAATAAGAAAGCAAAAAAACACGCAAGAAATGCTTTAAATTGGCAATTAAGTATTATCATTTACTTTGGAGGTTTATTTTTATTAGGAATTTTTATTTCAATTTTTAAAAGTTTATTCTCAGGATTTTTATTTTTTGCAATACCATTACCTCTTTTAGTTTCTACTTTAAGTATATTAAATATTATTTTTTGTATTTTAGCTGCTGTAAAAGCAAATGAAAACAAATTCTTTGAATATCCAATAACAATGAACTTAATTAAAAAATAAAAAAGAATATATAGCTCTTGAGATTATGATTAATATGGGGCTTTTTGATTTTTTTAAAAAAAAGAAAATAGAACAATTTCAAGAATTAAGTTTTAAAGAAATTAATAATTTTATTAAGGATAAAGAAAGAGAATTTCTTAAAAGAGAAGAAGAATTAATTAACCTAATTAACAACAAGGCTTTAATTCTTATTTCTGAGTTAAAGGACGGAATAACTAATTTAGAAAAAATAAATTTAGAGGAAAAAAAAGAACAGCCTAAATTAAAAAAATTAACTCTAGAAGGAAGAGATATTTTAATAGACAGGTTAAATGAGTTAATTGAAGAATTAAATAAAATCTCACATCAAAGAATACATGATTTTATAAGAGAATTAAATCAATCTTTTGATAATTTTCATAATAAATCTAAAATAGGATTTGAGAAAGTGAAAATTTTAATCGGCAAAGAAATTGCTTTAATTGAAAGCTCACTTAAAAAATTTTCAAATGAATTTAGTCAAATTATCCTAGAAGATAAAAACTATTTAAATTCAATAAGTATAATAGGAAAAATAAAAAATAAATTAGATGAGATTAATAAAGAAACATTAAATATCGAAGGTCTAGAAAAAGAAATAAACAACCTTAAAGAAGAAATAAAAATAAACAAAGTGAGAATAAATAAGAATAAAAGTAAACTACAAGAATTAAAAAACAGCAGCGAGTATAAAAATGAAATATTAAAAGGAAAAGAATTAGAAAATAATAAAATTAAATTAAAAGATAATTTGAGTTCACTAAAAAATTTAATTAATTTTAAAAAACTAATGCGGGAGAATCATTCAATTGAGAAAAATATGAAGGTTATTAAAGGATATAAAGAAAAATTTAGTTTAATGTTTGAAGAGGATAAAGGAGAATTTTTAAAAAATAATATTAAAGACTCTAATTTGGAGAATAAAATTGAAGACATATTATTATTAGAGAAAATAATAAAAAATTTTAAGATTGAAAAGATAAACTTTGACTTGTTTGAAAAAGAAATATTAAACTTAGAATATGATATTGAAAGATTAAATAAGAATATTGAGAAGCTAAACAAGAATAAGGACAATTTAAATGATTTACTGAATTCATTAAAAATATCTCTTGTTGAATTATTCAAAGAAATTAAAATAGATTTAACAATTTAATAATCTTAAGAACTAATATAAATTTTCTAAAATGCCTTCATCATTTAAATCTTGATGGTCTAAAATTTCTCCATTATATTCTATTGCACAATTCTTTAAATTCAGTTTAGGAATTTTTTCAGGTAAAACTAATTTGACTAATTCAACATTAGAACAACATCTATCAAATAAACATTTTGTTTGATTTGAATTCAAAATAGTTAAATTTTTATCATTACTTAAAAAATATCCTATTTCTACTTTTTTATCCTTATTCTTTAGAAATGTTAGGCTTATCTGATCTTTATTAAGTTCATTTGATAAGATTTCATATTTACCGATTTCAACAATAGTATTTCTTAATTTTCTACCTGAAAAAAGTTGATATTGATTTAAATAGGTCTTACCGCTCTCTTGAGATATCAAATTATAAATTTTTAAACCTTCAGAGTTAAAAAAGCAGGCATATTCTCCTCCTTTAATTAATTCATGTACTTCTTCTAAATTTCTAGGTTTAATTTTTTCTTCAAGCTTCATAAATTTTAAAACAATTAACAGTTTATAAATATTATATCAATAAAATATAACATAAAAAATTCTTTATTTAGAAGAAATTATGAATCTGTTATTTTAATTTAAATTTTCTAATAATTTTACTAATTCTTTTACTTGGCTAATTGCCTCTATACAACTTAATTCTAAATTTTTGATATCTTCTGATGTTATACTCTCTTGTTTTAATAAAACTTCAATAAGATCTGGATCAAAAATACTTAATTTATTAGCAATTTGGAATAATTTCCCTTCGATTGTTTTAGGATTTTTAGACGAACTATGATTTTTAATACAATCTTCTTCTATTTCGTCTAATAGGATATTTCTTTCTCTTAATAATTTAAGTGAATTTTCACAATGATCTAATTTATTATTTAAGGAATAACCAATATCATGAACCCAAGCAATTGCCTGCATTTTATCTATGTTTAATTTAAATTTTTTGGAAATATAACTTACAATATTGACGACATTTTTAGTGTGTACATAATGAAATTGATCCTTTAAATCTCCAGAAGTTAAAAAAATTTCACGAGCAAAAATTCTTGCATTTTTCTCACTTAATTTTTCCATTAATTTATTAATACATTTGAAATTTATAAATCTTTTTTTATATCTATTAAGTGACTCGCAACATTTAAATATAATGAATATTACTTTTAAATTATGGTGAAGAAAAATATTGACTTAGAGGTTAAAAAAATTTCTAAAGATGCAGTTTTACCAAAGTATTATTTACCATCAGACGTTGGATTAGATTTAGTCTGTATTGAAAATCAAAGTTTATTTCCATTAGAACAAAAGAGAATTAGAACAGGTTTAATCATTAAAATTCCAAAAGGATATGTTGGTTTGATAAGAGATAGAGCAGGCATTGTAAGTAAAATGAATGTACACACTGCTGCAGGAACTTTTGATCCTGATTATAGGGGGGAATTAACAGTTGTTTTAGTAAACTTAGGAGATGTTGAAGTAGAAATTGAGAAAGGAATGAAAATTGCACAATTATTAATATTACCTGTTGAAAAAGTAAATGTTAAACAAATAGAAACTTTAGATGAAACACCAAGAGGAGACAAAGGATTTGGTTCAACAGGAATTAAAGAAGATATTGAAGAATTATTAAAATTAGAAAAAAATATCTATAAGGAAGGTTGATTATGAAAGTATCTGAAGTTATGAAAAAGGCAATTGTCGTTGATGACCCTTCTATAACCTTAAAACAAGCAGCAAAAATTATGACTGAAAAAGGTATTGGTAGTTTAATAGTATTAAGAGAAAATAAGGCTATAGGTATTTTAACTGAGAGTGATGTTGTTAGGGATATTGATTCTATAAATAAAAAATTATCTGAATTAATGAGTAAGAATATTATTTGTATTGATAAAAATTCTATTATTGAAGATGCAGCAAGGCTTATGAAACAAAATAAGATTAAAAGATTACCTGTTGTCGACGGAGAAAACCTTGTTGGCATTGTTACTGCAACAGATATAATTCATAATTCAAATGAGCTAAATGAAGACTTTTTCTTTGATTAAAAAACATATATTTATAAATTTCAATTGTATTAATAAGTGATAGGAGGAAAAAATTATTTTTTAAACAATTATTCTTTTAACAAATTAAATTCATATTAATAAAAGGAGGTAAAATCTAACCAAGATGGCAGCAAAAAAGGCAGCGAAAAAAGTAGCAAAAAAGGCAGCACCTAAAAAAAAGAAGTAAGTCTGCTTCATCATATTCACTTTTTTATTTTTTAATTTTTTAATAAAGCTATCCCTCGATAATAATGTTCACTATTTTATATTCCCTAATTTTTTTCAAATTAACTTTAGACTACGAAATATTATAACATTTTTAGAACTGCAGAAAATAAATTAAAATTAACTTATTTCGTTTAATTTAAATAGACTCAATATTAATAATTAATATGGTTGTAAAAAATTTGACAAGTGAGAATTTTGAAACACAAATATCTAACGGAATTACTGTTATTGACTTCTGGGCTCCATGGTGTGGTCCTTGTCAAATGATGGCACCTGTATTTGAAGAATTAAGTAATGAATTTGAAAATAAGATTAGCTTTGCCAAAGTAAATGTAGATGAGAATAAAGACTTATCTATACAATATAATATTAGAGGAATTCCAACTTTGCTAATTTTTAAGGAAGGAAAGCTAATTGACCAAATAACTGGATTTTCAGATAAATCAAGGTTAAGGGAAAAGTTTAATTATTTAATTTAATTATTATAGATATGATAAACTTTGCATGTAAAAATTTTGATTTAGATAAAGTTATTAAGTGTAGTCTTAGTTTAACAAAATCAGAATATAATATATTGAAATTATTAATGAATAGTGAGAAAAATTTATCTAGTGAAGAAGTATCAACCAAAATAAATGTTGACTTATCTACAGCTCAAAGAAGCTTGAAAAAATTAAGAGAGAAAAAGCTGATAGAAAGAAATCAAATTAACTTGTCTCCAGGAGGATATGTTTTCTTATATAAAGCAAAAAATAAAGATGAAATCAAAAATAAAATTTTAGAAACAATAACTCTTTGGACTAAAAAATTAGATGCAGAATTAAAGAATATGTAATCTTTTTATTGAAGGCTTAATCATTTTCAACTCTTGGAGCTAGTATAAAACCGATTCCTAGTTTTTCCCCTGGAAAATCAACTCTTAGTGGATAATTATTTGAAAATCTTAATATAACTTTATTAGAAATTTTTTGAGCTTTAATAAATTTATTTAGATATTCTAGTGAGTATTTTGCTTTTGCAATGCCCTTTATTTGGGTTTCATCACCTGAAAATTCTGCTCTAAAAGAATTTAATGAACCCATTGCTTCTACTATAAAAAAATTCTCTCCACAAATTAATGCACAAGAGTCTGCAACAACTAAACAATCTTCAATAGATTGAGAAAAATCTTCTGAATTTAATTCTACACTTCCAGAAAAATCTAAGTTTGGTTCTTTTTTATCTTCAGAATCTAGATCAATCAAAGACAATGTGAAATTTCTCTTAACCTTATCATAAATGGCTATATTTAATTGATTTTCTTCTTGTTCAAAGATAATACTAGATGCATTTGATGCTCTTTTTAGAACTCTTTTCATATCTTCTAAATTGACACCCCAAACATCATTACTAGAAGCATATTCTGAAAAAGATTCTTTTGGGATTCTAAATAAAACCATTGCAATATTTGCGGGGTCTACTGCAACAATGCTCATTCCATCTTCTAATAATTTAATTTTAACTTCACTTACAAGTTCAGAAATAATACCAATAGCATCTGCTAATAATTTTGGTTTATCTAATTTTATAATCATATTATTAATTTATTTTCTTTATATTTAAATATTATGGGATTTTAATAGCATGTTTAATTTAAAATGATTATTTCTCTAGAAATAAATTGATTTGGCCTTGATTCTTCTACTGGTTCTATTAATTTTTTCAAACTTGTTTCTTTTATTATTTTACTATAATTTACTCTAAATTTATTTATTTTTGGGAAAGTTATTGAAATATTTGCATTTTGTTTTTTTATTTCCTTTAAATGTTTTAGAATAGGGATTATAAATTTTTCAAAATCATGAATTATCTTCTTAGCTTTTTCATCATTTGGTTTTTTCTTTAATAAATCTCCTAAAGGCGTTTCTGTTGCAATTGCATCAAACCTTTTATTTGGAATATTTAGTGCATTTCTCCTTTCTAAGATATATTTTCTTTTAATTATGAATTCTTTTGACAGCCAAGATAAATTTTGAAAGGAATAATTAATTGCCTCTCTATTAATATCATTACCAAAAACATTTATGTCCATCAAGAGTGCTTCTTGTAAAATGCCTCCAACTCCACAAAAAGGATCTAATAAAAGATTATTTCTTTTAGCGCCTGACAAGTTAATTAAAATCTTTGCAAGCCTTGGAGAAATTGCAAGTTCTTCTCTTCTAATTGGTTTTTGCATGTCTCTTTTCTTCACAAGAGAATAATCATATTCTTGATTAATTTTTCCAAAATAATAATTATTTTGAAATTTGTAATATAGAAAATAATAATCTGCTCTTGGCAAATTTAATTCGTCATTATTTTGAAAATTTAATTTATGTCGTCCATATTTCAAGATTGCCTTTTGCTTATGACTCTTAAAATAATTCTTGAAAATACTATTTTCGTCTTGCCCAAAAATGCCATAACTGAATTTATTTGAATTGATTAATTCTTTTCCATTAAGATAGTTAATAAAATTTCTCTCATTTCCTATATATTCTATTAAACCTGATTTGATCACACCACCAAAATCTTGTATGTTTAATTCTTTATTTAATTCTAAAATCAAAATATTTTTATCATAAATTATTTGCTTAAAATCAATATTTCTATATTTCAGATAAAATTCAATTTCCGTTTTAGAGAGCTCTGGATTTCTTCCTAATATAAAAAATTGTTTCATATATATTGAATAAAAAAGAGTATTTTAAACTTTAGTGTTAATATATCTTCTTTCTATTTCTTTTGGATTAGAAAACAAATCTTTAACATAAGCAGCATTATTATAGAAAAAATATCTTAATTGTGCTTTAAGGGGTATATTTCTTTGTATAACTTCTAAAGGTATTAATTCTAGATCATTTTTAACACAACCAAATTTAACTAGTTGATTATAGGCATGTTTTATTCTTTTAATATGAGAAGGTTCGCTAGATATTCCTAGTCTTTCAATACCGTATTTTTCACAAATTTTAGAAGTTTCATAAATATTAGATAATGTATCTCTAGAATGATACTCTTGTATTATATCTTCTGAAGGAATATTTAAATCTCTAAGAGTTTTTTCTATTCTTGTATTTGGCCCAAATTCTGCTTGACCATGTTTGTTAATTTTTCCCATTGCACCACTAATGATATAATAAGGATTATCAAAAATTCTTGCTGATTTAAATACTGCAGTCATAGCTCTCATATGATCATAAGTAGGTCCACCTGTAGGAATCATAATTGCATCTTGATCTAATCTATCAACGAGGTTATCTACCATACATATTAAAATAATTCAAACTTTAAAAATGTTACTATTTATTAATTACAAAAAGCTATGATTTTATTGTTTGAGTACCAACTTTACAAGGTAATCTTGCTTTAATTGATTTTATAAGTTTTCTTGCCTCAATTTCATGTTTTTCGTTTTTTACTCCAATAATAAATAATATTTGCCCAGGTTTTACAAATGCTGCTCTTCCAATTGTTTTACCAAAAGACCTTGCCATACCTGTTTGCATTCTATCAGCTCCAGCACCTGTAAGCATTTTATTTTCTCTTAAAATATGATGAGGATATTTCTTAACTTCTAAATAAAATTCTTTACCTATATTTTTTTGAAGAAACCTATTTAAATATTGCCTAACAGCTTCTATTGGATTATCTCTTAATTGACAACCTTCTTTTGCAATAATATTTATTTGAATTACATATTCTCCATTTTCAAAGCCCTTTAAATCTCCCATTTTAAACTTAACAACTTTTGAATTTGGAATTGTTTTAATGTAAGATTTTTTTCTAACTTTAGATTTTCTAGTATATGGACGAGCATATCTTTTAGAATAAGCAGAGCCTTTTCTTAAAGCCATTTTATTTTATTTCTACCTCTGTTCCAATTGCTTGACCTGGAAGTCCTTTTTCAAAAATAGCTCTTAAAACTCCTTTTCCTCCGTGAGTTGAAGCAATTTTACCATTTATTTTTTTTTGATTTTTTCCTGGAGATGTCCATGTAACTTCTTTACCAATATAATTTTTAGCCTTCTCTAGATTATCTAAACCTTCTACTTCTAACAAAAAATGCTTAGGAGTATATGTTTTTCTTCCTCTTCTAAATTGTATTACTTTTGCCTTTACCATATATTAAATTGTCATAAAAACTCTTTATAAATGTTTTGGGAATAATTTTTTAGAAAACTTTTACTTGGTAAACTTTAAAAAGATTTATTACTTTTAGTTTTAAATTGAGGTGAGAAATGAAAATAGAACAATTATTAAAATCATTGAATTCTAAACAAAGAGCATATGTTAATTTAAATTTAAAAAATCCAAAAAATGGGGAATATCTTTTAGCAGTGTTTAACTTATTACCTAATAAAGGGATTAATACATTACAAGCAGCTGCAGAAGTAGCGTCAGAATCATCTACTGGAACAAATTTTAAAGTTAAAACAGAAACAGCATTTTCTAAAAAATTAAATGCTCTTGTATACCAAGTTGATTTAAATAAAAATTTAGTTTGGATTGCCTATCCTTGGAGAATGTTTGATAGAGGAGGGAATATTCAAAATATTTTAACTTTTATTGTAGGTAATGTTTTAGGAATGAAAGAAGTTTCTGTATTAAAATTATTAGATGTTTGGTTTCCACCAGCAATGTTAGAACATTATGATGGTCCTTCTTACACACTTGAAGATATGAGGAAATATTTAGGGGTTTATGATAGACCTATTCTTGGAACTATAATTAAACCGAAAATAGGATTAACTGCTGCAGAGTATGCTGAGGTTTGTTATGATTTTTGGGTTGGAGGAGGTGACTTTGTTAAAAATGACGAACCACAAGCAGATCAAGATTTTTGCCAATTTGATACTATGGTGAAATATGTAAAAGAAGCAATGGATAAAGCAGTTAAAAAAACTGGTAAGAAGAAAATTCATTCATTTAATGTATCTTCTTCTGACTTTGATACTATGATAAAAAGATGTGAATTAATTATTGATGCTGGATTTGAAAAAGGAAGTTATGCTTTTTTAATTGATGGAATTACGGCCGGATGGATGGCAGTTCAAACATTGAGAAGGCATTACCCAGATGTTTTCATTCACTATCATAGAGCGGGTCATGGGAGCTTTACTAGAGAAGAGAATCCTTTTGGTTTTACTGTTTTAGTATTATCTAAATTTGCACGTCTTGCTGGTGCTTCAGGGATTCATACTGGAACAGCAGGAGTTGGTAAAATGCATGGTTCTCCAAAGGAAGATATTATAGCAGCAAATAACATTTTAAGATTATTATCTAAGGGACATTTTTTTGAACAATCGTGGTCGAGAATTTCTGAGAAAGATAAAGACATACTTGATTTAATTAAGAAAGATAATGCGCATAACCTAACACTAGAAGATGAAAATTGGAGAGGCGTAAAAAAAAGCTGCCCAATTATTTCAGGTGGACTTAACCCCACATTACTAAAACCATTTATAGATATTATGGGTAACATTGATTTTATTACAACAATGGGGGCAGGGTGCCATGCACATCCAAAAGGAACAAAAGCTGGGGCACAAGCATTAATACAAGCATGCGAAGCTTATACAAAAGGAATAGAATTAAATGAATATGCTAAAAAACATAAAGAATTAAAACAGGCTATAGATTTTTTTACTAAAGATAAAAAAGAAATTCAAAAGATACAGGACAATGAAATCAATTAAAGATGGTTTCTAATTATTGAAACTACCAAAATCTTTATAAAAGAGATATTTCTTAAATGGTTATGCATAAAAGAGATGTAATATTATATATTGGAGCAGCCTCATTTATAGTTTTAGTTTTATTATTGAGTCTTTTATTAGCAGATAAATTTCAAGTTCGTAGTTGTGGGTGTCCAAAGGTTGTGTCACACAATTTTATTTTTTTATTTATCTCTTTAGCGATCTTATTTGTAAGTTCATTATTATATTATTTGTTTTCTTTAAAGATAAACGAGAAAGAAACATTGATTAAGAAAAATTTTGAAGTATTGTATTCTATTTTAGATGAATCAGAAAAAGAAGTTTTAGATATGTTATTAGAAAATTATGGCGAAATAGAACAGTCAGAAGTATCAAAGAGTTATGATAAAATAAAAGCTCATAGAACCATTAAAAAATTAAAGGAAAAAAGGATTGTTGAAATTATTAAAGAAGGAAAAACTAATAAAATTAAATTAAATAAGGACTTAAGTAAAAGTTTAATCAAATGAAACGAGAAATATATTTAATCACATTTTGTATGCTTCTTTTATTTTCTTTTAATTTTGTTTCTTCAGAAGCATTATTAGATAAGGACAGCTCAAAAATTGTTGAAATTAATTATTTTTATATGCAGGGTTGTTCTGCTTGTGCTCAAATGAGACCATTTCTAGAAGAAATGCAGGATAACTATAATATAACTTTAAATATTTATGAAATATCTTCTAGAGAAAGTTCAAGTTTATTCAATGATTATTTAGAGAACTATGATGTCCCAAATGAACAAAGAGGATATGTTCCAACGGTTTTTATTGACAATAATTACTTTATAGGATTTAGTAAAGAAATAACTAATTCAATAGAAAATATTATTATTGGTGAATCAAATAATATTGACAGTACATTTGGTGGAGAGATTGTTAAATCTAAAATTTTAGGACTATGGAATGTTGAAATTTCCTTGAAAAATAAATCTCTAATAACAACAACACTCCTCTTAGGATTTTTAGATAGTTTAAATATTTGTTCTATAACAGTATTAATTTTTTTAATTGTTTATACAATGTCAATAGGATCACTAAAGAGGGCATTTAAATTAGGATTAATTTTTACTAGTATTGTTTATATATTTTATTTTTTATTTATGTTTGCTCTAACATCGATAATTGGTTCTTTAATAAGTCAATATGGGGTATATATTAGAATTATCTTAGTGATATTAAGTTTTATTACAGGGGCATTATTAATTAAAGATTACTTCTTTTATGGTAAGGGAATTAGTTTAAAAATTCCAAGTTCTACAAAACCTTTATTAGAAAAGTATCTTAAAAAAGCAACAGTTGTCTCTACAATTATGTTTGCATTATTGGCCTCGCTGGTTGAAATTCCCTGTACAGCTATTTTTCCTTTGATTTATTCAACAATATTGGCAGAAAACATGGTCATTGGTATTTCTCGTTTCTTCTGGATTGCAGTTTACAATATTATATATGTGTTACCTCTACTAATAATTGTATTTGGAACATATTTCTCTTGGACAAAAATAAATGATATTGATAATCAAATACAAAAATATAAGAAAATTATGAAATTAATTGCTGGATTAGCTTTAATTGGAATTTCAATTTATTTTTTTATTCCTTTTTTAATCTGATTACTTTTCTATAGTAATAACATCTCCAAAAGATTTTTAAACTAAACATTATTAACTCTTTTATGAAAGAACAAACTTTGGAAAAAAAATTAAACAGTCAATGTTGGGTTTACAAATATAGAGATGAAGGTTCTAGTATTACGAATTATAAGACAAATAATAAAGATTATCTTGATAAAATACTAGAAAAAGTAGAGATTGTTCCTTATAGAGGAAAAAATTTACTAGTAGAAAAAGAATATTATACTCTTTGTTCTGATAATGGAGATGAAATTAAAATTAGGTTTAAAGAAAGAACTAATGTTATAGGATATGTTTTGTTAAAATATGATTCTTCTTATATATTAAGTCCTGAAAAACCAATATTAACAAAATATCTAAAATCAAAATTAAGAAAGAAAGGTTTTGATACTCATAAAGAAGTTCTAAGAGAAAAATCAAATATTAATAACCGAAAAATGGTTTCTATTTCAAATTATGATTTTTTTTAAAATCTCAGAATTTTAAAATCAGGAAATTCACCAGTCCATCTTCTTTCTTCTTTAATTACATTTCTTATATTAGAATGTTTTGGCCCTCTTTTTAAGATTTTTTCTATTTTATCTATTGAATAATTTTCACCTTCGACAATAACTTCTAAATCTCCGTTAGATAAATTTCGAACAAATCCCCTCAAGCTTAAACTTTCAGCATTTTCTTTAATAAACTGTCTAAAAAAAAATCCCTGTGTTGTTCCTTGAATAACGAATTTAGCTGCTTTTTTCATAACTTTCCCTCAATAAAGTTTAGTCTTTTTTATTAATAAATCTTTTGTGAGTTTATTCTTGGAAGTCTATTTCATTATGAACTAAAGTTATTACTTGACTTGCAAAAAGTGTTTTAGGGCTAACACTTATTTTGTCTATTCTTTTTAAAAACTTACTCTTATCTTTTGGAAAACCGTCGTGATCTCCAATAATAAAAACCTCATTTCCCTTAAAATTAAATTCCCTTAGATTTTTACCTTTTTTATCTAATAAAAAGATATTTTTGCCTGAATTATTTAATTCATTAATCAATTTTTCAAAAGATTTTTTTTCTATAAAACAACCTGGATAAATTTCTTTTAATTCTTCTTTATTTTCAGATTTATATAACATTCTTTTTATTAATCCAGCGATGTCTTTTTTGGAGATTGGCATATCTTTATTTGATTGTAAAATTAAATGTTTTGGGGGGTTTGGTTGTCCATCAAACAATAAATGTAACTTTACATCTTCTCTCATCATATTAGAAATAAAAAATGTTGAGATTATTACATTACAAACAATATCCATTCTGCCTGCTTGTTTTAAATTATCCTTAATTAGATTCCCAGAAGTAACTGCACTTTTTGAATAATAAACAAATTCTCTCATATTAAGTCTAAAAGTGCTTTATATATAAATTTTGAGGAAATTTTAAAAACTAAGATTTCTATTCTTTTTAATGGCAGAAAAATTTTTTTGGGCTGATGCATTAGCTGATAGAATTGTAAAAGAAAGACCTAATAAAAAAATTTATGTGTGTGCTTCAGGTATTACACCTTCTGGACAAGTTCATATTGGAAATTTTAGGGAAGTAATTACAACTGAAATGGTTGTAAGGGCTTTAAAGGACAAAGGAAAAAAGGTGAAATTTATTTACTCTTGGGATGATTTTGATAGATTTAGAAAAGTTCCAAAGGGTGTTAGTTCTGACTATGAAAAATATATTGGTATGCCTGTAAGTGATGTTCCTTCTCCTTATGACCCTAATAAAACTTATGCTAAATATTTTGAAGATATTTTTGAAAAGTCGCTAAAAGGACTTGGAATTGAACCTCATTTTATCTACCAGCATGAAATGAATAAAAAATGCTCTTATGCTGAATTGATCAAAGTTTCTATTGATAATAAAGATAAAATTATGAGTATTCTAAACAAATATAGGAAAGAACCATTGGACAAAGATTGGATGCCTTTTGTTATTTATTGTGATAGATGTAAAAAAGACTCTACGATTATCAAGGAAGTGAAAGATTATGAGATTAGTTACGAATGTAAATGTGGTTTTAGTGAAACTTTTGATATAAGGAAAAAAGGGATAGTTAGTTTACGTTGGAGAGTTGATTGGCCACTTAGATGGAAGTATGAAGAAGTAGATTTTGAACCTGGTGGAATTGATCATAGTGTTTTTGGCGGTTCTTTTACGACTTCAAAAGAAATTTCAAAAGAGGTATTTAACCATGAACCTCCAATTTATCAATTTTATGAATGGATTGGTATGAAAAATGTAGGAGAATTTGCATCTTCTAGCGGTAATGCCTTAACTGTTGAAGAGGTTGAAGAAGTTTATGAACCTGAAATTTTGAGATACTTATTTGTTGGAACAAAACCAAAATCTAAATTTCAAATAAGTTTTGACAATGATGTAATTAAAATTTATGAAGATTTTGATAGACTTGAAGAAAAATATTTTAATAACATAGCAAATCCTCAGGAAAGGAGAATGTATGAAATGTCTAATATTTATTATAACAAAGGTAAGCCAGAAAGAATTGGTTTTAGACATTTAATTACATTAGTTCAATTAAATAAATTAAAAGACTTAGAAGAATCTAAATTAATAAGAGCCCAAAAAGTTAAAAATTGGTTAGACAAATATGCTAAAGATGATATGAAATTTATTGTCCAAGATAAAATTGAAGAAGTTTTTGATATTGAAGAAAAAAAAGCCTTATTAGAACTAAAAAGTGTTTTAGAACAAAAAAAATTTTCAAATGAAATGGATTTATTTAGTGAATTTCAAAATATTTGTAAGAAATTAGAATTTGATGTTTCTCTTTTTTTTCAAATAGCTTATAGGGCAATTATAAGAAAAAATAAAGGACCTAAATTGGCTGGTTTAATTTTATTAATCGGACAAGAAAGAATTATAAATTTATTAAAGACATTAGAAGATTAAAATGAGTTTTATACCAATAAACAGAGAAGAAGCAATTTCTTATTTAAGAGAATTAGGAAATACAGACATTGAAATGAATCATTATATTGAGACAGAAGCAATAATGAAAAAACTTGCAAATTATTTTTCTGAAGATGAAGACTATTGGGGAATGTTAGGATTATTACATGATATTGACTGGGTTTTAACAAAAAACAGAATTCAAGAACATTCATTGATTGCAAAAGATTTGTTATCAAGATTGGGCTTTGACAATAAATTTATTTCTTTGGTTCAAAGTCATGTTTATTCAAATGAAACAATTCCTAAATTTTTAGACAAGAAAAGAACAAATAGAATAGAATTTTGTCTTGCTTCTTCGGAAACTATAACTGGATTAATCTATGCTTATTCTTTAATGAGAAATAAAAATATTTCTACAATGGAAGTTAAAGGATTAAAAAAGAAATTTAAAGATAAAACTTTTGCTGAGAATTGTAATAGGAAAATTATTGAAGAAATAGAAAAAACAGGAATTAGTTTAGATTTATTCTTTCAAATAGCTATTGATTCTTTAAGAGAGATCAAAGATGAGATTGGTTTAAATTAATTAGGACTTGAATTCTAATAAAACCTTATCTTTAATTATTTTATAATTATCAACTTTTAATTTTAATGGAATAATTTTTGTATAACATATTTTTTTTGTATATGCTTTAAATTCTATTCCTTTTTCTAGGTTTTTTATTAGTATTTGAGATTTATTTTGAATACCAGGAGTTTCAATTTCATAAATAATTTTATCAGATAGCCTTTTTATTCTTGACAAAGCCTCTTCTTTTGGTAAATTTTGCCTTCTATTAAATTCTTCTTCGGAAATTGTCTCTTCTTTTTTTATTTCTTTTTTTTGATCTAATTTAATTATATTTGGAAAATTACTTGTTTGAACTCTAACATTAAAACCATTTCCTACATTTTGTGCATTCATCAAATTTAATTCTTTTTCTAATTGTTTCATTAATGAATTAACCATTTTATTTAATCCAAAAGGTAATTTTGCTTCATCTGGAAATAAATTACTTCTTACAAAATCATCTTTACCTAAAAAACCATAGTTTTCTTTTGTTTTTATTTCTTTAATAGAACTACCACAGTAAGGGCAATAACTAAATTTGCTATCTATTTTTCTATTACAACCTTTACAAATGTTTTTTTTCATTCTTATAAAAAAGTTTTGCTAGTTATTTAAGTTTTGTGGACTACTTCTATATTATTATTGATTTTATGAAGACCTTGATATAATTCCCTAATTGGATAGATTTCTCTTAAAACATATTTAGCTTTAAAATTTGGAACTGTCCTTATTTCTTGGAGTCTATTAGAACCTTTAATAGCTATAGCAAATCTTAATATAAATGAAATTAAAAAAATGAAAATTAATGTTGAAACAAATGGAACTTTAACAAATGTTAATAGACTTCCTATTAAAGAACCTATGAAGATTAAAACTCCTGTTAATAAATTTAGATAAGATAATGCATACATCCTTCTTTCATGATTATTTGTATCATAAATATAATTTCTTGCTGCAAGTTCTAAACCTACTCCACCAAAACCATATAATAATCCTGGGACAATTATAGCATAAATCTTTAAGAGGTAAGTTGATTCATTAAAGAAAATTGTTAATATCCAAGAGAGAGGTACTAAACTAATAAAAATAGATGATATTCTTGTTAGTGCTATGTTCCCATAATTATCAGCAATTTTACCAATTATTGGAAAGAATAAAACGTTAAATAAAATAATAGAGACATTTGTTAAAACAAACAATGTATAAGAAAATTTTAATTCATTTAAGATATAAACTACAAAAAATGGACTTGCGATAGCTATACTGAATTTAAAGATAGCATAATAAAATGCAAAGTTACCAAAATGAGTTCTTCTTATTTCTTTTAAAAATCTTCTAAAAGATCTTCTTTCCTTTTTCTTAATTTTTATTCTAGGTTCATATTGTTTTTTTAATAATTGAATGGATTTTAATCTAAATAAGAAAGACATAAAAAATAAAAAACAAAAACAAAAGACAGTATATGTTGTAACTTGACCAACTATAGAACCATATTTTGTTGAAACATCTAATAAATATGCTGAAATAATCATTGCAATCATTCCAAAAAATTGGAGCTTTCTATTTCGTTTAGAGAAATATTTTCCTCTTTGATTTTCAGGAACAAGTGTTCCCATTAAAACAAACCAAGAGCTATCCATGATTCCAAAAAAATAATAAAATAAACCTACTACAATTATTGTTCCCCATACTACAAAACTATATCCTAAAACATAAAAAATACCTAAGGCAATTAAAAAAAGCATTAAAAAATAACTTAAGAAAGCATTTTGTATCAAAGCCTTTTTATTTGAAATTTTTTTCTTATATTGTTTTTTTGATTGGATTAATTGTGAAATTCCAGGAAACAAATTTGCAAATGCACTTAGAATTCCTATTTGAGAAGGGCTTGCGCCTATTGCTAATGCAAAAGGAGAGAAATAAGAGACACCTAGTGCGCTTGAAACAGATGCATAACTTCCTTCTTTAATACTCAAATCTAAACTTTGTTTAATTCTTTTTTTTATAATAGGATGTTTTTCTTTTTCAGGAGAATTTGTGACCTCTTTTTTCATTTTAAATCAAAAATAATAATTTAATTCCAGTTTGCTTTTTCAGCTTTTATAAAATTGTCTTCTACAAAGGGAGCATTTGATAAACTTATTCTTCTAAAATCTAAATCTGTTTTCCAAGGAGTTTCTTCTTCTCTAAAACCATTAGGATTTAATTTAGAACTGAAGTGTCTTTCTTCATTATTTATTTTTTCAAGCTTTTTAGAAAAATCAGTTAGTAACTTTTTTGTCTGAATAGAAATTTTTTCTTTTTCTTCTTCACTTACTTTATGCCAAAATTGCTCTTTCATATAGATATAATCTGTTTGGATTTTATAAGCTTATCCAAATTAACAAACTGTAAATAATTGGTCATCATGTACATCAAAAATTTTTAATCTTACACCTGAATCTATCCAACCATGGGAATAATTTAATGCTGCAAAACAATTTACATAATCTCTTTTATCTAAAAAATGCTTTGCATCATAAAGGTAATTAGTAACCATATCAATAATTTCTCTTGCTTGATTTTCTTTTCCTTTAATTATATTTTTTTTTATTTCGTTTAGAGCTTTATTTGTTAAATTAAAATACTTTTCAATTTTTTCAAAAGTAATAATGTTATCCATAATGGATTTTAATAAGACAAGTATTTAAAATTTTAGAATTAAGACACTACTGAAATATACATAGTTTTAATACCATAATTCTGATTATTTTGTTTTACTTCTACTCTTAATAAAAAGGTACATAAGTAAGAAGTTTCTGGTATGTGTAACAATATTTTCTGGCTAAAAGATTCTCCAACTGGAATAGGGATATCTGTTCCAGATTTAGCAACAATCCATTTTTCAATTTCTTGAGGTGGGATCTCACAATTACCAGCATCTTGAACTTTAACATCATATGAAAATATTGCATTTTGTCCTTGAGAACCTGTAATTAAGTTTTTAATTCCAAAAGCAAAACCTCCTGTTTGTCCTATTTTAACAGATGTTTCTCCTGTTGTTGGATATATTACCACTTTTTCATCGTCTCCAAATAATTTTGAGATTTGATCCATTACTTGAGCATCTGTTGCATCTACAACATTCATACCACTACTAAAAATATTTCTAACTAAAACAATTCCTAAAATTAACATACTCATTGCTAGAACAATTACTACTATTGTGCCAATACTCATTTCCATTGCAGCTTTTTTGTTTTTCATTTTTTAGTAGGTTTATTTAATAAATTTCTATAAAGAGGATAAATACCAAATATTATTGCCAAAAATAAAAAAATCCAGAAATATTTTGTTAGTGAGAAAATTAAACGAGGGAAATTGTAGATTAATAAACCTACTAAAAAAATAGTAACACAAATAAGTGATAATTTAAACAAACTAATGTACACTAAATCTAAATTACATCTCTTTTTCATATTCTAAATAGAATTAATTAATTTATAAATATTTGTAAAAATACTTAAATTAAGTTGTTAATAAAATATTATGATTAGTAAGATTATTTTAGCTATAATTCAATCATTTAGTGAATTTTTACCAATATCTAGTTCAGGACACTTAGCATTATATTCTAAAATATTTACAACACCTGATTTATTTTATTTTACTTTACTTCATTTAGCTAGTTTATTTGCTGTTTTAATTTTTTTAAAAGATGAAATAAGATTCTTATTGAAATTTAATAAAGAATCAAGAAAAATCTGGGTTTATTTAATTATTGCAACAATTCCAGCTGCAATAGTAGGATTTTTTTTAAATGATTTTATAGAAGGAACATTTAATTCATTTTTATTTTTGAGTATTGCTTTTTTATTCACAGGACTTATATTATATTCGACAAAGTTTTTCAAGCAGAATAATAAAGAACTAAATTTTAAATCTTCATTGAAAATTGGTTTAATGCAAATGTTTGCTTTATTTCCTGGTATTAGCAGAAGTGGAATAACAATATCAACTGAATTATTTCAAGGTTTAAATAAAGAGGAAGTAGCAAAATTTTCATTTCTACTTTTTATTCCATTGAGCTTAGGGGCATTCTTATTAGAATTAATTAAATTAAAGAATTATTTTTTTGATTTTTCTTTAATAATAGGATTTTTAGTTTGTTTTATTTTTAGTTTTCTTTTTTTAAATTTATTAATTAAGATAATAAGGGCAGACAAATTTTGGATGTTTAGTTTTTATTGTTGGCTCATTAGTGTTATAAGTTTTATCTTATACTTTCTCTAAAATTTATTTTAATTTCTTATAACTTATCCAGATTAAAATTACTAGAGTTAGGCCTAACATTATAGCCCTTAGTACATTTGATAAATCACTCCAATATCTTATTATGCCATAAAGAATTAAGATGATTCCTCCACCAAAAAGACCTGTTGAAACTGTATTTGCTAAGAATAAAAAAGAGATAAAAAGAACAATAACTCCAAGAGAAAGATTAATTACAAAAAGATTCTTTTCATAAACTTCTCTTTTTTCATTATATTCTTTTCTACAATAAAAATCTACATCACAGTAACCATTTTCACTATTTCCTATTTCAAACTCTTGCCAAGAACCATTTTGTTCTTCACATATTTTTGAATTGTTGATATATTTTGAGGCTTCATTTGTGCAAAAGTCATTATACCTTGGAGCTGGATAAAAAGTTTGTATTAAGTAAACTACGAAAAAGACTGTTACTAGTGCTATTGCAATTCCTAGAATAAATTTCTTTTGTGAATTATCTTCTCTTTTTTTCATTTTTTACAAATTAAATAAACCTTATCTCTTTTAAAACATTTTGGTAACTTGATTCCTATTTCTTGTCCCTTTTTTGCCTTGTTTATTTCTTTGTTATTTATTTGCATACTTTCAACTTTTACTCTTTGAATAGATTGCTTCTCAGATAAAATATAAATTTCATCATTTAAATTTAAAGTTCCGTAATGTATTTTTAATAAGGCTGCTGACGACTTTGGCCAGTATTTTTCAATTGTTCCTATATATTCTTTGTATTCTGTTTGTTCACCATTATTTGAACGAGAAAAATCATCATTTGTAGGCATTTTTGTATAAAATCCACTTGAAAATCCCCGATTGTAAACTTTTTTTAAATCATCTAATAGTTTATCTATTTCTTTATTTATTAATTTTTTATCTAATGCTTGTCTATAAACTTTTGTAACTGTATAAACATATTCGGGAGATCTGTTTCTTCCTTCAATTTTAAAAGATGTAATTCCAGCTTTTTTCATTTTTTCAATAAAAGGTAATGTGCATAAGTCTTTTGCTGACATTATTTTATTATTCTCTAATTTTAACTGATTGTTTGAATCATCGGTAATTGTCCACTCCCGCCTACAAGGATGAGAACACTGTCCTCTGTTTGCTGATAAATTTTGTAAGAATTGGGAAGTAAAGCATCTTCCTGAAATTGCAACACACATTGCTCCATGACAAAAACATTCACATTCAATAACTTTTGATATTTCTTTGATTTGTTTTAAATTTAATTCCCTTGCTAAAACAACTCTTTTTGCACCTAATTTTTTATAGAATTCTGCACTTTGGGAGTTAGCAATTGATGCTTGTGTTGAAATATGAAAAGGAACATTATATTGGTTACACAATTGAATAATAGAGAGGTCCCAACAAATTATTGCATCAACAAAAGGTTTTGCTTTTTTTATAATATTTTCAATTTTATTTAATTCAGAATCATAAACTATTGTATTTAATGTTAAATACATTTTTATTTTT
>Ga0265293_10003248_pt1 | contig 30518 bp, 25 predicted proteins | sample Munlanlewell138R_FD_192505 | JGI IMG/M metagenome (GOLD analysis project Ga0265293, IMG submission 192505) | Leachate microbial communities from a municipal landfill in Southern Ontario, Canada - Leachate well 138R | ecosystem: Engineered > Solid waste > Landfill > Unclassified | place: Canada... | reverse complement strand
AAGTACTTTTTGTAAAACTCACGGATATGCAGCTGACCGTCTTGCTCTTTTGCTCCTCGGTTATGTCGGTGTAGTTTACGGTAAAATTGTTTCTGTCGTTTGAGGCAACGGCGGATATCTTTTCTTGCCCGCCTGTGTATGGGTCTATCACCGTTATCGCCTTGGAGTAGCCGGAGTCGATTTCGCTATAACTTCTCATAGACATATATAGAATTTCGTTATCGATAAATTGGGCGGGCTTGATTTTTATTTTTTTCCAATTATTGCCGTCGGTCGCATATCTATATTCCTTGCCGTCCACATAAGCACGGGTTTCAAAGTTGCGATTGTTAGAATTAACTTTTTTATAGCTTGCAAGCGGAGAAAACCCGTTCATAATACCAATTGAGTGCATTAATATATTGCCGTCGTTGTCTTTGGCTATTTGCTCATACCGCACCCCACGCATAACGGCGGAAGTTATTTTGAAAGGCTCTTCCCTTATTTCGGGAACAGAGTAGCTGCCCTCATCAAGTTTTTCCGATGTGATAGTGAGAGTGCCTAGCTTTGTACCGTTATCTATAATGTTATAAATAAAGGTTTCTTTTTGCGCCCAATTTGAGCCGGGGACAATGGTTTCTCCCCCGCAGCTGCTAAGCAGTACCGCAGAGAAAACGGCGATAAGCAATATGGCTAAAGTGCTAACAATTTTTTTCATAATAAATCCAATATAAGAGGTTGCTGTTATTTAATTAATTATATCCTATAATATAGACCAAAGTCAAACTAAATAATAAGAGGTATACTTTGGCGGCTTAAATTATAAGTTAAAAAAAGCTGTGCCTTATCTTGACAAGGATATCTATGTGGATAAATAATTATGCTAAAACAAATCCTTTTCTATGCTTTGATATTCGGCTAACAATTCGCCCTCTATGGGTATATCTTGTTGTTTGTGTTCGATAAGCGTCTTTAGCACATCCACTCGCTTTTGGTTTAGCTTTAGCTTTAGCGCACAATAAAATGCCGCACTCATCATTATTATCACGGGAATAATAATTACCAACCTAAGCCCCCATAGCGCACTTTGCGGTTGGGTAAACTCCCTTATTATGCTACCTGTTATTGGGTCGGTTTCGGGTTTTTGAAAGCCCGTTAGCGATAAAACCGCCCCCACTAAAGCGACTGCAATGCCGCTCCCAGCCGTTTTTATAAAGGACATCACTCCGCTAAAACTGCCCGTTGGGCGATTGCCAAGTTTGAGTTCTGCCACATCCATAACATCGGGGAAGATTATCCAAGGGAACATCATAGAGCTTGCTCCTAGTCCTATAATGCCGCAAAACAGGTATATGATGAGCGCATTTGCGCCTTGATACAGCGAGAGCGCAAGTGCACCCACTATATAAAAAGGTATCCCAAGCCTATACAAGAGCGGCTTTGCAACGCCCTTTCGCATAGCGATATACATAAGCGGTGCAACCAAGGCGGTAATGCCGACTATGAGAAGTAACATTATTGTAGCGCTGGCGCTTGCATCAAGCGCATATTTTACAAAAAAGATAAGGTTTGCGGTAATAATGTCCGTGCAGGCATAGGCAAAAAAGTACATCCCCAATATATACCAAAATGCTTTAACCCTAAACGGGGTGAGGAAAGACTTTATTGTAAATGTACTTTTTTCCTCGGGGAGTGTAACCCTTTCTTTGGAGTAAATTGCCGACAACAGCACGGGAATGGTAAAAAACAATCCAAACCCAACAACAATTATCAGATATACTGTGCCAATGGATATGCTTTGGTTTAGGTAAGCGCCCATTAATTCCACGGGGGCAAGCGCAGTTACCCCGCCTGCTAGCATAGAGAACACCAAGCGCACAGTGTTAACGGTATTTCTTTCCTTGTAGTCGCAAGAAACTTCGGATGACATTGCATTGTAAGTGAGGGTGACAACAGAGGATACCGTGTTATAAAATAAATATCCAAACAGATAAATAAAGAACTTGAGCCAAACGCTGTTCATAGCGTATAGCGGTGCAAACAGCCAGAGCAGCGCAAGGGGAATAAACAGACCGCCAAAGAAAATAAACGGTCGCCGTCTGCCCCATTTTGTGCGGGTATTATCGCTAAAAACGCCCAAAACAGGGTCGATAACCGCATCCCAAATTCTTGCAAGCCCTACAATCAAGCCGCCCATCCACGGCTCTAGCCCCATCAAGACAAGGTAGGTGAGCAGTATCCCGTTAACAAGAGCGCCGCCACCACCGCCGAAAAGGTCGCCCATACCAAAAAAGACTATTTCTTTTTTGGTAAGTTTATCTGTTTTTAGCTTGCCGTTTGAGCTTATATTCATAAATTTCTCTTATATCCTTAAAGTTAAATATATTTGTTGCACGCTTACAACAATCTTAACATAGAAGGATAGTGAATTACAATATATAAACTTGAAAAATAGCCGCCTATATTTAATAAAGGCGGCTATCTGTCACAAAAAATCACCCAAAAGATACGGTTAAAATCTTTTAAGACTATAAAGCTGTTGCTCACTAGACCCACTTAGGAGAGGTAGACCAAATTGCTTTGCCTTGGGCAAGACTTTTGGGAACATCCAATATGCGCTGGTTTGCAGAGCCTCTAAACTTTAGCAAAATATTCCTTTCAGCAAGAATAAACTCCCCGTCTATTAATATATCCGCCTGTTCCAAAAGGGCAAGCCATTCGGGTTTTGTTATGAGGACTTCAAAGGTATATCCACTAAACACGCATACATTTAGTCCAAGTTTTTTTACTTCCTTGGCAAGAGCGGTGTAAGCCTCCGCTTGTTCAAACGGCTCACCCCCACTAAAGGTGACACCAGACAGCAAGGGGTTTGCCTTAACTTTTTCGACAATTTCGTCGACGGTATATACTTTGCCGCCCTCAAAAGGTTGGGCGGTAGGATTGTGGCAACCTTCGCAACGGCGATGACAGCCTTGTGCAAACACTGTAAGCCTAAGTCCAGCGCCGTCGGTAATTGAGTCGTTTATCAACCCAGCAAGGCGAAGTTTATACATTATGCTTTACCCTTTCCCGCTCCTCTGCACGCTTGGCATTATTAAATCTGTCCAAAGTACCTACAAGGTAGCCGGTTATCCTTCTTATTCTCTCAAATCTCTCGTTTTCGGTTTCCTTTCTGCCGCATTTGGGACACTCATCGCCTATTATACCGTTATGTCCGCAAACAGGGTCACGGTCTACTGGGTGGTTGATTGAGCCGTAGCCAATGCCCGCATCCTTCATTGCCCTAATTACCCTTTCAAATGCCTCTAGGTTGTGGGCGGTGTCGCCGTCTAACTCAACATAGGTGATATGCCCCGCATTGGTAAGAGCGTGGTAGGGCGCTTCTATTTGTATCTTATCATATGCCCGTATTGGGAAGTATACCGGCACATGGAAACCGTTGGTATAATATTCACGGTCGGTGATTCCCTCAATACTGCCATAGCGCTTTTTGTCTATTGCGACAAATCTGCCAGATAAACCTTCGGCGGGAGTTGCTATCAAAGTGAAGTTCAAACCGTACTCTTCGCTCTTTTTATCCATATAATCACGCATAAAGCGAATAATTTTCAAACCTAGTTCTTGTGATTTTCTATCCTCCCCGTGGTGTTTGCCCGTTAACGCAACAAGCGCCTCGGCAAGACCGATAAACCCAACAGACAGAGTGCCGTGCTTTAACACTTCGGCAATAGAGTCGTTCATTTTTAGGTTTTCCGACTTAATCCACACACCCTGTCCCATAAGGAAGGGGAAGTTTTTCACCTTTTTAGAGCATTGTATGGCAAACCTATCCAAAAGCTGTTTTACAGTAAGCTCTAGTTTTCTCTCTAGGTCGGCAAAGAACCAATCTATATCGCCCTTGCTGTTTATCCCAATTCTTGGCAGATTGATTGAGGTAAAGCTCAAGTTGCCCCGCCCATAAGTAACTTCATTTTCTCTGTCATATACATTCCCCAATACTCTTGTACGGCATCCCATATAGGAAACTTCGGTTTCCGGATGTCCCTCTTTATAGTATTGCAGGTTGAACGGTGCATCAATAAAAGAGAAGTTAGGGAACAAGCGTTTTGCACTAACTTTCATTGCCAATTGGAACAAGTCGTAGTTTTTGTCGCCCTCGTTGTAGTTTATGCCGTCTTTCAAGCGGAAAATGTGTATGGGAAATATTGGGGTTTCGCCAAAGCCAAGACCTGCCTCTAGTGCAAGCAAAATATTTTTGATAACCATTCTTCCCTCGGGGGAGGTGTCTGTGCCGTAGTTGATAGATGAAAACGGTGTTTGCGCCCCTGCTCTAGAGTGCATTGTATTGAGGTTATGCACAAGCGCCTCCATTGCTTGGAAGGTGGCACGCTCGGTTTCGGCAAGCGCAAATTCACGGGCAAAAGGCAAGGCTTTTTCTATTAGCTCCATCGGTACAAGCGGACGGAAATAGTGCCTTACTGCGGCGGTAAAGCCATCTTGCTCCTCTAAGGAAGGAAAGAGTGCGGTTTCGTCCTCTATCTTTTTAAAGGTTGCCTTTGCTTCGTCACTTGTAAGCTTGTGGTTTGGGTCAGCAATACGAATAGCCTTTAAAAAATTGGCAGAATATAGCCGTTTGTAAGTCTTTTTTACCCCGTCGGCAAGCCCGTAGTCAAAGTTTGGAACACTCTGTCCGCCGTGTTGGTCGTTTTGGTTAGATTGTATAGCTATGCAAGCCAAGGCGGAGTAGCTTTGTATGTCGTTTGGCTCACGCAAAAAGCCGTGTCCCGTGGAGAACCCGCCTTTGAACAACTTAACCAAATCTATTTGGCAACAGGTAGTGGTCAGCGTGTAAAAGTCAAAGTCGTGAATATGGATGTCGCCGCTCCTGTGTGCATCACGCTGTTCGGCGGTAAGCACGCTCTTTTCGTAATAATCTTTTGCGCCCTCCGAGCCGTATTTGAGCATCACGCCCATTGCTGTATCGCCGTCTATGTTGGCATTGTCCCGCTTTATGTCGGAGTCGCCTGCCGCCGCATTGGTCAACTCGTCATACACTCGCATAAGTCGGGAGTTCATCTCCCGTTTCATTGTTCTCTCTGCACGATAAAGGATATATTTTTTTGCAATTGCCTCATATCCGTTTTGCATTAGCGTGGTTTCTACAATGTCTTGGATATCCTCTACCGATGGATTTGTGTTAGAAAAGCTGCTAAAGAGCAGAGTCTCTGCCTTTCTTGCAAGGGTTAGCGCAGCGGCAGAATCTGCCAAGCCGCCTGCAAGCATAGCCTTTTCTATCGCCCTTTCTATTTTTGATATATCGTATTTGACTTCTCTGCCGTCTCTCTTGATTATTTTAAACATAATACCTCTCTCCTTTCAACACAATATATAGTGTGGAAGTGTATTATATCATACTACATATAGTGTGTCAAGTGTGAGAGGCAAATAAAAAACAAATTTTTTTGCGAGCCTTTAAAAACGCCTTTTTAGAGATGGAAACCGCTCTTTTATCATAGGGTGAGTTTGGCATAATAGATTGATTTTTTGTGGGTTTTGTGAGAAAATAATACTATGAACAAAATAGAGCTGCTTGCACCTGCGGGCAATGCACAAAAATTAAAGACAGCACTAAGGTTTGGCGCAGATGCTGTATATATTGGCGGCAAGGACTTTTCTTTGCGAGCTTTTGCGGGTAATTTTTCGGATAGGGATATAAAAGAGAGTGTAGACTTTGCCCACAGCCTTAACAAAAAAGTTTATGTTACCGTGAATATTTTTGCCCGCAATGCGGACTTTGAGAGGGCGGGGGCATACTTTGCGTATTTGGCAAAAGTGGGTGTTGACGGTGTTATTGTCACCGATTCGGGATTGATTAATCTATGCAAAAAAAGTGCGCCCACGCTTCCCATACATTTATCCACCCAAGCGAACACGCTAAACAAATATGCGGTGGAATTTTGGGGGGAGCAAGGTATTTGCCGTGTTGTGCTGGCAAGGGAAATATCTTTAGAGGAGATAGCCGACATCCATACGCATAACCCAAATGTGGAGTTGGAAGCCTTTGTACACGGCGCAATGTGCGTGTCTTACAGCGGACGATGCCTGCTATCCAACTATTTGAACGGGCGGGATGCCAACCGTGGGGAGTGCGTACAGTCTTGCCGTTGGAAATATACCTTGTCGGAAACCTCCCGCCACGGTAAAACTCCATTGGAAATAGAGGAGGATGGGCGAGGCGCATATATATTAAATAGCAAGGACTTAAATATGCTTGCCCACATAGGTGATTTACACAAAGCGGGGGTATGCTCTTTTAAGATAGAAGGGCGAATGAAGTCGGAATTTTATATTGCCACCGTTGTCAATGCCTATCGCAGGGCAATAGATGAGTATTTAACTTTTGGGGAGATTAGGAATATTGATAGGTGGGAGCGGGAATTGAGAACGATATCGCACCGAGAATATACCACAGCCTACCTTTTGGGAGAAAACAGCAATACGCTTGCGTACGACAATGAGCAAACAAGAATAGATTATGCCTTTTCTGCCGTAGTAAAGGGCTATCGTGACGGAGTGGCAACGGTGGAGATGCGCAACCGCTTTAAAAAAGGCGATGTTTTGGAAATTTTGTCCCCCGATGCCAATTTTGGCAAGGCATTTACCGTGGAGGAAATGAAGGACGAGGACGGGCAAGCTGTTTGCGATGCCAAGCTTGTGCAGCAAATTTTACATCTTGCAACCCCGTATGCGCTTACTGAGGGCGATATACTTAGAAAATCGACCTTATAAAGGTCGATTTTTTTAATATATATTTATAAAAAAGTTTTCAAATACAAAATTAACTTATATTATAGTCCTCTGCAAGGCTCTTGAATGCGGGCAGTGCATTGGTAATTTGCTCTGTGGGCACGCAATAAGCGACCCTAGCATAGCCCGGGCAGCCAAAATCGTCACCCGCAACCAACAGTAACTCGTGTTTCTTTGCCCTTTCGCAAAAAGCTTTGGCATCCTCCTCCATTGATTTGATAAATAAATAGAATGCGCCGTCAGGCTTTACACATTGATAGCCGTAAGAAGTGAGGCTGTCGTATAACAAGTCACGATTGTTCTTATATATATTGATATCAGAGGTCTTGCCCTCGCACCTTGCCGCCACCCTTTGGAACAGGCTGGGGGCGCACACATACCCAAGCGCCCGCCCCGCCCCGCATATTGCAGCATAAACCTCGCTAGAGTTTTGCATATATGGCGACACGGCAATATAGCCTATCCTCTCCCCGGGCAAGGAGAGCGATTTACTGTACGAATAGCACATTATTGTATCCTTATAATATTTTACAAGGAACGGCACTTTTACCCCGTCATAGACAAGTTCTCGGTACGGCTCGTCCGAAATAATATATATCGTATGCCCATATTCGGCAGATTTTTTTGCAAGCACCCTGCAAACCTCTAGTATAGTCGCCTCGCTATAAACCACGCCCGAGGGGTTGTTGGGAGAGTTCAAGATAATTGCCTTTGTGTGGCGGTCTATCGTATTTTCTAATGTTTGGGTATCTATTTGCAAGTTTTTGGGGTCTGGTTGCAGTGGTTTAAAGGCTGCCCCAGTTGCCTCGGCAAAGACCTTGTATTCGGGGAAAAAAGGCGCAAACCCAATAATATTATTCCCCGTCACAACCAAAGCTTTTAGAGAAATACAAAGTGATGCCGCCGCTCCCGTACTCATATAAATATTGTCGGGAGAAAATTCCACATCAAATCTCGAATTTAGGCTCTCTGCTATTGTTGCCCTAACTTCCGCATCGCCTTGTGCCGAAGTATAGCCATGAAGCTCCAATTCGCTCCGCTCCTCCAAGAGCTCAAAAATTGCCTCTTTTACCTCGGGCGGAGGCGGTACATTTGGGTTGCCCAAGCTAAAGTCAAAAACATTTTCTTTGCCTATCTCTGCTTTGCGTTTTCTACCATACTCAAAAAGTTCTCTTATAGATGAGCGCCTTGTGCCAAGCGAGAGCATATCTTTAGAAATCATATAATAAAAGTACTCCGTTTTTGTTTATTACAAGTCAAAAGGGCGGTTTAAATATCACTATCTTTAAAGACCGCCCTTTTTTTGTGAGTTAAGCCTATTTGATTTTTTGCCGAAAGGCTTTTGGGATTTTGCCCTTTTGTAGTTTGGGGCGGTGTGCCAATATATCAAGGCAGGCATCCTCTCGTCGCAGGCATCCGCTAAATCTCCCGAGGTTTTAGCCTTTTATAATTTGGGCGGTGTACCAAATAACCTTTTATTTTTTTGCCTTAGTTCTCTTTGTCTATTCGGCAGGCTCGCTCTTTTCTGCGGGCTTTAGCACTTCGGGAAGACTAAGCCCCGCCATACCGAACAGGTCGGACATGGGGGGAAGTGACTTGAGAAGTCCCGATAGGAAGTTTGCCGTAGAGGTCTTTCCGTCTTTACCAGCGCCGCCCTCCCATACGGTTACCTTATCTATCTTGATGTTCTTAATTGCCTCAACTTGGGTGGCAACAAGCGTTTCAATCTTATCTGCTATCATTAGACGCATTGCATCGGTGGGATTGCCGCCTGCGGCTTTTACAAGGTCGGCTATACCGTCGGCTTGATTTATCAAGATTTCCTTTATACCACGGGCCTCTGCCTCCATTTTTGCAAATATCGCATCCGCCTCACCCCTAGCACGCCTTCTTGTTTGCTCAGCCTCTGCCTCTGCCTCAAGCTCTTTTCTGCGTTTTTCGATTTCCATTTTAACAATGACATCCGCCTCTTGGGTAGCTTTTTCTAGGGTTGCTCTCACCGTTTCGGCTTGACGCTCGGCGGCATAGGATTCCTCTAGCGCAAGTGCAGATTGCACCTTTTCGGCTACGATTGCACGCTTTTGTGCCTCTGCCTCTCTCTCACGGAGCAGCGCCTCGGAGTCGGCAACTTCTGCCTTGGATTCGTTTACGCCCTTTATTGCAGATGCGTCCTCTATTGCAACCTGCACACGCTGTTCACGGCTTGCTTGCGCCTCACCGATTGCGCCCATTTTGTCTGCCTCGGCAACAGAGATTTTTGCCTCGTTTATAGCCTTAGCTGCCGCCTCTTTACCAAGGGCGATAATATAGCCCGACTCATCGGATATGTCGGTGACATTCACATTTATCAATCTAAGCCCTATCTTTTTAAGTTCACCCTCCACATTTCGTGAGATTTGGTCTAGGAACTTGTCACGGTCGGTATTGATTTCCTCAATATTCATAGTGGCAACAACCAATCTTAGCTGTCCAAAAATGATATCCTTTGCCAGCTCTTGTATTTCGGTTTGGCGCAGTCCAAGCAGGCGCTCCGCCGCATTTTGCATTATGCCAACTTCGGTGGATATGCCAACCGTGAAACTAGAGGGAACATTTATACGAATGTTCTGGCGGGAAAGTGTGTTTTTGAGGTCGACACTAATGGATATTGGTGTCAAGTCCAAAAAAGAATAAGCTTGTATCACTGGCACTATAAACGCCGCACCGCCGTGAATACATTTAGATGAGCGGTATGCTCCGTCTTTATCTGTTGAAATTTTACCGTATATTACCATTATTTTGTCGGACGGGCATTTCTTGTATCGGGTGAGGAACAAGAGGAGCGCCGACGCAAACAAAAGCACGATGACTACAATTACTAAGGCTGCAATACCGCCTGGTGTCATAATAAGTTACCTCCGTTTATTTTTAGTTTTTTATTTCTACGACTAATACATCGTTTTCCATAGCAATTACATTTACAATAGAGCCGGTTGGTATGGGTTGGTCGCCAAGGGTAACCGCCTCTGCCTCTATGTAGCGTTCTTGAATAAGCACATTTATTTTGCCCGTGCCTTTGCCTCTGGGGGGAATTGTAAGGTACACCGTTGCCGTATGCCCAATAGCGTTTGTGCGCTTAATTGAGCCGTCTTGCTGCAACTTGCCCATAAGCTTGAACAAGAAGGCAACCCCCACAAGAGCCGCTCCGCCCGTGAGAAAGGCAGAAACAAAGACCCATGCAATATGCGCTCCCGAGCGGGATACGGCAAGTCCTACCCATCCGCCTATTGAGAAAAAAGCGATTATACCTTTTATCGTAAACAGCGTAAGACCGTCTGCACCGGCAATATCATCAAAGTCCATATCGCCGCCGTCTAGGTCTGCATCGCCTCCGCCAAAACCTATTAACATAAGTATAATTTGAATAACCAAAATAATAGACGATGCCGCCGCTAATATAAACAGTATGATTTCCAGCACACTAAGACTTGTAAAAAACGCTCCCATAATATATTCTGCCTTTTTCTTTAATTAATTCTTATTTTACCATAAATATATATGGGTTGCAATGTTTTTTTAAATTAACACCAGAGATAATTTATTTTAAATTTTGTAATTGTTTAAAGAATTTGCCGATTATTTTTTGTTTTCCCTTGACAACGGATGTTTTAAGCAATATAATGTAAAAAACGCATGGGAATTTATAGCGCAAAATGACTAATAAAAACTTCTTTTATGGATATTACTTTTTTAAGGGCTACTTTAGCTCTAATTTGTGATATGCGGTAAGTTTTTGTTTAGCGATAATTCTAATTATAAAACCGCCGCATAACAGGCGGTTTTTTTATACCAATTATACCAAGAGCAAAAATGGTTGCTAAGTAAACGACATTTTGCGGGATATAGTAAAAGGAGCTAATAATGATACTAATAATTAAAAACAATCACGAAAAAAAACAACTTGATAACCTTATAAATTGGATAAAAGGTTTGGGGCTTAATATCCATTTGAGCGAGGGCGAAAACTCTACAATATTAGGGTTGGTGGGGGATACTTCGCTTGTCGATATTGACTTAATCCGTGCGCTAGATATAGTAGATGGGGTAAAGAGGATACAAGAGCCGTACAAAAAGGCAAACCGAAAATTCCACCCCCACGACACGATACTAGAAGTTAACGGACATAAAATCGGCGGCAATAATTTCACGCTGATAGCAGGACCTTGCTCGGTTGAAAGTGAGGAGCAAATCATAACTATTGCCAAAGATGTAAAGGCGGCGGGTGCGCATTTTCTTAGAGGAGGAGCGTTTAAGCCCCGCACATCGCCTTACGCTTTCCAAGGGCTTAGGGAGAGCGGGCTAGAACTGCTTTTGAAAGCTAAGACAGAAACAGGTATGGCTATCGTAACAGAAATAATGAGCGCAAACCATATTGATTTATTTAAGGATGTAGATATTATTCAAGTGGGCGCTCGCAATATGCAAAACTTTGAATTGTTAAAGGCGTTAGGCAGGACAGACAAGCCAATATTATTAAAGCGGGGGCTTGCCAATACGATAGAGGAATGGTTGATGAGTGCCGAGTATATTATGGCGGAGGGCAACGAGCAAATTATTCTTTGCGAAAGGGGTATACGCACTTTTGAGCAATATACGAGAAACACTCTAGACCTTTCAGCAATTCCGCTAATGAAGGAGATAACCCACCTGCCAATTATTGTAGACCCAAGCCACGCCTCGGGATTGTCCCGTTTGGTTGCGCCGCTATCTTTAGCGGCAGTTGGCGCAGGGAGCGACGGCTTGATTATAGAAGTGCATAACGACCCTATGCGTGCTTTGTGCGACGGGGCGCAATGTATCAAACCTATGCAGTTTAAAGAATTGGTGGAAAAAATGGATGTAATGCTGCCAATAGTTAATAAGGTGAGGAATTAATAATGAATATTGGGATAGTCGGGCTTGGGTTAATGGGTGCTAGCCTTGCCAGAGCGATAATAAAAAACACAAAACACACCGTTTTTGGTTGGGATACCGACCCAAATACCATGTTAAAGGCAGAGCTTTTGGGGGCTTTGCACGAGCGGCTAACCAATACCGATTACAACAGTTTAGATATACTTATCATAGCGCTCACCCCAGATGCTTTTAAAGAGGAATTGGAAAAGGCTCTTCCCAAACTAAAAGCGGGAGCGGTTGTGCTAGATATTGCGGGCAACAAGCGAGGGGTGGTGGCGGCTATGCGGCAGGCAAGGGAGCGCTATCCCACTATTAATTTTATTGCCACCCACCCAATGGCAGGGCGGGAGTTTTGGGGGATAAACCACTCCACACCGCTCCTCTTTGAACGGGCATCAATACTAATCGTGCCTGTGGCGGCGGACATTGAACGCTTGGCGGCGGTAAAAAAACTATTAGATAGCATAGGGTTTACCGACTCTGTAATCACGGACGAACATTTTCACGATAAGATGATAGCGTATACCTCACAGCTTGCGCATCTTGTTTCCTCGGCATATGTGAAAAGCCCCTCTGCCATGGAACACGACGGGTTTTCCGCAGGAAGTTTTCGTGATTTAACCAGAGTTGCCAAGCTAAATGCGGGGATGTGGACAGAGTTGATGCTGGAAAATCGTGATAATCTCCTAAAAGAGATGGAGATATTTATTGATAATCTAAACGACTTTAAGGACGCCCTTAACAAAGGGGATGCCGATAAATTATTTGCCTTGCTTGCAGAGGGCAGCCAAAGAAAAGAGGCAATTGAAAAACAAACTCGGGAGAGAAAGAGGAACTTATAATGATTATTAAAGTGCAAGCCTCAAGTGAATATGATGTTATTTTAAAGAGCGGGGCGCTGTCCTCATTAGGGGAGTTATGCCGCCCGTTAATTAAGGGCGACACCATTGCCGTCATTACAGACAGCAATGTGGATATTCTCTATTCCCAAGCCGCCGTTCTTGCCTTGCGGGAGGCGGGGTTTAATGTGATTAAGTTTGCATTTTCCGCAGGAGAAAAGAGCAAAAATATAAACACATATGCCGCTATTCTCAACTTTCTTGCCCAAAATGAGGTGACAAGAAAGGACTGCATAGTTGCTCTTGGGGGCGGAGTTGTTGGTGATATTGGCGGCTTTGTTGCCGCAACCTACTTGAGGGGAATAAGCTATGTGCAAGTGCCAACCACGCTTTTGAGTATAATAGATTCCTCTGTAGGCGGCAAGACGGGGATTGACCTTGTAGCAGGCAAAAACCTTGCAGGGGCATTTTATCAGCCCAAATTGGTGGTTGCAGATACCCAAACGCTAAAAACATTGAGTAAAACAGAGATTAAAAACGGAATGGGGGAGCTGCTTAAATACGGCATACTTGCAGGCGGCAAGTTGTGGGAGCGGCTGCAAAAAGGGGATGCGCTCACAGAGGACACCCTTAGGTTGTGTATTGAATATAAGCGGGATATAGTGGAGGCGGATGAGCGAGAAAGCGGCAAGAGAATGTTGCTTAATCTTGGGCATACCCCCGCCCACGCAATTGAAAAGCTTTCCGACTACGGCGTGCCGCACGGATACGCAGTTGGGGCGGGGCTTGCGATAATAGCAAAATTATCGCTAAAATACGGTTTGGCGGCAAGCGCTTATGATGAGATTATAAAGGTGATAAAAAGAGAGGGGCTACCCCTTTCCCATTGTTATTCGGCGGCGCAGCTAGCGTATGCGGCGGCTAACGATAAAAAGAGTGCAGGGGATAATATCACCCTTGTTTTGATAAGGAATATCGGCGATTGTTTTATGCAGAGTTTCAAGCACAAAGAATTGGAGGAACTGTTTATATGATAGCAAAAATCTCTCCTGCCCCCCTTTTTGGCACGATTGATATAATAATTTCCAAATCCTTTGCGCACAGGATAATGATAGCGGCGGCTCTCTCTGATAGAGAAACGCATATTGTTGGCCGCTCGGATGCTAAGGACTTGGAGGCAACCGCCCGTTGTCTTACAGCGCTTGGCGCAACGGTTACTAGCACAAAGGACGGCTACCGTATTAAACCCGCCGTACAGAGTGGGAACGGGTTGTACGACACGGGGGAAAGCGGCTCTACTTTGCGCTTTATGCTGCCAATTGCGGCAGCGCTTGGGCGGGAAGGTGTTTTTACAGGCGAGGGGCGGCTTGCTGAAAGACCGCTAAACGAATTGATAACATCCCTAACACAAGGGGGAGCAACAATAAAAGGGGAAAAATTGCCCTATACCCTACAAGGCAAACTCAAAGCAGGCTCTTATCGCATAAGGGGGGATATCAGTTCGCAGTATATTACGGGACTGTTGTTTGCTCTGCCCCTCTTAGACGGCGACAGCGAAATAATCATAGAGGGCAAGGCGGTCAGTAGGGGATACATTGATATCACGCTGGAAGTGCTAAAAGCCTTTAAGATAAAAATTGAGGACTCCCCTCGCAGATTTTTTGTAAAGGGCGGACAAAAATACATCTCCCCCGAGCGCATAGTTGTAGAGGGAGATTGGTCTAATGCGGCATTTTGGCTTGCGGCAGGCGCTATGGGCGGCGATATTACCGTGAGGGGTTTGAATCTGCACTCCGTGCAAGAGGATAGGCGGATAATAGAAATTTTAGCGCAGGCAGGAGCAAACTTGCAACTATCAAAAGAGGGGGTACGGGTTGTTGGCTCACCGCTCAAAAGTATTGAGTTGTATGCCGATGCCGTTCCCGACCTTGTGCCTATTACAGGGGTGATGCTAAGCCAAGCAAGCGGCAAATCAACCTTAAACGATATTGAAAGGCTAAGGCTAAAAGAATGTGATAGAATATCGGCAATAATTCACCTTTTATCCAATATGGGTATCCAAAACAGTTATGAAGGTAGCCTAAAAATACAAGGGGGCAAGCTTTTGGGCGGGGTAATAGACGGACACAACGACCACCGTATAGTTATGGCGGCGGCAATTGCGGCGGCGTATGCTAGCGGAGAAACTACCATTAAGGGAGCAGAGTCGGTAACAAAGAGTTATCCTGACTTCTTCAATAAATTTTCTATGCTTGGAGGAAAGGTAAAATGCGTTTGACCAATAGCGGACTAAAGCTTGATGTTTATGGAGAGTCGCACGGTGAGTTTATTGGTATGACGCTAAGCGGCGTGCCTTTGGGTGAGAGTGTTGACGGCGAATTGTTGCAAGAGTTTGTAGACCGCCGCCGTGCAGGTGGCGGAGTGTTTTCCACCACTCGCAGAGAGCCGGACAAGATTATTATTTTAAGCGGTATAGAGGGCGGCATTACAACGGGAGGGGTAATAGAGGCACGGATAAATAATACCCAAATGCGCTCTAAAGACTATGACAATTTGAAAAACACCCCCCGCCCCTCACACGCAGACTATCCCGCATTTGTAAAGTATGGCGGCAAGCTTAATATGTCGGGCGGCGGCAAGTTTTCTGGGCGGCTCACCGCTCCGCTATGTATTGCAGGGGGGATAGCGGCGCAAATATTATCCCGCCACGGTATAACAGTGGGGGCATACATTGCAGAAATAGGGGGAATAAAAGGGGCAAGCTACCGAGAGCGTGATATCAATGCAGATGACTTGATTAGATTAAAGGGTATGCGTTTCCCTGTGCTTGACGATAACAGCGGAGAAAAAATGTTGGATGCGATTGCCGCCGCAAAAGGCGATTTAGACTCTTTGGGCGGCATAGTAGAGGGTGTTGCCGTTGGCGTACCCGCTGGGTGGGGAGATGCGATGTATGGCAGTATAGAAAGCGCTTTATCATCGCTATTATTTGGTATTCCTGCAATAAAAGGTGTGGAGTTTGGAGCGGGATTTGATATTACCCGTATGCGGGGCAGCGAGGCAAACGACCCATATTATTATGATGCTAACGGCAATGTAAAGACCAAGTCCAACAACAACGGCGGCATTTTGGGCGGCATCACCAACGGTATGCCCGTGCTTTTCCGTGCGGCAGTCAAGCCCACACCGTCAATATCTAAGCCGCAAGATACGGTAGACCTTGCAAAAAAAACAAACACCCAAATAGTTATAAAAGGCAGGCACGATGTGTGCATTGTACCCCGTGCGGCAATAGCGATAGAGGCGGCATTGGCACTCACATTGCTAGATGCGTTATACAGTCAAGAAGGAGCAAGTAAAAATGAATAAAACAATACTTGAAAAGAGAAAGCAAATTGACGACTTAGACGACCAAATTGCAAAAATCTATGCTGAAAGAATGGCATTGGTAAAGGAAATTGGGATAGAGAAGGCCAAAACAAACGCCTATGTTCTCGACCCCAGCAGAGAAAAGGATATATTAAACCGTGTGACAGCGGGAGCGGACGGCGAAATAAAGATTTTCACCAAGCAGGTTTTTGAAACATTATTTGAAACAAGCCGTGCTTATCAAAGCAAGTTTTCACATCTAGCGTCCAATATATCGGTTAAAATAAGGGAAACCCTGTCCCGCAAGAGGGAGGCATTTCCCGACTTTGCATCCGTTGCCTGCCAAGGTGTAAAGGGTGCATATTCTTATCTTGCGGCAGAAAAACTTTTCAAACTTTCGGATATCACCTACTTTAAAAATTTTGAGGGCGTATTTAATGCTGTTGAGAGCGGCTTGTGCAAATACGGGGTGCTGCCAATAGAGAACAGTTCGGTTGGCTCGGTCAATGAGGTCTATGACCTTATGAAAAAGTATCGCTTTTATGTTGTGCGCAGCGTAAAGTTGCAAGTTAGGCATTGTTTGCTTGCAAAAAAGGGCGTGCGATTAGAGGATATTAAAGAGATAATCTCCCACGAACAGGCGCTAACCCAAAGTACTGCATTCATAAAGACGCTAAAGGATGTTAAAATCACCGTTTGCGACAACACGGCGCTTGCGGCACAGACAGTTGCCGAAAGTGGGAGAGATGATATTGCCGCAATCTCATCCAAAGAGTGCGCAGAGCTATATGCGCTGGCGGTATTAAAGAGCGGTGTGCAAGACAGCGACTCTAACTTCACAAGATTTATTTGCATCTCTAAGAGTTTGGATATATTTAAAAATCCGCACAAAATAAGCATTATGGTAAGCCTTCCGCACGAATCGGGTAGCCTAAACAAGCTATTATCTAAATTCACAGCGCTTGGGCTAAACCTTACAAAGCTGGAGTCTAGACCGTTACCCGACACGGCATTTGAGTTTTTATTTTACTTTGACTTTGATGCGGATATAGAAAAAGAGGAGGTATTAAACCTGCTTGCGGAGCTGGACAACCGCTCTGAACAGTTTACCTTTTTGGGAAGTTACAGCGAGGTATAGGGAGAAGTTTTGTCTTACTTTGCAAAAGTCTAGTTGACTATTGTGAACTATAAGGAGAACATAAAGATGAAGTTTTGTCTTATTGGACAAAAGCTTGCGCATAGTTACTCCGCTATCATCCACAAGGAATTTGGCTATCAATATGAGCTTTGTGAGATGGAAAGGGAGGACTTGCCCGCATTTGTGAGGGGGGGCAGTTTTGACGGTTTTAATGTCACCATACCCTACAAGACCCTTATTATGCCTTTATTAGATGAGATAGACGACGCCGCAAAGCGAGTTGGCGCAGTAAATACAGTTGTTGTTAAAGATAAAAAGCTTTACGGCTATAATACGGATGTGTTTGGCTTGGAGTATCTCTTGCAATCGGCAGATATACAGGTAAAAAACAAAAAAGTTATGATATTGGGGAGCGGCGGCACATCAAAAACCGCTCTTGCCGTGCTAAAGACGCACGGAGCGGCAAGTACGGTTGTTGTATCACGGAGCGGAGCGGATAACTACGATAATATAAGCAAACATTACGATAGTGAGGTGATAATTAACACAACACCTGTGGGAATGTATCCGAGCAACCTAAAAAGCCCAATAGAACTTGCGCCCTTTACCCGCCTTGAAGGGGTAATGGATGCAATATACAATCCGCTTATCACAAGGTTGTTATTTGATGCCAAAGAGCGGGGATTAAAATATTCATCGGGTCTAAAGATGCTAATTGCGCAGGCAAAAGAGGCACGGGATTTGTTTGTTGGCGACAGAGCGCCCGAATCGGAAATAGAGAGAATATATCGCAAACTATATAATGATACAATAAATATCGTGCTTATAGGTATGCCGTCATCGGGTAAAAGCGTGGTAGGCAAAGCCCTTGCCGCCGCTATGGCTAAGCGTTTTGTAGATACTGACGAATATATTCAAGCCCTAGCAAACAAGAGTATTCCCAACATATTTGCGCTTGAGGGTGAAAAACACTTTAGGAATTTGGAAAGGGTGGCGATAGAGGCGCTTGGCAAGGAAAAAGGGCAGGTGATAGCTACGGGCGGCGGGGCAATCACATCACGGGAGGCTTACCACGCACTAAAGCAAAATGGGGTTTTGGTATATCTCATTCGTGACCCCCGCAATGCGGTTAGTGACGGTAGGCCGTTGCTAAAAGATGAAGGGGCATACGAGCGGTTATTTAAAGAGAGAGAACCTTACTACAAAAAGTTTTCGGATATCACGATAGAAAACAACGGAGAAGTAGACCAAACGGTAGCGAAAATTATCGCTAGTTTGCCTATACAATAAAAGAATCAACTATAAAAATTGCACAAATAATCAAGAAAACAAACGGAGCGGATATATGAAAATATTGGTAATTAACGGGGTGAACCTAAATATGCTTGGGGTGCGAGAGCCTGAAGTTTATGGCAGTGCAAGCTACTGTTCATTAAAGCAGTATATAAAAAGTGAGGCTAAAAAGCTGTCTTTAACGGTAAAGTGCGTGCAGAGCAACTATGAGGGAAAAATTGTTACCGCTATACAAAAGGCAAGGGGGCGCTATCAAGGCATAATTATAAATGCAGGTGCTTACACCCACACAAGCATTGCAATACTAGATGCCTTAAAGGCGGTAAATATACCAGCGATAGAAGTGCATATTAGCGATATTTCTGCCCGTGAGGAATTTAGGCAGTTTAGCTATATTGGCTTGGTTGCTAAAAAGACCATAGCGGGCAAAGGTTTTGCAGGCTACAAAGAAGCTTTGGAATATTTTAAATATAACTAGCAATTATGTTATCAATAAAACAAAAAGGCGGAGTTAGTACCCGCCTTTTTGTGTTTTTACCTTTATAAAAGCTCTTATTGCTTGATGTTGGGAAGGGTTGCAAAGCCTTTTTCCAAGTCGGCATCGGATGGGATATAGTCGCTCATCTTGCCTGTGTTGTAGGACATATATGCCGACATATCAAAGTAGCCTGTTCCCGTTAGTCCAAATAGGATTGTCTTTTTCTCCCCCGTCTTTTTGCACTCTAGCGCCTCGTCTATTGCCGCCTTTATTGCGTGCGCAGATTCGGGAGCGGGAAGTATGCCCTCTATGCGTGCAAAGCGCACCGCCGCATCAAACACACTCTTTTGCTCCACCGCTTTTGCCTCCATATATCCGTCGTGGTAGAGTTTGGATAGCACAGGATTCATACCGTGGTAGCGCAGTCCGCCCGCATGCCCGGGGGCGGGCATAAAACCAGAACCCAGGGTGTACATCTTGATTAGCGGCGTCATTTGCCCCGTATCGCCAAAGTCATAGGCGTATTTTCCTCTTGTGAGGGAAGGGCAAGATGCGGGTTCTACCGCAAGAAACTTAGCGTTGGATTTGCCGTTTAGCTTGTCCGCCATAAAGGGCGCAATCAACCCTGCAAGGTTAGAGCCGCCGCCAGCGCAACCAATTATGAGGTCTGGGGTTACACCATATTTATCAAGTGCGATTTTACATTCCTGCCCGATAATAGATTGGTGCAAAATAACATAGTCAAGCACGCTGCCAAGAACATAGCGGCACTTGTCCGTAGTTGTAGCAACTTCCAATGCCTCGCTAATCGCACAGCCAAGAGAGCCGCCCGTAGTGGGGTCTTGGGCAAGTATTTTTTTGCCAACTTCGGTCGTTGGTGAGGGGGATGCTATCACTTGAGCGCCATAAGTTTCCATAACCGCTTTTCTGTACGGCTTTTGCTCACTGCTCACCTTTACCATAAATACCTTTAGGTCTATCCCATAAAAAGCACACGCCATAGCAAGCGCCGTTCCCCATTGCCCTGCCCCCGTTTCGGTTGTGAGCGAAGTCAAGCCCTCTTGTTTTGCATAGTAAGCTTGTGGGACAGCAGAGTTGAGCTTATGGGAGCCTGAAGTGTTGTTTCCCTCAAATTTATAATAAATTTCTGCGGGGGTGTCCAACTCCTTTTCCAAACAATATGCCCTAACCAACGGGGATGGGCGATACATCTTGTAGAACTCTCTCACTCCCTCGGGGATTTCTATTAGGCGGGTTTCTTGGTCTAATTCTTGCTTAACAAGCTCTTTGCAAAATATGGGGTTTAAGTCCTCTGCTGTGCAGGCATCCATACGCCCGGGGTGTAAAAATGGGTCGTGCTTTTCTTTCATATCCGCACGAAGGTTATACCAATGTTTTGGCATCTCCTGTTCGGTTAAATATATCTTTGTGGGTATCTCTTTATTTTTCATTTTTTTTGGTTTCTCCTTGTTATATATATGTTTGTAATTTATATTGCTTTTAGCTTAAAGCTAAAAAGCGTGGGAAAATGTTAGTATTAGTGTGTGCTGTTACTTAAAACAATCAAGCTAGATTCTCCCAAAGCGCCATCGAAACACATATCTTTGGTTGTTTGTCATAATTATTTTCTCCTTCTTGCGCTTTTATTAAAGCGTTTTGATAAAAATAAAACACGGTAAATATCGTTTGGGACGATATTTACCGTGTTGCCACCCAATTTTACGGCACAAGCCGCCTTAATTATTCGGGTACTATCATACCCTCTCCTTATTACGGTGGAGTACCGTCGGGAACTACTCACATTTTTCGCCCCCGCCCTCAGCAGCCCATTCGCTAGTAGTGGTTTATTTCGTTTGCACCAACCCGAAACTCTCTTAAAAAACCCAACCTAAAAGTTACTATTCTGCCTCAACGGTTTATATAATTTATCCCATATTATCACACCAATTTTTGTTTGTCAAACAAAAATAACCAACTAAAAAATCAATAATCCTTTTATTTATGCGGTTATATACAGCTTAAAAAAGTCGCACATCGCTTTGTTTACCGCACGGCTAACAGTTTTTTCGGGAGATGCAACATTAAAGTTATGCCCTAGGATGTGCCGTTCGGGATTGTCCAAGTCGTCCATAGCCCGATAGTCATACACAAAGTCCACACCCTCTATTAGCCCTTTGGCTTTCATATGCGCAATCAGTCTTTCCGAGTGGACAAGCACCATATCTGCGTGCGCTGTGGACACAAATAGCGGAGGAAAGGTTTCTATTTTATTGTTTTCAATATTTAGAGCGGTTGCCATTTTTATGTAGTCGGGGTTGTCTTTGTATGCGGTGTAGGGAACATCGTCAGTAAAGAATTGATTTACAAAGAAGTGCGCAAACGGTATGGGGAACTTGAGCGCCTCACTAAAGGTAAACCCTGTGCTGCTCACGCTTGCGGCATTGATTTTTATCTTTGTTTCCACACCAAAAGCATCGATAAGCTCGGGGTCACCAAGAATAGACAAGACTAGCATTGCATAATGCCCGCCTGCCGAGTCGCCTGTCAAAAAGACATTGTTCCTATCAAAGCCGTACAATTCGGCATTGTCATCAATAAAATTAAATACAGCAAATACATCCTGCATAGGTTTGGGCATAGGCGCAACGGGTATCAAGTGATAGTTTATGTTCAATACGGCAAAACCTTGCCTTGCTAAGTCTTGACAGTAGATATGGTTAAACTCTTTGTTGCCGTTAACCCATCCGCCGCCGTGAATGCTTACAATTACGGGCAGTTTGTTTAGCGTGTCGCCGTCCGCCTCATCTTTGGGACGGTAGATATCCATTTTATTAAATCTAGTGTCGCTGTCTGTATAAGATATATCTCTATATTGGGTGATATCCTCATACCAAGTTTCGCTTGGCGGTCCGCCCATCATTTTGCGGTATTGGAGCATCATCCACCTTTCAAGAGAGGGCTTTGCATCCTCATCTCCGCTCTCGGGAATCGACTGTTCCCAAAATTCCTCAACGCCTTTTACCGAGCCTTCCTCCCAATCCTCTATTCCCAAATGCGTGGGCAGTGAGAAAGAGGATGAGTTAATTTTGAGGGATAGTTTATTTATTGTCACTCCCATATCAAGATTGTCTTGCAAGCTAACTTTGAGTGAGCGGGGCATATCTTGGCTTGTGTAATTGCCGCTAATATCCAAGTCCTGCAAGTCCCCTTGTGCGCCAAACCTAAGCTTTAACCTAGGATTGATATCCGAACTAATATTTTTTGCCAAGTCGGAAAAACTTGCGTTTATACCCATAGAGCCTAAAAAGTCTGTGACAGTAGATGAAACACCGGGTATAAGTCCTGCGAAAGGCAACCATTTTATCAGCGCATCAAAGTTTATTGTGAGGGCTGCAACCGAGCCGTCCTCGGCGACCTCCGGATTGCTCAATAGGAAGGAGAAAACCATATTAATCATTGCTATTTTGTTATTATCCATAACATAGGACATAAGATTGTTTACAGTGGCAAAAAATGGCAAAAGTTCATAATCAGCAGGATAGCTTGCTGTGCCAAAAATATCATCTACCGAAGTGGTTAAATATTTGCCTTCCCAAGGACCCATCCACCACATAAACTCACGGGCATCAAGCTTGATATGAAAATAGGGGCGCTCATCGGTATTATCTTTGTAAAACGCTCCCATTAGCAACTCTTTGCCGTCATACAACGCAATTTCAAGATAATTTTCCGCTCCCTCATTTTGGTCTATATCCAAGGTAAATTTTAATACAAGCCTATATTCCTTTCGCTCCCCGCTCCCAATCTGTAAATTAACAGTTGTTTCAAATTCGCCGTTAATATTGTTTTGCGGGACGGCTTTTTGCAAGCCCGCCACAAGTTTATCTAAAATAAGGGCGGTGTTTGCCGCAGGCTTTAACAAATGGATTTGAGTATCAATACTTTTGTTCTTATCGTAATTCACCGTTATGTTGTGCCTGCCGGAGTGTGATAGTTTGGTTTTGTCCTCATCGGACAGCATATCCTTAGTAATCGGTATCCGTTCCTGGTTGCCGTCGCTATAAGATATCACCACAGCCGAGTTTTCAATGGAAAAATCTACTGGCAGCATTTCGTCGTCGGATTCAACCCGTACACCTGCAACCTCAACTTTATCTTTGCAAGCAGTTAAAGAAAGCAACATAGCCGCCGCTAAGAATAAAACTAAAATGAATATAATGCTTTTCCGTTTTGATATAGACATACAATGCTCCTTGTATAATGCAAGCAATGTATTTAATAATAAAGGTAAACCCCTTAAATGTCAATACTGACCGCCAAGGAAAAGTTTATTTTGACATAACGGAGTTTTTATTGTATGATAACCTTGAGAAATCAAAAGCCCCAGCGGAGGACTAGTTTATGCAATTATACAACCTAAAAAAAGGCGAATCACGCTCAATAAGCGCAGAGAACTTTGACGGACAAAAAAATGCAGGAGCGCTGGCAACCGAAGGTACAAACAAGCGAGCGGCAAAACACCTAGGACAAGGTTGGAAGGTTAGCCCGTCTGTGCTAATAAAGCCGGGCGAAAACTTTACTCTTGCTAACATTCCTCAAGGCGGAATCATCAATCATATTTGGATAACTTGCGACATAAAAAAGAGCGGCAACCTCATTCTAAATATGTTTTGGGACGGGGAGCAGACGCCCTCTGTGGATACCCCGCTAGCCGATTTTTTCTGCTGCGGTTTTTTTGAGCCAACCCTAGTCAATTCCGCCTATATTTCGGTAAATCCTAAAAACGGAATGAATTCGTATTTTCAAATGCCGTTTAGGGAAAGTGCGCTCATCACCTTGAAAAATCAAGGTGAAAAGAATGTTATTGTCTACTATCAAATAGACTACACCCTTTGTGAGCCAGATGCCGATGCCGCCTATTTTCACGCCGCATTCCGCAAGGAAGCCCCGCTAGAAACTCCCGGTATATTCACAATAAACGATAGCATTGTAGGCAACGGGCAGTATGTGGGAACTTATCTTGCCTACAAAGTCAACAATCGCCGTTGGTGGGGAGAGGGCGAAGTTAAGTTTTATATTGACGGCGACCAATATCCCACCATATGCACCACGGGAACAGAGGACTACTTTGGCGGCGCATGGAACTTTGAATATCCCAGAGGGGAGTATGGCAGTTTTTCCTCCCTATATCTTGGTATGCTGCAAGCCCGTTGGAGAAAGCGCCCCTTTGCGTGGATGCGCTACCTAGATAAGTTTTTTGGCATAAACGGGCTTTACAAGAAAGGCGCACGGTTCAACCTCTACCGTTGGCACGCATACGACGCAATACGCTTCCGCCAAGACTTAAAAGTAACAATTCAAGACCTCGGCTGGAAACTAGACTTCACCTATCTCCAACAGCGCTCAGATATCCGTGCCACTTCATATTGGTATCAACTCAAAGAATAGCGGGACTTTTGCTATAAGCAATAGTTAACAAGTATAGCTTTTTTGCCACACAGAATACTCTTTCACCCCAAAAATTAAGTTTGGATGCTTATTTTTCTATTTTTAGAATGCCAAACTAGCTATTATTGATTTTTTTCAAAATACGCTTGCAGTTTATTTAGCGATTGGCTATCTAAGTTGTAGCGTTTTCCAATGCACCATATGTCTGCAATAAACTCAAAAGGAATCCACCTAGTTTGCTTTTTTAACTTGACAAGATTTTCGTCATAACGCCTTTTTTTCTCCAATGTTATCCAAACTTCCTCAACCGTACTTTTGTCAAAATAATAATAGAGGTTGTGGGTAATTTTTATATTGTCTTCCTCTGTATCAAAACTAAAAACCCTAAATTCCCTATGATGTTCGCCGCTGTCTATATATTCAATAAACTCGATAGCAAGGGTTAACAATGCTTTTGCGATACTAGCGGGGTTATTAGCCTTGTATGCTTTAATATGATTTATGTTGAATGTCCCATACCCTTGGGTATTAGTGAATAAATCTACGCTCCAAAACCTTGTCATAGGATTTTGCAAGCCACGATAATTATAATTGCGCTTTTCATCATAGGTTAGTTCTTTGGAGAAAAATTCAATAAATTTATTTATATCTTTAATTTTTACTTCGCTAATGTCTTGCGTTAGCTCTTTTTTTAGTCTAGCAATCACTTTATTGCGAAACCGCTTTTGGGGAATCGAAGTGTTAAAATTAACGCAAATATAGTCGTGGTCACCCAAAATAGTTAATGCAGAACCGTCTTCAAACTGCAATTTTAGTGATTGAGGAAGAACTTCATTTAAGTTTTTGTCAAAACCATACGGCACAAAAGCTAAGTTTTCGTCATCTATAATTTCAAAGCCGACAACAGTATTTTTCCGATAATGTAAAAAAGGGCTATAAGCTATTTCCGCTACAACGATATCATCGACTTCGTCACCTGTTACAGTAAAAAATTTTTCTTTTAAATATATATTTTTTGTAAAGGCAAATGCCCCTTCTGCTGGTATATAGAACTCATACCAATCACCGTCTTCTGTTTCGATAATAAAAATATTATTGACAATAAATGAATAGCCCAGCCCACCGCACAGCACGGAATCATCTGTGAACTTTAGCTCTGTATAAAAGCGGACGATTTTTTTATTAACCAAGCCGCTTGCGCCCAAAACCTCCTCAAATTGTGCCTTTGAGTACATATATTGGGGTTTATCACCTATATTTATTTTATATGCTTGTATCATAAAGTGTCCTTCGCTAGTTTTGTTTTATTGGTTATTCGGAATAAAAAACTCGTACCTGTGGTCGGTTTCAACAAAAATTTCGGATATCTTTTTGTCCTTAATAGTTATGAAAAAGCCGAGTATTAATTGATTATCTATACTTTCTAAGATACAACTATCGTTTACTTTCCATTGTAAGTCAGGTTTATCCTCGGGTGCGCTAGGTCTAATAGCAGTGATATGTGAGGCAAAAAAACGATAATCGTCTTTGCTCTCAGCGTTTTGTATTGCTTCATATACGCTCTCTAAAAAAGAAATAATTTCATCCTTGCCAATTATATCTTTTCCACTATGTTTTGAACGATAATGACAGTCCTTAGCCAAACAGTTTTTCAAGCGTGAGTAGTCGCCGCTCTCAAGGGCATCTAGGAGTAAAAGGTAAAAATTCTCTTTGCTAAATATTGCGCCTTGGTCATATTCGTAAATGGCAACATCGGCAGATATAATACAACTTGCAACTATGGTATCCCCAACTTCTATCGCTGTATCCCCAAGTTGCTCTTGTCCAATATATAGCTCTAAATCTCCCCATTGTGTATTTATCGTTACGCCGTAGTAAATAAGTTCTGCTTCGCCAAATGTTATAGGCGATTCTTGCAATTCTTCAACGATTCCTTTAATCAAAACTATATTGTCATCAGTGTTGTTTTTTGGAGTTTTATTTGGTTCGTCTTTGTTTGGTTGATGATTGAGTAAAAATTTAATCGGCAATATCGCCCCGTTTGATACTCCAAGCTTTCTCCCTTTTTCTGGAGGCATGCCCTCAAAGCCCTCCCATTCGGGCAAGGTGCTTAGAAACGCTTCCTCGCTTTCATACACTTCAAAGGATACAGGAAGAGCTACAATTTGTGCAGTAATTATATCGCCTTTGGCTATGCGTGGCAAAACATCGGGATTGATAAAGCAAATAGGGCAAAGACCGTCACCATCCTCGTAGCTGCAAAGGGCAAGCACATAGTCGCCATAATTGCGCTCCAATACGCTTATTACCTTTAATCTCCAAACAATATTGTTGGCGCAGTGAATATTCATATTATCAAAATCAAAGAGTTTTTCTTTTTCGTTTAGCAAGTTTGTTAAAAACGTTTCCATACTATTATTTTTATAGTGCAGATACATATATTTATATCCGTTCATTTTCTTTTTTGCGGTCTCTGCAAAATAACTAATTGTTGCTCGTGTTATATCTTCGTTATCGAATAAAAATTCAACACCAAAATTTTTATATTCTCTTGGCATAATGGTTTCCTCCTTATTTATTTGTTGTTTTGTTACGGCGTTCAAAGTCAAGCGCTATTTCATCTTTCCAAGAATCTCCAAGTTGCCTTCTTTGAAGTACCGCAATGACATCATTTTCCAGCCCGCCCATTGAGTCGTTTCTGTCCAATGCGAATACTATTTTTGTTAGGTCTTTTTTCATTTTACACCTCAAAGTTTTTTATGCTTTAAGGATAACAATTTTATCATCTGATTTGGTCGCTTGAGAGGCGACAAATTAACAACCTAATAAATTTTGCTTAAAGGAATAAAGTGCATCGTTTACATCGGCAATATTGTAAATCTTTTCTTCTATGCAATATCTCAATATGAGGTCGAACTTATTGTTCATATTAAATTTAAATCCCGCAACTCCCAACAGGTCTTTTGCCTCATCTATCGACAAGTGCAGCGCCAAGGCAAAAGAAAATATTGTAATCTTTGTGGGTGAATAGTTTCGGTTACTTCGGATTTTGGAAAACAATCGCCTGTCTATATTTGCATTTTTATAGACCTGGCTATCTTTTAAGCCTTTTTCGTCAATGAGGCGCAAAAGCATATCCGAAAAGGTTTCTGGCGCAAAAGTTTTCTCTATATAATCGCTTAGCTTGCGTGGTTTGGCACAATGCTCATCTTGAACAAAGGAAGTGTTTAATGAAAATCTAATTTTTTCCTGCGCCTCTATTGGCTTTGGCTCTTGGTAGTAAATCTCTAAGTATCCCTTGATTTTTTCAAGAATATCCGGCGGGGCTAATTTTGCTGTATAATTTTGTTTATTTAACATAAGGGATATCTCCTTAATTGTTCCCTAAAAACCTAATTATTTGGCGATAGGGCGGGTCTTTTCTTTTTGCTTTTTTAATTACTTGAAAAACGCCTTGTTCAATCATATGGTTTATTCTGCTGCATATATAAAAATATTCTATGCAGTGTCCGCAATTTCCCAATACATTGACAGCCAAACTAGTTTCTTTAAAATCTTGTTCTAAGGGAATATTTTGCACAATACACTCATCAAAAAAATCAGGGGTGACGCTAACAATTTCACCTTCCTTATGCACACGGAGCTTTGCATTCTCATTTTTTAATTTTTGCCATTTTAGCGATATGGCATTTCTGTCATTAACGGATAAGCTTTTTGCATAATCTACACCAATAGCAATGTCATAAGCATTAATATTGCTCAAGCCAAATGATGTTACTTCTTGTCCTCTGTGTCCAATAAATTTATCTTTAAGTCCAACACTAATAATATCGCAGTCTATACCTTGCAGTTTATCAATAAGATAATAATAACCGCAAGCAGAGTAGGGAGCGTTGGATTGCCAAATTTTCAAAGTTTCCCCGCTCCTCGCCCTTTGGACTATTTGGTCAACTTTGTCCATTTCTTCCCGATAAAGTTTGTTAATTTTTCTTTTCCCTAACTCGTGAAAAAATGAACCTATCAAATCTTTGCGGTCTTGCTCAAAATTAACTTCGTCTAAGCGCCCAATGTCCAAGAACATAGCCCCTAGATGCAAGACCTCGGCAGAGCTTGTATCTGCAAGAATAACCTCCCACGCATTTTCGTTGATGCGCTCTTTATATGGAGCAATATAATTATCAACTCCACGATTGTCACGAAACCAAGAAAGGTAATGCTTTAACAGCCCTGCCTCACCATATCCAAAACACACATTAAACATAAAATTATCCTCTTTAAGAGAGTTTGTTGTACTATTTTTCAAACGGCTTAATAATTGCTGGTTTTTGTTATTAGTATATCACCAATACCCCTATAACTCAAGGCACAAAAACAAACCCCGTGCAGAGTGTTAGCGGCAAACGGTTAATGCAATATAAAAGAAAACACTTTGTTTGCCAAAGTTTCATTTGCTTTTTCGGGGTAGGATTTGCTTTTTTTTGAATTTTTTATCTAGATATAAGACAAGGTACATCAGTCCGACAAATATCGATGCAAGCAGTATCACCCATAGGGCGACAAACCAGCCTTGCTGGTCAAAGTCGATAAAAAAGTATGGAAATCTGGTCGCCTCTCCGCCAAAACCTGTGAATGTTACCGCTCCCGAAAAGCCCAATATTGTGGAAACTAAAAAATATGTAAGAGGAATGATTAAGCACAGCCACGGGTCTCGCTTGGTAAGGTGTCCCGATTCGGGAAAAAGCACATAGTCTACTATTACTAAGACAGGCACAAATGTATGCACAGCAAGGTTGCCAAAGGATGACAAATACCCCCACATTTCACCAGCCATTGGCGCAAGCATTCCCCAAAACACGAACATCGTAAGGGTTATGGCAATCATAACCATAGCTTCAAATCTTGGCACATAGCCAGCACTGCCGAATCTCCCGTTTTTAATAAGGTCATAACCGCTCCTTGCCGCAAGGTAGATAAACAGTGCGAGCGCCAACATATTGCTCTGTAAAGTATAATATAAAAACGCTTTTGCTCCAGCAGTAATTCCCCCAAAAACGCCCACCGTTACCAATATGCCCATAATTGTAACTACCGTCGCAAACAACCTATAAATCAAGGCAAATAATCTATCTTTTATCATCCTTTCACCTCCCTTTATTATATATTTTACCTCAACACACTCCCCAAAGTCAAGAGCATTTAATCAAAGGCGCACCCTATCAAAGATGATAATTTGCTCTTTGATTACTAGGAAAATTTTAATAGAGCCAGCGGTTATTAAATGAAATTAATGAAGGCGATAAGCATAACACGAAAACTTTTCTCATTTAAACTAATTATTTAAATTGTTATCAAGTGTTTGATATGCTATTTTTGTTTAATCATACGAGACCCCAAATGGATATGAAGGCGACAGAGTCCGCAAGTTCGCTCAACACAAGGTCTTTGCCTATGTTTAACAAACACAGTATAGAATTCTCGTTGTTTATTTGGATTATATCGGTAAATGTAAAAGGCGGACCGTTTATTGAGGATAAAATAACATCACGGAAGGACACAGCCGTTCCATTTATTTTAAGTTGAATCTGTGTTTTGTTTCCATCAATGACTTCCGAGGCATACAGCGTAACATTGACGACATATTTACCAGGCTTGCTTATTACAAATATGCCCGATGCGGGCTGATAATTTATATATGGCGCACCATTTATCATTTCAAGATTAAACTTGATTGTTTCACCCGATTGATATAAACGCCCCGTTTGTTCTCCAAAACAGATGTCCGAATATTGTGCGCCCACAAAGAAAACTGATAAGCCAGCAGGTCCAGTAGGTCCAGTAGGACCGGCAGGACCAGTATATCCTCTTTCGCCTTGCGGGCCTTCCGGTCCTTGACAACCTTTTGGACCTTGCGGCCCTTGCGGTCCTATAGGACCAACAGGTCCTTCAATTCCTATGGGGCCAATCGGACCTTCGATTCCCCGTTCACCCTGCGGACCTTCGGGTCCTTCCGGTCCCCGACATCCGGGAGGACCAATATCGCCTCTCGGTCCCCGTGGACCAGGAGGTCCGATAGGACCTAGAGGTCCTGAGTTTCCTTTTGGTCCCATCGCTCCCTGACAGCCAGTATCTCCCTGCGGACCAATATCACCCCGAACACCTTGCGGCCCGGGGCGGCCCGGTATTCCTTGCGGTCCCATTGGACCGGTTGCTCCTATGATACAACAAGGACAAC
>Ga0265293_10003246_pt1 | contig 30535 bp, 49 predicted proteins | sample Munlanlewell138R_FD_192505 | JGI IMG/M metagenome (GOLD analysis project Ga0265293, IMG submission 192505) | Leachate microbial communities from a municipal landfill in Southern Ontario, Canada - Leachate well 138R | ecosystem: Engineered > Solid waste > Landfill > Unclassified | place: Canada... | reverse complement strand
ATACTCTTCATTATCAGGATATTCTTCACGCTTATTGATTAACCAATCAGTATATTCACCAGCCTCGTCCTCACCAGTATTACTGTTATAGTCAAATACAGATAAAAATTCATCAATTGGGAAACTACTTGTATGACCGAATATCTCTGTGGTTGAACTTAATTTAAAAATATTATTTAAACACCTGTATTTCCAAGATATAATATATTTTGTGGGAAAATTTATAAATCGCCCGAATTTAATAAATTCTCTCAATGCTTTAATATATTGATTTTTAGGTATTCTCTTAAACGTTAACTTTTCACCCAAATTTATTTGATGAAATATATCTCTGGTCATATTTAAATATAATTCTTCTATATCTTCAGACATTTCTCTGACTAACCCCTCTCGTAATAATTGTTTAATTAATTTTCTCATAATAATTAATTATATTTTTTAATAAAATCCTCATACGTTAATATTGGTACATTATCTAATTCTGATGAATAAAACTCTAATTCATTAACAGTTAAAACTATTGGCGCATTATTTACAATACCATTATCATCACCATTATATCTACCAATATCATGACCATGTTTATTTAATATCTTTAATACATGTTTGAACTTTAATGAATCTCTTAACTGTTCATCAAATATCATTTTAAATGGTTTAATGTCAGCATATATACTAAACTCACTCATAAGACCCTCTCTTAATTTTATTTTAATATCATTATACATTATATATTAATTTATACAACTTTTTGTAATTTTAACACCATATCAATAATATTCAATAAATTGTCTTGATATATTGGTTTTGTTATATAAGCTATCGCTCCATCGTTGTATAATTTTTGTCTTAAATCTGAATCGCCAGTACACATTATAACATCAACATTATTATCAATCATTTTTAACCTAGATAAAGTCTCACGACCATCTATTCCCGGCATATTTATATCCAATATTACAATATCAATTTTATTTTTAATAAAGGTTTTAATACCATCAGTACCATTATTTGATGATAATATATTATATTTAGAATCTTTTAACATAACCCTTATAAGTTCATGAACCATTTGGTCATCATCTATTACTAAGATATTAATTTCTTTATTTTTTTTCATTTTAATTTTGATTATATTCTATATCCCTAACCTGAATAATTGAGGGGTTATATATTATGAAATGTTTACAATTTTTAAAACCATCTAAATGTTCAAAATCTTTTTTATCTATAACAATACCATCAATACCTAATTTAACCATATTACGTATAAATTCAATTTCACTATGTCTATAAAAATCAAACCATACCTGTAAAAATATATCCTTTTCAGTGTAATTATATTTAATAAAATCTGTAATTGCTTTTTGTAATCCAAGTGAATAATTTTCATCCCAATTTTGAGCAGTTTCTTTCCAATCACTATTCATCTTGATTAACTTTGATAATATAGGGTGTATATTATATTTTATTTTCTCGGTGGGTGTTTGGTCTAATAACTTTCTTGGGGTAATCTTCAATGTATATATATTATCACCATATTGTCTCGCATCATTATATATATTAGTCATATATATACCAGGACCCTCACTATCTACGGCATCTGGTGAACCAACAAATTCATCTTTAAATGTACTTATTTTATGTGGTGAACCATGATATACTAAAAAACTTTGATTTTCAATATACTCATTCAAATATTTACGAAATAAATTTTTTACCATTATAAAAACATATTTACTATAAATATACTTATAATGTGAAAATAACTGTAAATTAATTATAATTATCGGTTAATCAAACAATAATGTACCAAATCGCTTAACCTTATATTCCAAGTCGTCCAAGGTACCATTATTATCAATAATAATATCCGCACAAGAAATATCTATATTGAAAGAATCTTTATCCTCTTCAGGTAATCTTTTTGAAGCATCAATCCAAATAATTAAATCAAATAACCCTTGCTTAATACATTCATCTATTTCAATCTTATCACGCATACCAACGTAACAATCACTACTATTTAAAATATCTTTGGCTAATCTAGCTTTATCATCTTTATTATACTCACAAATCATATTATACCACTCAGCTCTATGATTAACTCTATCTTCAAAACATTCCTCAGATGTTTTATATCTATATTTATTTTTAAGCACATCATATATAAAAATATTCGCTGCTTCTAATGATGATGATTTAAATTTAAGACCGTAATGTTTTTCCAATAACTCAGCAAATGTATCTTTACCCCAGCGTTTATGACTTATTACCAATAATTTAGGTGTTTTTTTCATATTTTTTTTATATTTTTTATAAATATAGTTAATTAAACTTTATATTTCAAGTTAATATTTATATAATATGAAAAAATTTATAAAATTATTACTACGTGAATCATTAAATGTTAATGATGTCTATTCTTTAGTGGTAGATGATGTAGAAAATGATGAATTATATAATAATTTAATTAATCAATCAAAAGAATTATTAAAATCAGGCGAAATAAGTTTTGGTAGTGGTGAATTATTTGGGGGGTTAGTTAAAGGTAGTGAATTAATTGGTGCTACGTGGGCTGATGTTTCAGGAACATTTAGTTTTCATATACAAATTAAACCAGAATACAGAAATAGGGGTTATAGTAAATTATTATTAGATGATTTGTTTAATAAATATAAACAAATATTATCATATCGTGGGGATGATTTTAAAATGAGGGTTAATGTTGTTAATGATAATCTAGCTAAATCACTATCTAAACATTATGGACTTAAAGTCATTGAAGATAATGGTAAACAAGGTGTTATAATGGTTAATTAATGATTATTATTATGAATTGTAAAAAAATAAAAATAACTAAAAAAATTATTGATGAAGTTAGTAAATATAGTACATCGGAAGAATTATTGCGAAATGGAGGTATTTCAATAGAGGCTTTAGATGAGGCAGCGTTTGGTTTTTCAGAAAAATCTGTAAAAAAATTAAATCCAAATCAACTTAATATAAGATGGTTTAATGATTTAGAAAATGTCAAATATGAGATTAAACAAAGTAATATGTTACCGGTTGATTGGGCTAAAAGAATTAGTTTAGATGAACCTATTGATGTTGATTACTGGGAAGATGGAGATTTGGGATTTAAAAGAGGTTTTTACATACAAGATGGTCACCATAGATTTTACGCCGCTAAAATCCTTAATAAATTATTAAATGTTGATTTAACTATTAAGGTTAATCCAATATTAGTATTAGGTGATGGCTTATCTTATGATGACTTTCATAGATGCGTATTTAATCAAGTAGAAGAATTAAATTCAGAAAAAAATAAAAAGTTAATGATGTTAAAACAACTAAGAAAATTTTAATTATAAATTTAATAAAACTTTCATAAATAAAATAATTCCATACCTTTTTAAAAGATATGGAATTGTTGTTATGATTATTTGTTGCGGGAGCCGGACTCGAACCGACGACCTTTGGGTTATGAGCCCAACGAGCTACCAACTGCTCCATCCCGCGCTATATTTTAAACCAACTATTATATGTAATGGTAAATTTATAATCTCCAACCTTGGTTACTATTATCTTATATTAAATATACGGCAAATATATAAAATATATTTATAAAAATCAAGTTATTTATTAATTATTTTATTTTTAATAACATCTTTTTCAAAAAACAATAGATTATTACCAATAACTTGAATTATTTCATAACCCATATTTAAAGCTTTTTTAACATCATTTACCATAACATATTCATTAGAACCACGATGTTGATTATAGTAACCGGAGAAAAAATTAAAACAAGATATATTATATAACCTTCTTAATACCGCAACATCGGTATATGGGTCAACACTAAAATTATAAATATTATATTTATTTAATATAGGTTTTATTAGTTCAAAAGAGCAGTAATTAAATAAATCAACCCCAGAACACGATAAACTACACCAATCATTCGTTGGTGCGTCGAATTCTATTACATATCCAACATCTAAAAACATATTTTTATTAGAATTTTTAGAGCCATAACACCCACACTCTTCTTCAACAAATAATATAACCTTTAATTTATCTAACTTTAATAATAATTCTAAACAAATAAATACACCACATTTATCATCACCACCAATCCCTAAATCGTTCGATAATTTTATATCATTATTAATTAATGTTTCTTTAATATTTAATGAACCACCATTAATAATTAATTTAATTTGATTTTCATAAACACTATCTAAATGAGCTGAAACACACGGATAATATTCACCATCATCTAAAACACCTTTAGTTATATATACATTACCCTTACTATCCAATTCAATCAAATAATCATTATCTTTACAAAATGATATTACATATTCTTTTAGTAAAAATTCGTAACCAGAATATGTTGGTATTGATAGTATTTTTTTTAAATTATTTACATTCATATAGCAAATATAATTTATTATTATTAAAAAAACAAATTATTTTACATATTTATATATAAATAACAAATAATAAAACTTATATATTATGTGCGGTTGTAAAAAAGGTGGTAAAACCACAGTTAAAGTAGTAAAAAAATAAAAAGAATGTTTAACTTTTTTTCTTTGATTATCATATACTTACGTTAAAAAGTTAAACATTAATAATACTTAGCAACGAGTTATGTGTAATACTATATTATAACTTTAATTTAGCTTTTTCTTTTCTAATATCTTTTCTCTCTTTTTTGTTTGGTATATGTTCTCTTATGGTTCATGCTAAAGCTCCGCAAGAACAGCATCAGCATATTCAACAGCAATGCTTGCAAAAACTTTTAAATCGTTTTTAAGATTTGCATTCTGTTCAGGTCGTTTAATGTTTGGATTTGATAATAATGCTTGCATTGCCATTGCGGTGAAATATTCTCTTTTGGTTAGTCCGTCTTGTTGATAACCATCGTTTCCAGACATTGCTACGCTTGCAAATGCTGGTAAATCTTTGTTTTCTACTTTTGCTGCGTTCATTTTGATTTTATTTTAATGATTAATAATTAGTTAAACAAAGCACGAAACCATAACATTTGCTATATGTAACACGGCTCGAAAATCCGTACTACTCTGAAAATGTCTGCTATGCCGTGCTACACATAGCAAAGTACCGTTATATACAATATTTTTCAACCACTACACAGCATAAATCCATAATTGGATTATTTGTTCGTCACCAACTCGATAACTTAAATTGTAATTTCACTAATAGTGTTTTCATTTCTAATAATTTATATATTTTTATTGGGCAACCCACTCTAATTGTTTTGATAATGTCCACAAACAGTTTACATCATCAACATCTTTATCGGTAAATCGTTTAGTAATATCTTCACCAGTATCATTATTTTTAATACTTTTAATTTTTAAGAAAGGATTTTGACCAACCAATTCAACTAATAAATCAGAACCTTTTGGTATTGGTTCTTCACTAAAAAGGTTTTTGAAAAAATCCTTATATTCTTCATTAATTTCTAGTGAATTTATTTTCTCTTCTTTCTCTTTTGTTAAGGAATAATCTTTACTACCCGCTTTTATGAGATATGTTCCATTTTTTAAATTTTCTTTTTTCACTTTATTAATATATTCACCATAAACATTAATTTTTAAAGTTAATTTATCTTTATATTCCTTAACTTCATCTTCATCACAGTCCGATAATAATTCACATCTTAAATCTTCAATATATTCTACACCATCACGAACAACTTTATCACACTTAAGGATTCCAACCATAGTTTCCATCTCATATTGATTCCCACATTCAATCGTATCGTTATCAATTGATGGAGATTGTATCATAATAACTTTTCTAGGGATATAATAATCAGATAATTCTTTAATTACTTCTGGGTATTTTTCTTTAAATTCTAAATTATATTTAATATAATCAATACCATATCTATAAGTTAATTTATGTAATGATAAATTATAATTATTAATTTCACTTATTAATTCGTTAATGTCTATTCTACATGGTTTTTCTTTTTCCATAAATTATTTACTTTTTTTGGTTATAATATCATCTATAATACCATATTCTAACGCCTCTTCTGATGTCATCCAATAATCTCTATCAGCATCCTTTTTTATTTGTTCCGGGTCTTTATTACAATACTCCCCTAACATATTAAATAGTAATGTATTGTACTTTTCGGATTCATTAAGAGATATTTTCATATCTGCCAAAACACCCTCACAACCAGAACTAACAGAATGTATCATAACCTTACTATTTGGTAATGACATTCGTTTACCCTTCGTTCCAGAACCTAACAATACAGCATCCATTGATGCGGCCATTCCAACATTTACAGTACTTATATCACACGATATATAAGACATAACATCTATGATACTCAAACCAGCACTAACACTACCACCCGGCCCATTAATATAAATTTTAATATCATCAGACCCTATACTATCCAAATACATAAGTTGTGCTTGAATTATTGTTGACATGTTTTCATTTACTACACCGGCAGCCCATATAATTCTTTCACCCATCATACGTGAAAAAATATCTATTTGAGTAGCCCTCATTTCCCGCTCCTCTAATATGTATGGTGTCATAGAATTTCTATTATATAGGGTTTCTTGTAATTTATCCCACGCCATATACTGCGCTTTAGATATACCCAACCCATTTAGAGCATAATCCTTAAAATCGTTACTATAATTCATTTTATTTTATTTTATTAATCATGATTACTCTTGTGTATCAACAATATTTTCTTCATTTTGTTTTTTATCATATAATGATTTTATAGATAATTGTAATTTTTCATATTCATCATACCCATATTTTTTTAATACACCACTATATGTACTAACATCTTGTTTGCCGATAACAACAACATCTTTCCCACTATCAAAACTAACACCGGTTAATAATTCTATTGCAACCATTTCCTGCATTTCTTGTGGTAATTGATTGAAAATTAATTGATTTATTGTAATAACAACGTCGATACCATTAGTTAAATACTTAACCATATCATTAGTCTTTTGAACTTTACCTATAACCCTAAGTTTATCGTTTGTTATAACCTTAAAGTTAACTAGATGTTCTAATCCGGTTATACTAATTACCTCACTGAATAATTCTTGAATGTCATCAAATAGTTCTTCAAATTTCGCCATTTTACTTTATTTTTAATTATTTATATTATGTTAAATTAGATGCAAATATAATAAAATTATTTATTAATTTCAACATTTTAGTAGTTTTCTTTTATGTTTTTCAACAAATCTAATTCCTTTTTATCTGGATTTTTTGGTAAAGTAATACTAAGTTTAATTAACATATCACCAAAATTTCCTGTATTCATATTTGGTAATCCTTTCCCTCTCAATCTTAAAATAGTATCATTATCACTGCATGCTGGTATATCAACCTTAACTTTACTACCATCAATTATTGGTACTTCTATTTTATCACCTAATATCATATCATAATATGGAATTTTTTTAATTAAAATAATATTATCAGAATCGTTTTCACGTTGAAAAATATCGTGTGGTTCTACTTTTATATAAACAAGTATATTTCCAGGTATACCACCCTTAACAGCATGACCCTTTTCATATATCTTCATAATATTCCCATTTATAATACCCCTAGGTATATTAATTTCTATATTATCTTTTATCTCACTAACACCGCTACCTTTACATGAATTACATATACTACTATATGTTTTACCATCACCATTACAATGTAAACACGTTGTTTGCGTACTATATATTCCAGCCGGTGTTTTAATTGAATTAATTATAGTTCCCATACCACCACAATATTGGCAAACAATTGGGTCATGACCCCCCTCACCATTACATTCTTTACAAGTATCATATCTATTATAAGTATATTTTTTAGTTAAACCAGTATAAACATCATTAAGTGTTATATCTATAACTAATTTAATATCATGACCACGATATGTTGTTTGTTGTCTAAACTGTTCCCTAAAAGCACTGTAAATATCGTTCATATTTGGTCCGCCCATACGATTAGTATTATGACCATATTTATCATATGTGAGACGTTTATTTTTATCGGATAAAATACTGTATGCCTCAGCAATCTCTTTAAATAATTCCTCATCACCACCCTTATCAGGGTGATGTGTTTTACACATGTCTCTATATGCTTTTTTAATATCCTTATCAGATGCTGTTTTATTTACACCTAACACATCATAATAATCACGTTTATTCATAATATTCCATATATTTTTGGGATAACTCTATTTATTTTTTTACAAATATACGTATTTTGATATTAAAATTCAACTATATGAGATATAGAATTATGTTGGTGGTTAATAAAAAAAAAAGAAAGGTATTGTTTAAAACAACATCACACGATGATGTATATAAAAAATATAGAGAGATAATAAAAAATAATAAAGTTGACATACCAAAAAAATATACAAATTATAATGCGATATTACCAATTAAAAATGAAATTCTTATCCTAAAAGAAAGGGGTGTTAACGATAAAAATAGAATTATTAGGGATGGTTTAGGTAAATTAGTTGAAGAAAAAAACGACTCGAAAAAATGGGTTATAATTGATTCATCACCATATAAAATAGAAGAAACGTTTTGGGTATATGGTTATGATAGTAGATATGAACGATTTACCGTCAGAGATATAATAAAGAGGGTTTTAATGAAGGGGATTAGACGTAAGAATCAAACAAAACAAATAATTGTTGTTACAAATAAGTTATTAATACGTGGTGATGAATTAGATATTGTTATTTGTAAGTGTCCGGATGATTGTCTTAGATTATATAATAAGTTAAAGGAGGTTTCAATAAACAGTAATGTAAATAATTTATTATTTATGGGTATTGCCAATAAAAATATGAGAGGTGAAATGTATGATTTAATACAAGAAAAAACTGGATGGAATAAAACAAAGGTGTGGCGGACTACTACTAGACCATAATTAATTTAATTTAATGAATGCTATTTAAATTGAATATAAGCAATTAAAATAATTTTTTATGGTATTCATCAATTTATTATAAAAACTATCTCTAGTAGGTTGTTAGATACCATAAAATAGATTATCATTCATCTTTAATGAATTTAAATAATATACCACCAACCACAACTTCAATTATATCAGTATGATTAAACTCACTATCATCACCCTTATTTATTCGATAAAATAAATCTTCATCAAGTTTTTCATGGTGTTCCGGTGTAATCTTATATTCTAAAGTAAGACCATCCTTTGGGATAATTTTATTATCACTTATTTCAGAAGCTATATCTAATATAGTATTGTACGTAATCATATTTAAATTTTTATAAAAATTTTTATTAAAAAGTTTTTTATTTTCTGAAATAAAGTTATTTTATGAATTATTACCTTATCGGGATTATTCTTAATAGCATCACCAAGACCGCTCTTTATCTCATCTATAAAAGCTTTTTTCTTTAGATTTGTCATTTCAATATCTAGTTTAATAGCGTTTTGTTCCTTATTTAACTCCCTTGTAATTACATTTTTATTACTCATGATTATATATTTAAATCAAAATGTTTATAAAAAACTAATTTACCATTTTTTTTTATAAAATTCAAGTTTTTCATAATTAAAGTTGATTAAATGAATTATTTTAATTATATTTATTGTAAAAAAAATTATGGAAATATTTTTATTTATATTAACATCTTATGGTATAACAAATATCGTTGTTTTTGGACATATATTTGAAGGTTTAAGAAATTTATTTAACCGTTTAAACCCTAATTTTTTAGGTCAACTATTCTCATGTCCATTATGTTTTAGTACATGGGTTGGGTTTATTTTATCATATATCCTAACATATTTAAATCTAACCCAACTTACACCATTTGGATATATTGGGTTAGATTTATTATGGGTTAGGGTTTTTTTAGATGGTTGTTTAACGTCTGGTACTGTGTGGTTAATCCATACATTTCAAGAATATTTAGAGTCAAGGGATTAATTTTAATTAAAAATCACCTTTATTATCAATACACTTAGGACAATATTCATCTGGTCCACAATTACATGGTCCGGATGTCATCTCTGGTGGTAATTCATGAACCTCAACCTCAATTTTATTTTTAGGTGGTAATTCAACCTTACTAATATTTACCCTATTTGAATCATGAATTTTATTTGGTGGTGTATTGTTAACAACATTAATTTCACTAGTACCATCATTTGAAATATCATTTACAACATTTTCTGGTGTATTAATATCTGATTTAATATCAATTTCTGTTTTAGTTACTTCCAGTGGTATATAATTATCATCATCTTCTGTTATTCCACCAATAACGAATCGCATATTCTTTAGTTCTGATAAACTATGATTTGTAAATAATTTTTTTAATTCAATTGTTTTCTCATTTAATAATTTATACTTTAATTCACGTTCAATATTTAACTTAATTATTGTTTCAGCATAATCGAGTAATTCATCAACACCAATACTATCATTCTCACTATAAAACACATGATGATTCTTATTTTCATCATTTACTATACTTTTAATTGTTTTTGATTCCGGTACTATCCAACCATCTTTAAAAACAACGTCGATTAGCCCCATACCTTCGGTATATCTTATACCTATAACATATGGTTGTAAACTATTTAATTTTTCTTGTATTTTCGACATATATTTAATTTTTAAATTGTTATAGTTTCTATTTCCATTGAAAAATAGTTTAGAAACAATATTTTCTTTAGTAAACTGAAAACACCGTATATCTCATTAGTAATTACAGTTGAAATTTATATAATGTAATTCCAGTGAATATTACCGTTAATATATAAGATAATGATAACCCCAATAATCGTATCCTACCCTTACTTAAAATAAGTTTAGTATCACCAATAAATGCTTGTATTAAGAAGAAAAATTCTCTTAATACATTAAGTGATGATAAAAATAACATAATATACATTATTTTATCTAAAAAATTAATAAATAAATCCATATTATTTACCCCTAACTTCTCTAACCTCTTCCCTAACAGCTTGAGCTAATTCTTTAATGGCTTGCATTCTTTTTCTAAGTCTAACACCAGCCGTCATGTTACCTCTATTGTAAAATTTAATTGCATCAATTTCACCACCATTAATTAATCTTATTAAATCATCAAATTTACTGTTTTTCATCTCTATCATAATTACTATCTTTTATTTGTCTAGAATATTCCAACCATTTAGCCAATGATAATTGCTTATTGGTTATTGTAACTAAATATTCTTTTATTTTAATTATTTTTTCATCCGTAAGGATTTCTTTGTTATTAACTAATGCTTCAATACTTTCTTCAGCACTTAGTATGTCTACCTCAATAGATTTTTGTATTAACTCAAATATTCTCATACTATAATTATAATAATAAATTACTTAAAATAAATATTAAAACACAATTTTTATATATTTTTTAACGATTTTTTAAATAAATTATATATTTCAATAAATGTATCTATATCAGATTTTGTTTTACTTATATTAAAATTAAACATATACGTCCATAATTTAATTATATTATTTTCTAATACATCACTTTTATCACTTACAGAATAAAATACATCGAACATGAATTCAATAAAATACGTGTATAAGTCACTATCATTACCAATATTTATATTTTCTTTATTGAATACATTAATAGTTTTATTCCAACACCAATTAAAATGACCTTTACGGTCACTCTTACTAGTTAAATCATCACCTAAATAGGTCTTAAATATTAATTTAGTTAAAGAAATTATATAATCATGAAATATAGTGGTTAGTTCATATTCTACACCATTTATTTCATAAATATTATTTATTGTTTCACCATTTAATGGAGAATTAATATATTTTAAAAAATCTGATGTATTATATTGTTTTCCCATAAAAAAAAATATCCATTATATATTAAATATAATGGATATTTTCTATAATTAAAGTTTATGAAATCGTTTATCCATGATAATTTTCACCAACCCACGAAATAAGCATATCCCTATTTTCATTATCAAGATTAAAGAAAAATCTAACAAATGATTCAATAGATGAATATTTGCTTGTTAAATCTTCAAATTTATTAAGTAAGTGGTTACCAATAATTGAATCTCCCCATACGTTAATTATAAAATCTGGTGGATAGTTTGCTATGAAAAACATAAAATTAGATACGGTATTTTGACTATCAATACCCTCTGTTTTTAATTCATCTTTAGTTATATCACCTTGAGTTGAATTAAATGTATCATCATCAGATTCATCTTCATCAGATTGTTGTACCGGTGGATTAAGATAATTATGTATTGCGGTACCAACATCCTCAGTCTTTAAAGTTTTTAAAAAAAGTTCAGACTCATTAATAATAGTATTATTATCTATATTAGGGTTGTAATTAAATAATTCCTTTAACCTAGTAACATCTTCTTTAACAATTTTTTGTTTATTTTTTGTTTCAACTAAATATTTCGCAGATTCTATAATAGCTTTATTATTATCCCATTTAATTTGATATGTTTCTTTACCATCAGTCATCTGAAATTCAGTTCCATTAACTTTATAATGTTCCGGTATTAATTGAATGGCATTACCAAAACCGTTTATTGGTATTTTAAACTTAAGTCTTTTCATTAATCTTCCTCCTTAAGTAATGTTTTTGTCTTATTCCAAACGTTAATGAATTCCTTATTTTCATCTAATCTAGCAGAACCTTTAACCAACCCTAAAGTATCACCAGACTTATAATTAAATAAATGTTTCATTTTATCCATGTCTTCATTCATGAAGTTTTTATTTTTACCCATTAACACAACTGGAGAACCCTCGGTTAATGAACCCTCCCATTTAATTCGATACGTTTCGTTACCATCAGTCATCTCGAATTCTCTATTATCCACTCTATAGTTTTCGGGTATTAGTGTTAATGCTTTTTCAACACCATTAAATGGTGTTTTAAATTTAAGTCTTTTCATTTTATTTTCACTTACATTATTATTATTTTTACTTGTGCTTTCAACAGATACTTTTCTTGAAGAACCCCTTGTTTTTCCATTGGTTAATTCAATATCATCACCAAATTGAACCATTGGTGTTGTTGCATCATCTTTAAGTTTTTTAGCTTTCTTAGTTTGATTAATTAAATCTTTACCAAAATTAACGTCAGATGCACCCCAAACAGGTTCTGTATTTCCATTACCTTCACCGGTTTCTGGATTCCAATCACCGGTATATGTTTCATTACCCATTTTACTATCACCGGCAATAGCCATTTCCTGTCTTTCTTTAAATCTATCACCTATTTCACCATCATACTCTAAATCATTCATACCACCACTAGTTTCACTATATGTGTGAATATCTTCTTCATCACTACTTAACTCTCTCTTTGGTGGGGTTATTGAATCCTTAGATTTACCACCAGTGGATTTATCATAATCAGTTAATTTTTCTTTAATCTCTTTTTGAGCATTTTTATTAACTGATTTTTCTAAATCTTGAACCTTCCTAGTTAAATTAATACCAGGTGCGCTTTCTTCATTAATAAAGCGACTATGTAATTTTTGTTTAATAATCTTATGCATAATATCTTATTGTTTATATATATCGTTAAAATTTAATCCCAAACCTATTTGAATCATTTTTCGCTTTAGTTGGTATAATATATTTACATCCGGAGTATCCTTATTTGACTCCTCAATATATAAGTTCTTAAGCTTTTCAATTTCACCAACTTTATTCATATATTATAAATATCTTTTAATCATGGTAAAATCTATTTAATTACTAAAACCATACAATTATATCATCAGTATAGTTCCTCTTATCCCAATGAACCCATGAAACATCTTTTTCAAGTCTTATTGGATGTGGTAAACTATCTTTATTTTCAATAATTTTTTTTCTTGATTCTTCGGCTTTTAATCCTACAACATCAAAATCACAACCATCTAACATGTGTGCTGTTAAATATGCTTCATTTTTTTTAGTATAAGCCTTTGTTATATTACAACAATTACATCTTACACCCCTCTGTGTTCTACCTTTATTTGGTTGATTGATTATCATACCTGTTTTAAACAATTCGAATCTAAAATAATGTAGATTATCAATAAATTCATTTGATAAATAATTCCAAGCATTTTCACCAAATTTTTTAATAATATGTGGGCAAAATACCTCATCCGTTGAAAATACCTCTTTTAATTCATTTATTTTACTTATCCTACTCATTTTTTTAATATTTTTTTAACCTCATCAATACTCTTACCAGTTTTTTTTGCGACCTCATAATATATTGCATCTGAGGAAACAACTGATTTTTTACTTGTTTTAGTTTTAACTACATTATCAACAGCACCCTGACTACAACCGGTTGATGTATCTGTATTATTTAATTTTGTACAATCATCAAATTTCACAAATTGGCCCATAGGGTATTGTGTATCTGTGTGTGCGTTTTCTGATATCCCCTCTATATCATCCTCTGTTTTATTACCAACAACTTTACCGTTAGGCCACCATGCTTTATTTGTTATATGGTCTTTCTTACTCTTAGCCCAAACCCTTGGTGTAACATATGGACCAGAACTACCACCTTCACCGCTATACCCAGCAACCGTTGTTTCATCTAACTCTATATCATCACCGTGATTACTTTCTTCAAATCTACCCTTTATTGGGTCACTTAATGGGGCAACAAATGAGCCAGAAGATGAACCGCAAGACGTTGTTTCACCAATAACTGATAGGATGTTAAATAATTTATCACTTTTGTAGTTTGATAATATTAAATTTTTAAATTCTTCATCTATTAAAACTAAATCATCACCATTTTGGTCACCATCAATACCAGAACCCTTACTTAATTTACTTATATTATCATTAACAAACCCCTCTATTGATGCGTCATCTATATCAAAATCATTATAAACATTATCTTCATCATCACTATTATATGAGTTACTATATTCATAAAATACTGATTTATCTATAGCAGAATGCTCAAAATAAATTAAGTTATCACCATATTTAAATATCGAAAAATCACCATTATAATATAATAAATTAAATCCTTTATTAATAACCTTTCTTTGATTATAACTATCTTCTTGGTTATATGGTGCTGCTTTATCATACTTACCACCCAACGGGTAATCACCCTCTTCTTCAGTTATTTTTTTTGAATCAGTTAATTCAATATATAATTTCTTTATTTTAGATTTTATATTATTTCTAATAACTTTAATGGTATTATTGCCGTCCTCGTTTATTATTGTTAATAAACCAACATCACTCATTTTTTTAACCATTCCATTCCTAGAAATACCCAATTTATTCCACATTGTACTTCTACCAGATGTTTGTGGGTTAATCAATATTTCTTTTAAGAATTTTATAATCTCATTAGCAAATGAAAATAAATCAATATCATTATCTTCATTCATGGAATATTTATTAAATGATTTGTTTGTTTTAATATTTTGTTTAATTGTTTGTGGTGTATATTTTTTATCACTAACTTTAAAATCATTAACATTACCCTCAAGTGATAAACCACTTAATCCTTTAGTGAATTTTCTATAATTACTACTTATTTTAGTACTACCAGGTACACTATTTTCATTATTAAGTGATTTAACATATTCACACGGATTCCCCAATATTTGAACCGTATTTACATCTAATATTGATTCTGTCTCTTGTATTACCTTATTATACTCCCCACGTTTATATTTAATACACGCATCCTTTGGTGAGTCATAAAACCCACTATCTCTAGAATATGGAAATTCTTGATTTAACTTTTCATTATATTTAGTTCTACCCAAGAAATATTTACCACTAGGGTTTTTTAATAATTGGATATCTGATATTAAAGATTGATTTTCTAATATATTTACCGATTCCAATACCATATTAAGCTGTTTTTTATTTATCTTCAAAACCCTATTTGATTTTAAAGACTGTAACATCTTTATTTGACCCTCACTAAGTTTTATTTTTTTCATATTACGACGCTTTGTTTTTTAACATTGTTTGCCAAACGCCTCGTTTAACCCACAATGTTTTAAATAATTGGGTAATAACATTACGGGTTATTTCAACAGTTTCTTTTTCTAACTCCTTATTACCCTTAATTTCATTATTAACTAAAGTATGTATAATGTCTTTTAAATCGGAAGATTTAAGTATTTTTACTATTTCATCTTTAATTTGGTCTTTCTCATCCTTATTAAAAGCTTCGTCTAATTTATGTTTAATTAGCTTTTTTTCCATACCATTACTTTTTATAATAAATATGTTAAATAAGTAAAAAAAAGTTTGTTTTACCAATTAAAGATTGTGTTTAAAATTTAAAAAAACTATATTGTATTCCAATACCTATTTGTATTGAAGGTTTTAAATTATTACCAACACCTAATCCAATGTATGGACCAATATGAAATTTTCTATCTTGCGTGAATTTATTTAGAATTGGGTTATTATTTGGGTCAATAATTGCACCATCTAATTTAATAATATTGAATCCCGGATAATCTGAACGAGCAAATATTTCTAAAAACCCATCCTTTTCACGAATTCCGGTTACTAAATTAAAATTAATAATGTCATCTAAAATTAATGTATTTGTTGGTATAACTAAAGAGTCTTTTAATCTAAATTTACTTATACCAGATATTAGTCTACTATTATTAGTATTAAAAGTCGTATCGTATACCCACTCTAAACCATATTCTCCGTTTGAATATTGTATTAAAGTATTTGTAATATAAATAGTGTCAACTTTAATACTCACTAATAATTCATTTAATTGAGCTACTTTACCCTTTTCTTTCTTTAATTCATTATATAACTTTGAATTAAGATTATTTAAATTATTAACATCTGATATTAAAATTTTCTTACTAGCTTCTATATCCCCAACTTTGTTCTTCTCATATCTAATAGAGTCAGATAATGATGAAATATTTTGGTTACTTATGACCAAATCATTTTTAATACTATTACAACTCCTTATACTAATTATTAAACATAATACAGTAACTATTAATACCAAATTAATAATATTATTAGTGATATATTTTTTAATATTACTCATATTAATATTAATTAGATGATTTAGTATATTCTGTGGCTAGTTTTTTAGCCCATCTATCAGCCCAATTTAAATAATAACCCCTTAAAACTCTTAGTCTATCTAATGTATTTTCAGTAACTTGTAAATTGGTGACATTTATATATAACCCATCAATATTTTCTAATGAAAACTGGAACTCCATACCATCCTGGAATGTACCTGATAAAACAGCGTTTGCATCATTAGGGTATAATTTAAATATATTTATTGTTACCCTAGTACTAACTTGGTCTTGGAATAAATCAATTTCTTTCTTTAATTCATCTCCTTGTACATCTATTGAATCATTCGACGTATCTATACCTTCCCGTATTCTATTTAACATAGCTTTGGTTATATCGTGTTCATCTAAATAATTATTCATATCGTTTTATTTTAATTTTTCTTTAAATAATTCATATTCGAAGGATGGGTTTAAATCACTAAACCATTTATTATAATTACTTCTAAAAGTAATGCCCTCATAATCATAAATATCATCAACCTTTATATTATGACCAATTGTTTGTAATTTTATATTAAATTTTTCACATAAATGTTTACATAACAACACTAAACTATCCAATTGGTATTCATTATATTTAACCCAATATTGATGACCCCTCCAATTTTTATATTCAATTAAATGACTTATTATATATTCATTACCATATAAATTATAATATTTATCATCAACTTTATTTAACCAACCCTCATTTTCTAAAACAATTGATATAATTCTATCATCGATATTATTTATTTGTAAAAAATTAGAATAGTATTTTGGGTCAAAATGTTGATATATGTTTCCACTAATATCTATTGTGAACATTGCCGTTTTCTTATAATCTTCATATCTAGATATCCAACCATTATAATGATTCATATTATTATTAAATGAGTTACCGATAACTATTTGCGTTTTTTTATAAACTTTATTGATAAAGTTATTTTTTGGTAATTTATAATCAATATGATTAATCATAATTATCTATTTCTTCTAAAGAATAAATTTTTATTATTATTTTTTTCATTACTATTTATCCTTTGTATAACATTTGTGCTAACATCACCCTTACTTTCTATACCAGTTGATTTAACACTTTGTGGTTTATCACTTTTCTCTTCATTTTTTTCGGGTAATTGAGTGTTAATGTCATCATATTTTATAATATCTTTATTATCTTCAATAGTATCTTCCTCAATAACCATATGTTCAATACTATCTTCTTGAATAGTATCTACAATTTTTTCCTCATTAATATCATCCGAGGTAATATTTTCGTCGGTATTATTAATACTAGTTTCCACAAAAATATCTTTTTCTTCTTCGATTATAGGATTAGTATCCAGTAAATCTTTATTATTTTTTTGATAAGTATTATTATCATCAATAATAGTGTCTGATGTATCAATATTATTATAGCTATTTATGGTAGTATCATTAAATTTAACTAATAAATGTAAAAATGATAATGAAATTAATGGTAGCATAGCCCCACTTAAAACGGATAACCATCTTTTATGTGCTATTAAATCACCAGAATCAACCATACCAATTATAGAGAATAGTGGGTCAACTAAGGTAACCCAATCATTAAATAACTCTGAAGCCGTATCAATATATTGAAATGTGAAAAACATATTACCTATAAATTGTATTAGTGTAACTATACCAAATGGTAGATAAACCGCTTTATTGTTGGTTGATGACATTCCAGCTAACGCACTTAATGCTGCAATTTCAACCCCAACAGATAAATATATCGCCCAATTTAATGGGTTAGTCATTTCATACCATGTTATAACGTGGGCTATAGATACACCAGCAACGAATAGAATTGGTATTATATATGTGAATCTTATAATTGACATATAATTTTTATTAAACCAAGTTTTAATATTATTAAACATACCTATTTTTTAATTGCTTCGTAATAATCTTTAATTGTATATGTTTTATATTCGGGTCCATCAGCTTGTCTCTCCCAATAAAGGAATTTTGCTGTTTGTTGGTCATCATTCTCTTGAATAATTTTTGGTAACTTTATAACAAGGTTATTTAAAGTGTCTATATTACTACTTTGACGGTTAATTATATTTTCAATTTTTTCAACCCTAATTTTTGTGTTACAAGTTCTAAAAAACATAATTATAATTAAAGGTGTAATAATTAACATACCCCAATTTTTTAAGAATTCGTTTACTTTTTTCATAATGATTGTTTATATTATAAATATATATAGTGGGTGTTAATGTTAATTTAATGTATAATAATAATTTAATGATATTATCTTTTAATATTCATAATTAAATGTAAATTATTAACATTATATCTTAATTTACGTATAGTTCTTTGCTTTATCTGTCTAACCCTTTCTTTCGTTAAATTATATTTTTTACCAATAACGTCCAATGTCATAGGGTCTGAGTTATTGTCTAATCCATAATATAATATTATTATATCACGCTCTCTTTTAGATAAATTATTTAACATATTATCAATCTCTATTTTAATAAGTTTATCACATTCATCATCATCAATATTATCAGATGAATCGGATATCTCCATAATAAATGTTTCATCTCCATTAACATCAATTGGTGTACTTAATGATACTGATTTTTGATTATAGAGTAAATCACTATATTTAGTATTATCAATTTCGTCATCATTTGGTTGTCTATTATTTAACCCCTCAAACTTTTTTATTTCCTTATTAATCGCTACTAAGTCGTTAATTACATTTGTTGGTAATCTAACCAACCTAGCATTACTATTAAGTCCGTATATTATGGATTGTCTAATCCACCAAACGGCGTATGATATTAACCTAAATCCACGGGTGTGGTCAAATTTTAACACAGCCTTTATTAACCCCTCATTTCCATCACTAATTAAATCTGATAATGGGGTACCTTGATTTTGATATTCTTTAGCTATTGATATTACGAACTTAAGATTAGCATTAATTAATTTATCCATGGCGATTCTATCACCATTCTTAATTTTTTTTGCTAACTCAATTTCTTCAGATTGTGTTATTAACTCATTACCCTTAATATCCTCAAAATATCTTAATAAGGTATCGTCATCTATACTTACATTTTTTTGATACATTAAACATCTCTTACATCATATAGTTATTATCCTAGGTTAACTAATTTTACTTCTTATTAGTTAAATATGTTAAACATTTTTTATCGTAATCACTTAAATTTTCAACCCCTCTATCAATTAGACTATTAATCATATCAATTTTAGAAGTTTCACTTAAACTGTTAATATAATCAATAACATTAGGTAAATTATTATCTAATTCATCTGGTTCAACTATTATCACATCACTTATAGGTGTACCACTAATATTTAAAATATGACCATTAAGATTTATAGAGTTTATAATTTCACGTATTAAATTATCACCCATTTTTCTTAAAACATTATTGTTATATTTTTTAATATCCTCAAATAATTGTTTATTTTTTTCAGCATCATTTATATGTGTGGCATATGTCCCCTCATTCATTTCAAATATTAAAAAATTCCTATTACTTAAAATAAAATAATCCTTTAATTCTGAAACTGAGGCTGCTGTATAAAATGTAGCTATAATTAAATTTTTAGATATTAAAAAATTAACGTGTGATTCTGAAATTTTTATTATTTCATCCTTACACCCATCAACATCACCAAGTACTACCAAGCAAAAATTAGTAAATTTCATATCATTTATATTATATATAAATATACGAAATTTATGTTAATAAATCAAGGTGATACCATCATTATTTGGTAGTAATAGTGGATATATTATCGACTTTTTCAATGGTTATAATATTATCGGCCCAATCCCTAGTTATTGGATTATGAGTTATTAATAATACTATATCATACATATCACGTATTTTATCAAATAATAACTTCATATAATCAAGATTTTCATTCGCTACCTTACCTAAAATCTCATCAAATCCTATGAAATTTGGTTTTGGTAAATTAGATATTCTACTTAAAACACATCGTAGTGCTAATGATGATGCAGTTTTTTCTAATCCAGAACCTGACTTAAGTGATTTTCTTATACCATCTTTAACTATTATAAAATCAACCTCATTCTTAGTATTCATTTCCAATTCTAACTCAAAATCAACCACCTCATCCAATAATCTATGTAATTCGAAATTTATTATCGGTAATACTGAACGTAACACTAACTTACTAATACCCTTTTTACCAACCATATCTATGTATATCCCATATATCTTACAAATATCATTTTCTTTTTCAATGGTTTCAATTAATTTATTCTTATTAACAATATCAGATTCATGTCTATCAATATCACCCTTATATTTTTGTATTTTATTTATAGTTATATCACGGTCACCATCATGTCTCTGAATTTTAGCGTTAATACCCATAATATCAACATCTATCCGTCTATTTAATTCTATAATATCATTATTTAATTTATATCTCTTTAAATCACCTCTTTTAGATATTAGCGAATTTCTTAATGAATCTAATTCAACAATTATTCGGTCTCGTTTTATCTCTAATTTATCTCTCTCATCAACTAAAGTTTTATTTTGTTTCATATCAGTTATTTTAACTGATAATTCACTTATTTTTTTATTGTAACTGGTAATTAATTTATTTAATTTATTAATAATAGATTCATTTTCCTTAATTTCTGTGGTATTATCCACATCATCTAACGGTCTTTTACATGTTGGACATATTTCACTATTAACCAATTCAATATTTAATTTGGTGAGTCTATCAATCTCACGCATATCACGTTCTTTATCAAATTTAATATCTCTATCCTTAATTAATAAATCTTCATACTCGTTTTCATCAAAATTAACATTACCAATTTCATTAATCCTTTTCTCATATATTGATAAATTATCACCCTCACTTTTACCGGCCTTTGTTATGTCATTAATTTCTTTATTTAATTTATCCGGGTCTAATTCTATTATATCATCATCTATATGTTGTTTTTTTATTAATAAATCATCCTTCTCTTTATTAAATAAAAGTAAATCATTTTTAATTTTTTCTAATAATACCTCATTTTCTTTCAATAACTCACTAATTAGTTTTATATCGTCTTTATGTTGAGTTATTTCTTCATTAAGGTCAGTAATATTATAGATATTAGATTTCATAGTTTTAGAATACTTATTTAACATATTCCTAGCAGATATCTCTTTTTGTTCAATAACTTCCAACCCTATAAATCTGGTTAATAACTTACCCCTTGCTGTAGCTAATGTTTCTACTAACTCTTCTAAATTAGAGCTAGTAGCTAATATTGTTGTCATAAAATCTTTTTCTGTACCAATAGCGTCAACTATTTTTTGGGTTGTCCTTATACTATCCTCACCATCCAATAATTTTTCCTCTCCATCTGGTAATATTTCACAATAGTTGACAGTATTTTTAATGGTATAACCGGTACCATCACGCTTTGGTGTTCTTTTCATGTACCTTGTAATTGAATATTCTGATGAATCTAGTTCTATAATACCCTTAACAGTTAGCTCATCCTTACCACTATATTGATTAAATATCTCCTCATTCTTATCGGTTTTAGTTGTGGTCCCAAAAAATAAAAACATTAATGCGTCTATACTAAACGTAGTATTATGAGAAACTATACCATTTGTATAATATTGGTGTACATCATCAACTTGTATATCATATAACGTATCCTTTTCATCCAACAATTGACATGATTTAACTGAAAAATTACCTTTAATAGTTTGAATCATATCACCAATATTTATATTATTTAAAGTTATAAAATTACCATCATCTTTTTTTAATCTATGATAGTCGGCACCCTCAACATACATACCATTTTCTAATTCACAACGATAAATGTTAGCATTAAATTCTGTTATACCACACCATGTTATAGTATGATACCCATAAGGATTACGAACCCTTATATTTAAATCACCATATTTTTGATATACATCATATAATTCACCAATTGTTAAATTTTCCTTTAGTTTACCGGGTAAAAACCCTAATTTGTCAATTATATCACCCCTACTAAATTGTATAACCACCTCAGTATTGGACCTAACACATTTTCCACCTTGATTCAGTGGTAGTGATGTTACAACATTAATACCATTTAATTTATTAAAATCTATATCATTTTTATCACCAAATGATAAAAAATTATCAAGCATTAAATACTTTAACTTCCATGATTTATAATTATAATCCTCTGATTTAAATTTTATATCCTCATTAACTTTTTTATCCAAAGAAATTATTCTATCAAAATCAACGGTTATGTTTTCACGCTTTATCCACTCTTTAAATAACTGATGTTGATAATTAATATCCATTATATTATCTATACCAACACCAGACATTTCAACTGTATCCCCATTTTCATTTATCTTTATTGGTCTAAAGATAACATTTATCTGATTTTTAGGTACACCATACTTATTAGAAAAATAATTCCTTACTTTATTACGGTCTTCTTTACTATACATTTCTGGTTTATCATCCCAATAAACCCTAATCATCGCATTATTTGGTATTAATAATTCACTCATATTTTAGTCCTCATCATATATATTATCCTGTACTTTATTTAAATCGGTATTTATATCACCTAATGTAATTACATCTACTATGTCATTAGTAACACCCCCCTTTATCGGCGATATAACCTCTTTTTTAATGTGGGTATTAATCATTGGTTTATTACCATATTTAACAACATTAAAACCGTCAAGAATTATTTTATTCACAAAGTTATTAATATCACTTATATTATTAAATTGGCAATAAACATTAATTTCATCTAATAATTCTTTGCGAATTGTTATCATAAATTTAATAATTGTTCTGAATTATCATCTAAATTAGTAATAGAATTTAATTTAAATTTATAAAACCCATATTTAGAATCAATATTAATTTCTTTAGGTGTTTTTGTTTTAACGTCCCATAATAAGTATCCGTGATTACTAACACTCTCACCAAAATCCTGTTGTATTAAGCTACCCGGATATGCTTTTAATATTTTCTTTTTTATTTTAACCATATTTTTCTTTTTTTATTATTAAACCATTCTATTAAATCTTTATACTTATTTTTATTACCCATAAAATCTACACTATAATCAATTTTTTTATTTTTAAAGAAATTTAATGCCGCTTCAGATTTTATTTTAAAATTTTCAATATCATTGATATATCCCTTAACCTCCAAAACTTTTTCACCACCATCATTGATGAAAAAATCAGGTAGGTACCTTTTTTTAATATCGCCATCATAATATTCAATAACGAAACCATGTTTTTTTGTCCAAAATATTACATCATCATTTGAATCTAATTCAATCATTTTTTCGTTCTCCCAAGATGAGTGGTAATATTCTTCATCACCAGTTTTCAATGATTTATACCACCCCTTCTTACAATTATTATAGGCACCATATTCAGGGTTATTTTTTAACCTTTCTATATTAGCTTTTGAAATCCTATCCCTAAATAATTCATCTTGAAAGTCAAAACTACCATCTTCTAATCTATGTTTGTTTAAAAAATCTAGATGTTTTACTAATCTCTCTGGGTTTTCCCACGATTTTTTTATTTTTTTACTAATCTCTTTTCTCTTTTCTGGACTATGTTTACCCCACTTATTTTCTCTACCATAATTACCGTTATTTACCCCAATTTGGTTGTATTTTTGCCAATTATGTTGACATTCGTTTGAACAAAATCTCTTCTTCCTTTTAGAATTTTTTAATACCTCAAATGTTTCGGTACAACCAGTAAATTCACATTCCACTATTATTCTCTCATGACGGTTAAATTCAGAACTACATTTACGAGAACAAAATAACTGATTTTTTTTATAAGTTTTAAATTCTCCACCGCAATTTCCACACTCTTTTATCATATACTATACTTTTGTTACGTGTTATCTATTAATAAATATCACCTAAAAACACTAAAGTAGATTACTCATCAATTTCCCACCCATTTTTAAGGTAATAGTCTAATTCACTATCATCCACCTCTTTCCTCTCATAATGTTCAAACGAACTTCTTTTATGTATATCACCTAATAAAACTAAATCACAACCATCAAAATACTCAGCTTCAATACCATCTTCAAATTCATAACCAAGATTAGTTGTAGCACCTATTACCGGTGCATGTAGTAAACCGATAAATATTTTATCTATATTTTCAACCCTACTTGATTCAATATCTGGTCTTTTATTTTCTTCAAATATTGAATAATTACACCAAACTATATTATCATCAACATAACATAAACTTTGTTTCAAATATTGTATATCATCATTATCTAATAATTCAATTACTGGAGTTAAACTATCAAGTCTATCCTTATTATTTTCTAATAAATCATGATTTCCAGCAACAACAATTGTTTTACATATTTTAGTACATTCTTTTAAAAACCATGCAAGAAATAATAACTGTTCATTGGATATAGTTATTTTTTGATGTACTAAATCACCAACTATTACAATTCTAATATCATCTTTTGGTATACCATCAACCTCTTTTTTAACACTATTAAAAAAATCAATTGATATTTCTTTATATTCATCGTGTCTTTTAAATGTTCTGATGTGTAGGTCAGAAATATGTATAATTTTACGTATCATATTTTAATAATTTAAATAAAGTAATGTACTCATTAATGATGTAAAACAAATAACCTCAATATTCCATAATATATGTTTTTTTTCACCAAAAATAAATGTTAATAAAGTTATAAATAATATAGAAATTATTGATATAATACCCGTATTAAAATTTAATAATACAACCCCAATAGCGCATGATATAATACCACCAATAGCCCCAACCATATGTATATAATATTTCCACCTAACTTTAATTCTGGTAAAAATACCAACCAATGATAATAAACCACCGGATATAAAAAATAACGGTGTATCTAATCCGATACCGTTAACTATTATACTTGCAGATAATATCCAAATGAAAAACCTAAATATATTTCTATCTCTCCAAACTAAATCATAAAATGAAATCGATATAGATTTTTGTATACCAAATTTACCCCATATATAGGATATATACATTAGAAAATCAGCAGTACCTATCAATAACATAATGTATTTAAATAAATCTAAACTCATATAACCACTTTTATTAATATATTATTATATTTTTAACTAATATAAAACTATTTTAAGTATATTTCAAGATATTTATGTAAAAACAATTATATAATGAGGTATTTCATTAAAAAATTATTGCGAGAAGATTTAGAATATTTTTCAGTAACTGATGCAACTAAAGATAAATATAGTATTGGATTGGAGGAGGAAATAGCACCACTTAATTATAAATTACCGGAAAAGATTAATATAAGTAATCAATTAAAAAATAAATTAAGTACTATATCATGGAGTGATATAAGTATTGATGATGTTGGAAGTGAATATTTAAACGTGAAATTACCATTCGGAGATTTTTCTAATAGTATAATTCTTAGAATACAACAAACACGTAATGATTTATTACAAATTCATTTAGATTTATCAAATGAATTACAAAATATTGGTTTAGGTTATAAAATATATAAGGCCGTTATTAATTACTTGGGTTACATATATTCAGCAAAATCAAGACGTATGAACCCAAAAATAAATAGTATATGGAAATCATTAAACGATGACCCAGATGTAGAATGTTATAATAATAGTTATGGTGATAGTATTTGTTTTACCAAAAATAAATCACTTAATTATTTAGAAGCTAAACATAATCTATTAACCAAAATTGGTAATTAATTATATTTAAATCTTACCAATCTTTTTGCTTTACTTAAAATTTTTATCACACCTCGTTTACCAAATTTTTCATGTATTTTTGCAATATCAATACCTCTAGGTAGTTTAACTATTTTAACTAAATTCCCAACCGGTGAATAAAATAATTGTTTATATATATTCTCAGCATCACGCTCAGCATCCTCATCTAAAACTATTACAATACTACCTTTAGCTTTCTCAATTATTGTTTGGAATAATAATTCATACATATATTTACCCAATAATGGTATTGAATTTGGTGTAACTATATGGTCAAACGGTCCCTCAACTAAATATATGGTGGAATCCCAATTTATTTTACCCTCATTAAATATCATATATTGTTTATCACTATCAAAGTTTTTATATTTAGGTTTTACCCAAGAAAAAGCCCTACCTGAAAAATAATTTAATTCACCAATTTGATTATATGATGGTATTATTATCCTCAAAAAATACTTCCCACTATATGTATACCCTAGCTGATAATAATCTATTATATCCTGTGTTATACCCCTTTTTTTAAGATAATCTAAGGCAATAACATAATTATTATCATATATATACTTTTCACTTAAAGTAGTAAATGTATCCGGTAAATACACCTTTACTGGTACATATTCCTTATCACCCGTTAGTATCTTAGTTTCAGGTTTTAAAATAAGGTATTGCTTGAGTTGTTTAATAGTCCCATAACGTCTAATTAATGATGGTATATAACCACTCATATTATTGGTGTCTTTACAAACCCAACATTTATAAACACCTTTATTGTAATTTATTTCTAAATTACCCTTACCATCCCCATTAATTAACCCCTTATCAGCCGCACAAGCTGGGCAATCAAAATTTATTTGATTTTTATCCTCATTATGATTATGATACTTACCTAAAAAATCTTCTAATATATTAACTATAATACTACTCATTTATAAATATTTAAAGTGGTAATCATTTACATACTACACACTCGTGCAGTAATTCTATTGCAGTTTCTGTATCTAAATTCTGAATATTCCGTTTTTGTTTCGATGTAAGTTTCATTGTTTTAGTTATTTAGAGAGTTTTACACAATTGTGCATCATACATATAAGGTAGTTAGGCACAATATTAATTCGCCTTACGAAACTGCTTCTCGTTCTTTTTCTTGTTTTTATTTCTGTTTTCAATCTTCTGTTTAACTTGTTCCAATTGAGATTCCCAATAAGAAGCAGTTTTATCATCCCCCTTAGATTTTGCATCTTTAATCAATTTAGGATATTCAATATCTCTTTTCTTTATCAAATTTTTAGTGTCTTGCATAATCAAAAATACTGTGCCTAACAGCGTATATGTGCAATACGCTTCAAGCGGTTAGTAATAATTTAAAGTTTCATTCCTGCGTACTGCACATATACGCAAAGCGTTATAGGTAAGGCTAAGACGACACCTTTTCGCCTAAAATTTGAGTTTCGTGAAACCCCCCATTAGGCAATTGAACACGATACCAACCTTTAGGTATATAATTCTGAATTTCGACAAGACAAGCGTATGATTTACCAATTACCTCAATTATATCACCTTTTTTAAATTCATCACCTTTAAACTCTTTTTTTAAAGTGATTGGTTTTTCGGTTGTTATTGGCAAAAATCTTGTTTGTTGATTTCGGCATTGAGTACAAGTATCTGTACCCTTATGTACATAAGGAAGTTTGCATTGACATTGATTTTTCATATTGATTAAATTTTGCAGAAGCCCTACCTATAACAGCACATAGGCAATATGGCGGGGTCTCGGTTAATATTAAGTTCTGTTTTTCAAATTCCACTCCTTCGCAAAACCCTTGTTGTATGCCATTAAAACGGTACGCTCGTACCTCGCCATACAACACAGTATAAACAAAATACACTCACTTACTTTTGTCTTTCAATTTGCGTATTCTCCATTCATACCACTTTTTTATAAGTAATAGTGTTTTATCTGCTGCCCATAGTGCTATTAAAATTACACCCATGTGAGCAATCCATTCAAATAAATTAATTGTTATTTCCATAATTCGTTCGTTTTACTTTGTTTATAACTCATTGATTGCCATCGCTCAAAAAAATATTATTGCTACTATTCTGCTGTTTATTATCGTTTGTCATAATTTTAAATTTTGTGTTTTTAATCCGCCACTTCTCATATACTTTGCCGTTAGCGGTCAGGCTATAACAGCCCATACAATCAATCCGACAATTACAACAAAAACTATTACTACCATTTTTGCAAAAGCTAAGTTCTCAGCTCTATCCCAATCGTGTAAATTATCGTACCCTTGCTCACCAATCCATTTATAGTCAGTTTCTAATTTATCTGACTGCTCCTTTTCAAAAGATTTACGTTCTTTATCGTGTATCTTTTGTACTTGTGTTTCAAACCAATTCATAATTCAGCAAACTTATTACAATTTTTTTTTATTTTCTTGTTATTTAATTAAACTGTACCAAACTAATGTTAGCGGTGAATTAGTCAATACATTCTGTTTTACTAACGGGTGCTTTACTTATTTCAAGCTGTTTGTATATGTACCCACCTTTGCTTTTAACCTGTCTGCTATCCATTATCATTTCCTTTCCTCTTAGTGTATTCCAAGCTCTTATTTGAAACCAAGTAAAGTTTTTAACACATATTTTATACCACCAAACTTTAGCTTTAGCTGTGCGAATTAAACCACTCCACCACAAAGAAAAACGCACCCTAACATTGTATAAAAACAATGGCTTGCCGTCATCATTGCAGTAAACTATTTTTCCATTTTCTTTCATCTGTATATTCATAATGTTTTATTTTTTTAGTGTCGCCACTTCTCATATACTCAGCCGTTAGTGGCAATTAGTTTTAGGGGTTACCTTTCCGCATTCATAACATAACCCAACAGATAAATCCATTGAATCTAATTCCCTACCACATAGGCAAACTAACTGTTCGCTTCGCCCACTAACATTATATTGGCGTAATTGCTCGTATGCGTTCTTCGATAGAGTAATTCCATAAGCACTTCCTGTTTGGTCATGCTGTACTATAATTTCAAAGTCTTCACCTTTTTGAAGCACTGTCAATGTTTCTGTATCCATAATAAATTTTCTTTCATTTTAATTAACTCATCCTTATAGCCAGAACCACCATCTTGGTTGGAATAGTGCATTTGTAAGTGTTCGTTTATTTTTACCAACAACTTAGCTGTTTTTACTTTGTTATCCTGATGTAAGTCAATCCATTTATTGTATTTACGGATAACTTCATTTAATGAAGTTCTACCTTCTTTCCACCAAGATATACCTACATTTTCATCCCATTCTACTAATTTTTCCATTTTAATTTTCTTTTTACCTGTTTCAGTTACTATTTTTTCCATCGCTCAAAAACGTTGTATAACAAGGTATACATGCAATACCCTGTTAAGGTTTATACTAATTTTAATTTTTGTGGTAAAAGTTGTATACTTGCGTGTATTTAGGAGTTATATACAAGTGGCTAAATAT
>Ga0265293_10003245_pt1 | contig 30536 bp, 32 predicted proteins | sample Munlanlewell138R_FD_192505 | JGI IMG/M metagenome (GOLD analysis project Ga0265293, IMG submission 192505) | Leachate microbial communities from a municipal landfill in Southern Ontario, Canada - Leachate well 138R | ecosystem: Engineered > Solid waste > Landfill > Unclassified | place: Canada... | reverse complement strand
ACATGAACTTCTACTGACGGCTGGTTGTCAGCGGCGGTAGAAAATATTTGCGTTTTTGCTGTAGGAACAGTGGTATTTTTCGGTATCATCGGCGTAGCTATTCCTCCTAAAGTTTCTATGCTTAAAGTTAAAGGGGTAACATCAAGAAGAAGAATATCCTTTACATCTCCTTGGAATATGCCTCCCTGTATGGCAGCACCGAGAGCAACCACTTCATCCGGATTAATGCCTCTGTTAGGCTCTTTTCCAAAAAGTTTTTTAACCGATGCCTGTATTGCCGGCATTCTGGTTTGCCCTCCGACTAGTATAATTTCATTAATATCAGATAGGGAAAAACCTGCTTCCTTAACGGTTTCTTCGGTTAGTTTGGCAGCTTTTTCAATATACTCGGAAACTAACTCTTCGAGTTTGGCTCGAGTCACTTTTAATAACAAGTGCTTAGGACCCGAAGAATCAGATGTTATGTAAGGAAGATTTATTTCCGTTTCTATGGAAGACGAGAGCTCGTGCTTTGCCCTTTCAACAGCTTCTTTTAATCTTTGCAGAGCAAGTGGATCCTTTGATATATCTATTCCTTCCTCTTCTTTATATTTAGCAACAACGTATTCGTTTAATTTTTTATCAAAATCGTCTCCTCCGAGATAAGTATCTCCTCCAGTAGCCTTAACCTCAACAGTATCGTCGCCGACTTCCAAAACCGATATATCAAAAGTTCCGCCACCGAAATCGTAAACAACTATTTTTTCATTTTTTTCCTTATTAAGCCCATAAGCAAGAGCGGCAGCTGTAGGCTCGTTAAGAATTCTTTTAACCTTAAGTCCGGCAATTTCTCCGGCATTCTTGGTGGCCTGCCTTTGCGAATCATCGAAATAAGCCGGTACGGTAATTACAGCTTCTTCTATCCTTTCTCCAAGCCTCATTTCGGCATCCGCGCGAAGCTTAGAAAGCACCATAGCGGATATTTCTTCCGGCTTGTACCACTTATCGCCCATCTTAATATCAATTCCGCCATTTTCTGATTTTCTAATCTCATAAGGAGCCCACTCTTTATCGTTCTGAACTTCCGAATCATCCCATTTTCTTCCAATAAGCCTCTTTACCGATGATATGGTATTTGCCGGATTGGTTATTGATTGCCTTTTAGCCAGCACTCCGACAAGCCTTTCGTCAGATTTGCTTAAAGCAACTACAGATGGAGTAGTCCTCGCCCCTTCGGCTGATTCTATTATTTCCGGCTTGCCATCTGTTCCAACAAAGGCCATAGCCGAATTAGTTGTTCCAAGATCTATTCCTATTATTTTTGACATTTTAAAAATTAATTTTGATTTCTTTTTTTTAATTTTATTTATTTAGCAACAACGACCCGGACGGGACGAAGCACTTTTCCATTCCATAAATAACCTTTTTCAACTTCTTCAATTACTTCTCCTGCCGGCTTGTCAGAATCTATTACTGATATTGCTTCATGAAAAGAGGGGTTAAAAGGTTTTCCTGTTGGGGTATCAATTTTCTCAAGCCCTCTTTTTTTAAACACATCTTCTATTTGCGTCCTTATCATTCTGATGCCTTTGGTAAATGATTCCTTTTCCTTATCCAGAGACGAAATACAAAGGTCAAAGCTGTCTAGAACGGCAATCATGTCGCGGATAATGCCTTCTTCGGCAAAACGAATCATTTCCTTAGAGCGAGCTGTTTCTTCGTTTTTATAATTAATCAGATCGGCTTTCGCCCGTTTCCAACCTTCAAGATATTCATCACGCTCTTTTTTAAGCTCCTCAACAGTATTTTCAGCCAAAGCCTTGTCTTTTTTGAGTTCTTTTTTCTTGTTATTTTCTTTTGGCATGAGTAATAAAATTATTATTAAATCTTCTTGGGTAATTTTTATTTTTAAATAAAAACCTCAAAATCCAATAAGGCAAATTTCAATGGTTATTCTAAATAAAAAACAGTGATTGTCAATATTTTACGACGCTTAATCTAAGTTAGCCCGCATAGCTGGCCGGTGTTATAATTCGCTTATGAAAGCCTTCTCACACCTCTCAAGAAAAGCTTTTCCGATTAAACTCTATAATTCCCTGTCCGGGAAAAAAGAAATATTCGAGCCCATAAATAAGGATGTTGTTAAGATGTATACCTGCGGGCCGACAGTTTATAACTTTGCCCATATAGGAAATCTTCGTACATATATATTCGAAGATGTATTGCGCAGAAATATTAAGGCTAACGGATACGATGTTTTTCAAGTGATGAATATCACTGATATTGACGATAAGATTATTAAAGAATCTCAATCATCTAAAAAAGAAATCAAAGAAATAACTTCTTTTTTTGAAGAAAAATTTTTCGAAGATCTAAAAAAACTTAATATAGAAATACCTGAAAAGGCGCCAAGGGCAACGGAGCATATAAGCGAAATGGTTGCTTTGATACAAAAACTTATAGATAAAGGCTATGCCTATAAAAGCGATGACGGTTCGGTATACTTTAGCATTTCTAAGTTTGAAAATTACGGCAAACTTTCGCACCCGGATCTGTCCGGAATTAAAAAATTTCAACGAGTAAGCGCTGACGAATATGAAAAGGATGAAGTAAAAGATTTTGTGTTATGGAAAGCAAAAAAAGAAGACGAACCTTTTTGGGAATCTCCCTGGGGCCCCGGCAGGCCAGGGTGGCATATAGAATGCTCGGCAATGAGTATGAAATACCTTGGCGAATCATTCGATATACATACAGGCGGAGTGGATAATATATTCCCCCATCACGAGAACGAAATAGCGCAATCCGAAGCTGCGACAGAAAAACCTTTCGCGAAATACTGGCTGCACGGCGAGCACCTGCTGGTAAACGGACAAAAAATGGCAAAATCAGCCGGCAATTTTTATACGCTTTCAGATATCGAGGAAAAAGGCTTCGATCCTCTTTCGTTCAGATATTTATGCCTTCAAACTCATTACCAATCCAAAATGAATTTTACATGGGAAGCCTTAAGCGCTGCCCAAACCGCGCTCGAAGGATTAAGAAAGGCTTATATGTCTTTTAAAAAAGATATTGAATCTGGAAAAAAGAAAAAGAGGTTATTTTCTCGAAAATTAAGCGATTTTAAGAAGGAAATACTAAAAGCACTTAACGATAATCTTAATACCTCTCAAGTACTGGCAATGTTGTGGACTTTATTAAAAGAAAAAAGCCTGATACCGGCAGAAAAAGCATCCTTAATAGAATTTGCCGATGAAATATTGGGACTTAACTTAAAGAAAGGAATTGTTATTATGGAGATAATACCCGATGAACTTATAGAGCTCGCAAAAGAAAGAGACCAATTAAGAAAACAGGGGCAATTTAAAGAAGCAGACCAAATAAGATTGCGAATAGAAGAAAAAGGGTATGAATTAAGAGATAACGAAAACGGCTATAAGATAATAAAGAAATAAATGACGAACAATAGAGATATTAGAGTACCGCCCCAAGACCTTGAAGCCGAGCAATCTGTCCTCGGCGCGATAATGATAGATAAGGATGCTATAGGAAATATAGCAGATCTTATTGATCCCGAAGATTTTTATGATAAAAAGAACGGCCTTATATTTGAGGCGATGTTCAAATTATGGGAAAAGAAAGCTCCGATAGATATGCTTTCTCTCTCCGCGGAACTGAAAAAAGCGGATTTAATAGATAAGATAGGCGGTACGGCTTATTTGAATGATTTAGTTAATTCTGTCCCTTCAGCTGCCCATGTTGCCCACTACGCTTCGATAGTCAAAGAGAAAAAAATCCTCCGCGATTTGATAAGCGCTTCAAGTACAATAGCTGAAAGCGCGATGACTCAATCTGAAGATATCGATGTATTGCTTGATAATATCGAGCAAAGAGTCTTCTCAATTACCAACAAGACTGCCATTAGATCTTTTGCTTCAGTAAAAAACGAACTTCCCGCCGCTTATGAAAGGCTTGAACGAGTAAGCCACGGCGATGTAACAAGAGGCGTGCCGACAGGCTTTCATGATCTCGATAACATACTTTCCGGACTCCAGAAATCAGATTTAGTAGTGCTTGGCGCAAGACCTTCTTTCGGTAAAACTTCTTTGGCTCTCGATATAGTCCGCTATATCGGAACAAGAACCGAAATGGGTGTTGGAATTTTTTCTTTAGAAATGTCCCGAGAACAGATAGTAGATAGGCTCATATCCGCTGAATCAAAAGTAAGCCTTTGGAAAATACGTACCGGAAAAAAATTAGATGATTTTGACTATCAGATGATACAGACCGCTTTTGACCGCCTGTCAAAATCAAAGATATATGTCGATGACGCCGCTACGCCAAATATTTTAGAAATAAGAAGGATGGCAAGAAGGCTTCAAGCGGAAGATAAGGACTTGGGACTTATAGTTGTAGATTATCTTCAGCTTATCCAGCCGAGAAAATCTTCAGATAGCTCCGTCCAGCAAATAACTGAAATATCCAGGGGCTTAAAGACTATCGCGAGAGAAGTTAATGTTCCAATACTCGCTCTTTCCCAGCTCTCAAGAGGAGTTGAACAGAGAGATAATAAGGTGCCTAAGCTCTCAGATCTTCGCGATTCAGGTTCTATAGAACAAGACGCAGATGTCGTGCTCTTTATACACCCAATCTGGAGATACCAGCAGACAATGGATAATATGCCCGAACAGGAAGGCATGACGGAAATACATATTGCCAAGCACCGCAACGGACCTCTTGGAGTCGTACAGTTAAGATTTAATAAAGAATCTGCAAGTTTCCAAAATATAGATAAAATACATGAAAATACCGAAACTGATTAGGCCTTTTGTGGATGAGTTTTCCAAGCTCCCGGGCGTAGGACCAAGACAAGCTTTAAGGCTTGCTTTTTATCTGACAGAAAAAGGAAGCTCTGCCGTAGCACCGCTCGCCGACGCCGTAGCGCAACTCGCTAATTTAAAGACTTGCCCTTATTGCTTTTCCGTACACGATCAGGACGGAGATCTTTGCGAAATATGCAATGACCATACAAGAGATTTATTAACGGTAGCTGTGGTTGAAAAAGAAACAGATCTCATATCTATGGAAAATACTGGCAAATATAGAGGAGTTTACCTGCTTATCGGAGATATTAAAAAAGCCGGCAATTTGAACGAAAGGCAAAAAATGAAACTGGACTCGCTGAAATCCAGGCTGGCATCAACCGACGAAGGAAAAGCACACGAGATAATAATAGCTTTCAGCCCAACTACTGCCGGAGATATATCGGCGGAAATAATAGCCGAAAACCTTCGTGGTTCGGCAAAAAAAATATCCCGCTTAGGAAGAGGCATTCCTATAGGGGGAGAGGTTGAGTTCGCTGATCCGGATACGCTCGGGGAAGCTATAGAGGGAAGGAAATAAAGAAACAAACATTAAAGTCCAAATAAAAATCCGCCATGAGGCGGATTTTTTACTTGATGCCGGTTATTTCTATATCAGTGAAATGCTGGCGATGAGTTTTTTTCTTATCGTAGCGATTTTTAGAATGAAACTTATAAACTATTTTCTTTTTATCTCTTCCCTGCTCTAGAACTTTGGCTGTTACGGCAGATCCTTCAATGTAAGGGTGGCCGATATTAATTCCGGTGTCCCCTTCTTTAAAAAGGACTTTATCAAAAACAGCCTCTTTCCCTTCAGGGGTTTCGATCTTTTCAATCCTTAATTTCTTTCCGGGTTCGGCTACATACTGCTTTCCGCCGGTTTCTATAACAGCAAACATACGGGAGATATTATCAGAAATAAATACCCGTTGCAACTATGATTAAAAAATTGCAATTAAAATCATATAAAAAAGGATCGCGTCTAAAGACTGCGATCCTTATAAAAATTACATAGTCCTGGCTTTGCGAGCCTTAACTATAATAGTGGCAATAATTGTTATTACCAATGCCGCTCCAAAACTTATCAGTATTATGATAAGAATTTCACGGTCTTTTTCAAGCGAAGCTATTTTTTCATCCCTTTCTTTCAGCTCCTTTTCCATGTCTGCTTTTATCTGGGTGATCTCTGAAAGCAGCTGATTGTCCCTTTCGACAGATTCATCCCTGTCTGATTTGATTAATTCCACTATGCTTTCAGACCATTCTGAAAACTTTTGAAGCTCTTTCTGAAGTTTGGAAATTTCTTCGGATAATTCGGAATCTTTTGCTTTCTGCTTTTCCAGTATTTCGGCGATATCTGCCGACCACTTTGAAAAACTTTCCAGCTCTTTCTGAAGTTTGGAAATTTCTTCGGATAATTCGGAATCTTTTGCTTTCTGCTTTTCCAGTATTTCGGCGATATCTGCCGACCACTTTGAAAAACTTTCCAGCTCTTTCTGAAGTTTTAGTATTTCACTGTCTAGAATCTTGTCCCTTTTTAGGCTATTTGTCTTGCTTTCCTCTACTAGCTTATTTAATTCTTCGAGGTAGCCGATAACTTTTTCCATATCGGAGATTATTGAAGATATATCTCCTTTAATTCCTGACAGGTCCGAGTTGATCGCATTCAGCGAGTCAACAACAGTTGATTCCAGATGATTGGGGTCGCCAAGCATAAGGATTACTTTTGAGAGCCCATCTATCGCGACTCCCAGGTTGCCTTCAATTTCTTGAGTCTTAGAAGATAATGGCGATAAATTCTTGTCTATCTCCCTTGTGACTTGAGAGATGGTTACACCCTCTACGACGGTTGTGTAGCTGTTATGGTTGTGATTATGAACCTCCGTTGGAATATTAATGTTTCTGTCATTTATATATACCTCCGAACCTTCTCCATCCACATCAACATTCACTTTAGGATTATTGCCTTGGACACCAACATTAACATTCGGCTCGTTGCCGATAACTCCGATATTAACGTTTAAGCCGCTATCTCCGTAGACTTCATCTTGAACACTTTGTTGTTCTCCGTTATTTTCCGAGCTGTTTTCTTCTTCCGCATACGCGATGCTCGTCGAGAAAAAAAGACAAACCAACAAAATGCATGAAAAGCAAATTTTTGCTGATTTTTTCATTACTGCCTCCCTTCTTTTCCAAAGCTTGTTTTTTGCCAAAAATGGCAGAAGCTAAGGAAAAATTTATTTTTTATTTTTTAAAAAACTACTTCAGCCTTGATTTGTATCATAATTGTGTTAATTTGTCAAATATAAAAAGAGCGGAGTTTATCTCCGCTCTTGCGCCAAAAAGGCGACTTATTTTGCTGTTACCGCATAGTTGTCAATAGAAAAATTGTTAGCCCAATTGGCAACAATAGATAACGATCCACCGCCGGATGAAAGACCTAGTCCTTCAAAAACGACAGAATTGTTCCCAACTCCTGTTACTTCGAAATGACCTGATCCACCGCTAGCAGTGTAATTTGCATCTGTGTAGCATCCGCATCCGTGGCCTAATTTGATTCCAGTACCGCCCATTTCAGAAGACATACTGTCTAAAACAGCGTCGCCGTCACCAAAGGCGTATATATTACCAGTATTTCCTTTTCCGTCCGCTATGAAACGAGTAATTTCATAAGCGCTGGAATTGGCAACGGTAATATTATGCCCTCCGGACAGCTGGTACTGATAACCAGGATCCTTCATAGCGGCGTAGTTCGTAGTGGTACGATTGACTAGCGCTATATCGCCGTCATTTGCTCCTACAAAAGCGTAGGATTGCTGGCCCGGCGTGCCGTAAGTAGATTCCTTCGAGGTTAATCTATCAGTCTGCATTTCGATGTATCCGCCTCCGGATACAGACGCATTAATGACATACTCGTTGGAATCAACTCCATAATTGTAAGGGTTATCGTTTTTGTCTTTCGCGACAAAAGAACCGCTTATGAAGTTACCTGCCGTTGACCACACAGTGGACGAATCCCCTGTGTTGATACTGCTGCCGATCTGACCAGCGCCGTTCCAATCGATGTTTACTTCGGTCGGAGCAGCCATAGCAAAGCTGGAAAACGCCAACATCGCCACCAAAACAACCATTAAAACCGCAATTTTCTTCTTCATCTTACATTCTCCTCTCGTTCTTCCTATTTGATTTTTTCGCTTAAAGCGAATATAGGAAGACCATATGAATTTTTAAAATAACTGAAACAGCGTTGTTTTTATCACATATGAAAAATAATGTCAATAGGCAGAAAAAAGGTTATAAATACAGGATTGCCACAATTTTAAGAGCTATAAATACAGGAACAGCAACAGATAAGCTCCCTAATATATGAGAAGCTACCCTGTCTTTATAGAAAACAGCCCATGAGGCAAGAATATTAACCCCGCAAATAACGGCAGTAACACCAATAAGATTAAGTAAAGTGTATTTATCGCCTATTACTCCTTTAAGAATAATAAAAGCCCCTTCATCTATAAGAAAATACGAGACGGTAACCGCTCCTAATAAAAGCGCTGCGGATATAATCCCGTATATAAAAAACGGGGGTATTGATATTTTTATTTTGGGCTTCTTTTCAGAACCAGGCATAGTCTAAAAATACAATACAAAAACTTAAAACTCAAAATTAAAACCTGCCCTGCCGATCAGGCGGGTTTAAAGACCATAACTTAAAATTTTTAAATTTTAGAAACTTGGATTCCCGGTCAAGCCGGGAATGACAAAAAATGTTCGATTCCCCGAAATTTGAGTTTTGCTTGTAGCCCTACGGGGAATCCCATCGACTCGATTTTTCGCCGACGCTCAAAATCGGTCTCCGGCCGCGCCTCCCTCGATTTTTCTGCTGAAAAATCATCGGTCCGGCGTTCGATTCCCCGAAATTTGAGTTTTGCTTGTAGCCCTACGGGGAATCGAACCCCGGTTTTCAGGATGAGAACCTGATGTCCTGACCACTAGACGATAGGGCCTTACAAGAGAGGATTTTATATTAGAAACCGGCTAATTTCAATTTATTCCTTCAGCCAATTGCCATATTGCCTCACTAATAGCTTACCGGCTTTTTCCGGATATTTCATAATTGCCTTTACGGCGTGTTCCATTCTTACAGACTGGGATCCTTTAATTAAAACAATATCTCCTTCTCTAATTATTTTTTTAAGAGCTTCACCGGTTTTAACGGAGGAGTCAAACCACATTGTTTTTTTACCTCCCTTCTCCGCTTCAGAAACAATAATTTTTCCTTCTTCGCCTACACCGATAATAATATCAGCAAAAGATCCGGCCATTTTTCCGACAAGGCTGTGAGCTTCATCTGAATATTTGCCTAATTCTTTCATACCTCCAAGAGCAACTATTTTTCTCCCAATAATTCCGGAAAGGCTTTTAAGCGCTGACAGCGCTTCTTCTACCGCTTTAGGAGAGGCGTTATAAGTATCATCTATTATCCAAGAATTATTAATTCCCTCGATAATATTAGCTCTGCCAGAAAGAGGGTTATATTCGGATATAGCGCCGGCAGATTCGATAAAATTAGCTCCAAAAATAGATCCGCATGCTACGGCAGCAGCTCCTGCGTAGCCCTGCGCCTTGCCGATAGTGCCAGGAATTACTACCGGGACAGACTTTCCAACTGTTTCAAGCTTAAATGATATTCCTATCGGAACACCTTCAGACAACCTGTTTGAAAATTGAGCAACTTTAAAATCCGCTTCAGGGTTAAAACCAAAAAAGATAGTGTCCCTATCAAGGCCTTCGGCCATTTTAGAAACAAGTTCGTCATCGGCATTAAGTACTGCCGTTCCGTTTTGTTTCAACAATTTAAGAAGCGCGCTTTTTTCCTTAGCAACTTCTTCAATTGAAGCGTAAAACTCAATATGGACGGGAATATCCGATATGCCGGTAATAATAGCTACGTCAGGACGAGCAATACGGCCTAAATACTTGATATCTCCCGGCTTATCGGCGCCGTATTCAAGAATGAGAATATCGGGATAATCAACTTTAAAAAGCCAGACATAAAAACCTTTAAGAATCGCTTTCAGCCAAAAAATAGCGCCACCTGTTTTCTTAAAATCTCCTATTATAGAAAGAGGAAAACCAAGTTCATTATTAAAATTACCCCTGCTTCGCCTTACTTTTTTTCTACCTGAAGAAAGAACGGCAAAAACAGCTTCTTTTGTAGAGCTTTTGCCAAAACTTCCAGTAATACCCACTATTTTAGGCTTATATTTGCTTATTATTCCTCTAGCTAAAAAAGCAAGGATACCAGCGAGCGCTTTTTTCATAGTTTATCTGATGTTATCAGGAGCCACACCATAATACGACAATATAAACTCGGCAAGCTCTTTAAAAGGAGGAATTACACTTGCCCCTGCCAAAGGATTCCCTTCCGGCTCATCAATTCTTACAAGAATGGAAAATTTAGGATCATAGGCAGGCGCAAAACCGATAAAGGTATTTATATAACTATCTTTATATCCGCCCTTATCAAAGTCCGGAACCATCGCCGTACCGGTTTTCCCCGCAACATCATAACCTTTAATATCAGCCAATACATTAATCTTAACAGCAGAAACCATCATATTGGTTATCGTTTTTGCCGTCTCGGCTGATATAGGCCTTCCTTCTTCCCTGCTTTCGCCTACTGTTAAACGAGGAGCCATCATTATTCCATTATTAGCTATCGAATTAACGGCAGTAAGCATTCTGATGGGAGATACGGATATACCTTGCCCATATGAAGCAGTGGCATAGTTTATATCTCTTCCGTTTATAAGAGGCTTTATACTGCCGATAACTTCTCCGGGGAGATCTATGCCCGTAGCCTTATCAAAACCGAATTTTTCAATATAACTCAAAAATTTTTCTTTACCGGTCTCTTTAGCTGCAAAAGCGGCGCCTAAGTTTAGCGAATGTTCTATCACCTCTGTCATTGTTGTTCTGCCATACGCCTTATGATCCCAGTTTTTTATAGTTCTGCTATTTATAGTTAAAGAACCAGTATCTTCGTATACAGTGTCGGGCGTAACGCTGCCAGAGTCGATAGCAGCCGCCATAGTTATTAGCTTAAAGACAGATCCCGGCTCGTAAATCCTCTGAACATTCGGGTTAACATAGTCAGACATTTTAGCAGAACCATAGTTATTAGGATCAAAGGAGGGAGAGCCAGCCATAGCTTTAATCTCTCCTGTTTTAGGATTAGAAACTATAATCATCCCCCCTTTGGCATTAAATTGAGAAACTGCATCGGAAATTATTTTTTCAGCGCGCGCTTGGATTATCTGATCTATAGTAAGATACACGTCTTGCCCGTCTGTCGGAGCAACAAAAGAATCGCCGGAAGCTTCGCCCGCTTTCCCGGAAAGTTTGCCTTCATAAAAAGCTTCAATTCCATATTGCCCTTCGTCGCCAGAAACAAACCCAAGCACATGAGAAGCCATACTATTATATGGATAATATCTTTTTGGTTTTTGACCCACGTAGAGCCCTGGAATATCAAGTTCTTTCACTTTAGATACTTTTTCTTCGGGAATTACTTTAGCAAGCTCTTCAAAAGGGTCATCAGGCTTGTCTAATTTAGCAATTAAGTCCTCTGCGGGAATATCTAACACATCCTCTATCTTGAAGGCTGTTTCTTTAAGATCTATTCCCGCTTTTGCCATTTCTTCAGGGACGCAATAGACAAACGGATAATCTTTTTTAACAGCAACCGGTATTGGCGTATTGTTTTTATCCATCATAAATATATTTCCCCTTGCCGGATCGAGCGATCTGCCTAATATCTGGGATGCTGCTTGCGCAGCATAAAAATCCCCCTTCCTTATCTGGAGGTTATAAAAACGAAACGCCAGCGACCCATAAAGAGCGCTAAATAAAACTACGACTGCAACAAAGCGAAAACCCATTGAGGATTATTATCTTCAACAAGACCTTTCTCTTCAGCAATAACTTCAAGTATCTGCGGGTCGGTCATTCTGAAAACTTCGTTGTTAAGCTCGGCATTCTTTGTTTTTTCCTCATTGATAATTTCTTCAAGCGAGGAAATATCATGTTTCAGGACAACTGTTTTAGCATAAATACATCCGCAAGAGGCAACTGAAAGCACAAGAGCTATTCCTAATGAGGCGAACACCCATGTCCATACTACTTCTTTCTTTTGTTTGTTAGGTTTTACAATAGTCATTTTAGTTCATTGTTGCCGATCTTAGTTTTGCCGACCTGGCTCTAGGATTATTTTTTATTTCTGAAAGCGAAGGGGTTAAGGGTTTTTTGTTTAGGATATTTATAACTCCTTCTCTCGCCATTTCTTTAAATTTGTTCTTAACTATCCTGTCTTCAAGCGATTGGAAAGTTATTATCGCCACTTTGCCGTTAGGCTTCAGTATTTGAGGCAAAGATGATATGACTTGGTCCAACCCTTCAAGCTCGTTATTAATATATATCCTGAAAGCAAGGAATGTTCTTGTTGCCGGATGTATTCTTCCTCGCTCGTAATTCAGAGGCACGGCAGAACGGATAACTTCTACCAATTCGCCCGTTGTCCCTATCGGCCTTTTTCGCTCCGCCTTCCAGATTGCTTCCGCTATGCGCCCGGCATATCTTTCTCCGGTAATCGCAATTATTTCTTTTATTTTTTTCTTGCTTAGAGAAGGCAGAACCTTATAAAGGGGTTCTGTTTCATCGCTGTAAGTCATAAGAAGAGGCTCGTCTTCAATAAAGGAAAAACCCCTATCTCCGCTTAATTGATTAGAAGAAAAGCCAAGGTCTAAAAGAAGGCTGTCTGCCTTAGGTAAATTTTTATCAGCAAGGATATCGGGAATATCGGTAAAATTAGCGTTAGCGAGAACAATTTTTATTTCTTCGCTAGAAATATTTGCTTTTTTAATAGCAGAAGGATCTCTGTCTATAGCAAGCAAAATTCCTTTTGGAGCAATACTTTTAGCTATTTCGGAAGAATGTCCGCCGCCGCCGAAAGTTCCGTCTATTACAAAATCTCCGGGCTTTAGAGCAAGCGCTTTCAATACCTCGCTCATCATGACGGGAATATGAATATTTCCTTCTTGTGCCAAATCTTTCTCCATCAGATTCCAAGCTCGCCCATTTTTTCGGCGATATCTTCCGACCTTGATTCGGTATCTTTCTTGTAGCCACTCCAAGATTTTTCATCCCATATTTCAGCTCTGTTATAGAGCCCGGCAATAACCACTTCTTTTTCCAATCCGGCATATTTTCGAAGATAGTCGGGGATAAGAATTCTTCCCTGTGAATCGATATTACAGTCTGCAGCGCCCGCAAGCATAAGACGGGAAAAAGCTCTGGAATTTGCCTGGGTTAGCGGAAGAGAAACTATTTTTTCCGCAAGTTTTTGCCATTCTTCTATAGAAAATAGAAAAAGGCATTTATCAAGCCCTCTTGTAATAATCGCTCCTCCGCTTAATTTATTTCTAAATTTGGCGGGAACAGCCATCCTGCCTTTAACATCCATATTATGTGTGTATTCTCCGATAAACATATTCAACACTTTTCTCCACTTTTCCCCACTGTGTTTAAATTATAGCCCACCAAGCATACAGGGTCAAAGCAAAAACCTGCTTAAAAAAGCAGGTTTTAAAAGGTTTTTATCCGGTGGGGAAAACTTATCCACAAAACAAACACTTTCTCAAATCATAACTCACAAATCCCAATCAAAATCCAACTATAAAAGCTAATAATTAAGCCTAAATAAGGCCTTTTTTTATTTTTTCCCTTATGTTCGCCACGTATTTATTAAAGTAATGAACATTATGGAAAGAAAGAAGCCTTAATCCCGTAATTTCATGGGCACGCACTAGATGAGATAAATACCCTTTCGTATGCTCCCGACAGACAAAACAGCTACATTCTGGGTCTAGAGACTCTTTTGACGCTTTTCCTTTAAGGTATTTTGTTTTAGTAAGATCTATCTTTCCTTTTGATGTAAAAGCATTTCCGTGACGGGCATAATGCGTCGGAACAGTGCAATCAAAAGTATCTATCCCCGATTTTATTATTTTTTCCATATCTTCCAAGTAGCCAATACCTAAAAGATGGCGCGGCTTGTTTTCCGAAAGCTCTTCAGTAACCCACTTAATCATTTTGACCATTTGTTTTTTATCTCCGCCGAATTCTCCGCCAATACCAAAACCATCAAAGGGACGAGATGCAATAAATTTGGCGCTTTCAACGCGCAAATCTTTATATTTTCCTCCCTGAACTATGCCGTAAAGGGCTTGATTAGACTTCTTAACGCCTAAACAGATATCCGCCCAGCGGTGGGTTTTTTTGAGCGATTCGGCAGTATATTCTTTTGTTGCGGTGGGGGCAGTACACTCGTCAAAAGCAAATATGATATCGGCGCCGATTTTTTCCTGTATCTTTATAGATTCTTTCGGGCCCATAAATATTTTTGAACCATCTACATAAGAGGTAAACTCAACCCCTTCTTCGGTTATTTTTAAAAGTTTGGGCTGGGAACCTTTTTTGATGAATTCTTCCGGTTTAATTTTTTCAACTTTGCTTACGCCGTGATCCCTGCCAAAACCAAGACTGAAAACTTGAAAGCCTCCCGAGTCGGTCATTATGGGAATTTTTATATTAGCGAATTTATTTATGCCTCCATGGTCTTTTAATAGTTTTTCCCCAGGTTTTAAATGAAGGTGAAAAGTGTTCGCAATAAGCATTTGCGAGCCTGCGCTTATTATCTCGTCAGAAGATAAAGTTTTAACTGTTGCTTGAGTAGCTACCGGAACAAAACAAGGAGTTTCTACTTCTCCGTGAGGCGTTTTAAGAACGCCCAGGCGGGCGTTCGATTTATCGGATTTTTTTAATATCTTAAATTCGATCATTACTCCGATAATATTTTTTCAAGCGGAGGAACTAGCTGTTTTTTACGGGACATAAGGCCTTTAATGTAAGTTTTGTTATTTTCCGTTCTTACAGAGAAAGCTTTCTCGATAATATTCTTATCTCCCGAAAATAAAAGCTTGCTTCCTTCATTCATAATGTCAGTTATTGCCATTATTGCCATCTCATATTTGTTTTCTTTCATTTTATTCAATAGAGCAATAATATCATCTTCTATATTCTCAATAACAGAAATATCGGGCAATTCTACCTGACCGATGCCTATTTTTTTTCCGCCCATATTGAATTCTTTAAAATCCCCTTCAACGATATCGGAAACAGACCTACCAGAAATATCAGCTCCCGCTTTTTTTATTTCTACTCCAAATTCCTCGATATTGCCTATTCCCGCAATAGAAGCTAATTCTTCGGCTATTTTTTTATCATCTTCCGTGGTAGTCGGCGACTTGAAAACAACTGTATCAGAAAGTATTCCGGAAAGAAGGATCCCGGCAAGAGAAGCGTCAGCTCTAATTTTTTCCATATATAACTTAGCTATTATAGAGCTTGTAGCTCCCAAAGGTTCAGCGTGAAAAAATAGCGGAGCGAGAGAAGAAAAATTTATTTTATGATGATCGAGAACGCCGACTATCTCTGCGCTATCCCAGCCATCGGCAATCTGCGTATTCTCGTTGTGATCAACGAGAAAAACTTGTTTCCCGGAAATATTTTCAAGTTTTTCCGGCACGGAAACTCCAAATTTCTTTAAAATGAAATCTGTTTCTTTATTTATATCCCCTGCTATAGCCGGCTTATAATCCATTATTTTAGCGCAGGCTATTGCTGATACGACGCTATCCGTATCGGGATTTTTGTGTCCGATAACATATATATCTTTCATATTCCAATATATTAAGGCCTTCGCCTTATGTATTCAAGAAAAAAACGCCCTTATAGGGCGTTTTCTTTTATAAAGCTGTCCGGAGAAAACTCAACTTTAACAGCTTTTTCAGTATTGTTTTCTAACCTCTCTTTCATTAAAGAGGCTACCTCTTTAAGGTTATTTTTCTTAGCGGAAATTTCTGAAGTAAGAATAACAGTTACTTTCTGCCCTTCCATATTAACATCAGAGAGATAGATGTTGGGAAAATTAACCGAGTCAGAACATAGCAGCCCTTCCACCTTATTTTTAATAGTATCTCTAACCAAACCTTCCGAACAGCCTTCTAAACTATCCATACAAACACTTCCTTCCTTTTGGTATCTTTTTATTTTAAGATCCTAAGCCGACCTTAAAACAAATAAAAAAACAGGTCAATAGACCTGTTTTTTTGCTAAAAATTGAAATATTTCAACCAACGGTCATAAAGCTCCTTGGTAGCAATAATATCGCGCGTGTTATATCGGGCAATATCGATAAATTTTCCATTATTAAAACATTCGCTAACATCTTCTCCTTTAACATCCCCTTCTTTAGGGCTCTCTATGCCGAAAGCGCGGCACCACATATGAAGATTGCCATGAGAAAATCTCGAAGCCCCATAGAAAGACAACTGATCATAGAGGTCGGTATGCTTTATCATTCCAAACCTCCCATACCTGTCAGGCATAATATCTACTGACGGGCGGATTCCGTTGAAGGCTGAACGGGCTATTATAAACGGCGCGTCAAAACCCCTGCTGTTAAAACCGATAAGCTCTGATGTTCCTTTCATTAATTCCCAAAATTGGGCAAGCATATCCGCCTCGGACATAGGCTTAAGCCGTATCCCTTTTTCTTCAGTTTCCTTAATATCTGCGCCGGGAGCCTGAAAGTACACAGCCCCTTTCATAGTTTCAGCATCAAGAACGCCAATTGCCGCTATTTCCGCAGTAAGAGGAGAAAGAGCAAATCCGCTTTCAACGTCCGTTAGCAATTCGCCATATTCTTCTTCAGTTAATGCCTCTTTTTTAATGCGCTTAGTGACGGCGCTTTTAGTTGTTTCGTCCATATCGGACAATTTTTCTCCGACAGTTTCTATATCAAAAACTAGTTTAGCCATATAAGTATAATAAAATTACAAAATCCAAATAACAAATTTCAAAAACAGAGATAAAAATTATTTTTTATTTTCTTTGTAATATTTCTTCCCTTTCAGTTTTTCCGGAAGATAGTCTTGGTCAACTTTATTCTTATAATCGGGATTATATTTATAACCTTTTCCATAACCGATATTTTTCATCAGCTTGGTCGAAGCGTTTCTTAAGTGGAGAGGTACCGGTTCGTGGGGCATATTTTTAATATCGTTTTGCACTTCGCTGTAAGCCGTATATAAAGCGTTGCTCTTTGGACACTTTGCCATATAAACAACCGCTTGGGCTAGATTAACTCCGCATTCAGGCATACCGATGAAACGGCAGGCATCATATGCCGCTACTGCTTGCGTGAGAGCAGCGGGATTAGCAATACCAATATCTTCCGAAGCAAAACGGACTATCCTGCGGGCAATATAGAGCGGATCCTCCCCTGCTTCAAGCATGCGCCCAAGCCAGTAGAGAGAAGCATCGGCATCTGAACCGCGCATAGACTTATGCAAAGCTGAAATAATATTATAATGCTCTTCGCCGGCACGGTCGTAAAGAAGATGGTTCTTTTGGAAAGATTCCTTAATTATGCCTTCGTCTATTTTAATAATTCCTTTTTTATCCGGTTTGGATGATTTTACGGAAAGCTCAAAGGCATTAAGAGCTGAACGGGCATCGCCATTTGCCATCTCTGCCAAAAAATTGATGCTATCCGATGAAATCTTTATTTTTTTATTGCCTAACCCTTTTTCTTTATCTGAAATTACTTTTTTAATAATGCCGGCAATATCATCGGACCCGAGAGCTTTAAGCACAAAAACTCTGCACCTCGAAAGCAAAGCGGAATTAACTTCAAAAGAAGGATTTTCTGTTGTCGCTCCGATGAGGGTTATTGTTCCATTCTCGACATACGGCAAAAAAGCATCCTGCTGGGATTTATTAAACCTATGTATTTCATCGATAAAGAATATCGTCCTTATGCCTTTGGCGCGTAATCGTTCGTCCGCGTGAGCGATGATAGCGCGAACTTCTTTAACGCCGCCTGTTGTTGCTGAAAATTCCACAAAAACAGAACTCGTCATTTTAGCTATAATCTTTGCAAGAGTGGTTTTACCGCATCCTGGCGGGCCCCAGAATATCATTGAAGGAACTTCGTCTTTTTCTATGGCGGAACGAAGCATTTTTCCCTTTCCGATAAGAGCTGTCTGGCCAAAAAATTCTTCTAGAGATTCCGGCCGCATACGATCCGCAAGCGGAGCAGCTGACTTAACATTTCCTTTATTTTCTTCAAAAAGAGGCATTTATGCCCGTATTGTACCGCTCCGGAAGATAATAAAAAACCCTTTGAACCAATCAGCTCAAAGGGAAAAATTTTTACCATCCATAACCGCACTCTTCCGGTCCAAGTTCTCCGTCTGACAATATTTCTCTCCAATAAAAAAAATTAGAAACGCGACCATTACAACAGTCATTTCCCCTTGTAATTTTTACCTTGCGTCCGCTTGGGTGAGTTACTGCCTGCCCAACCTCTAATCGAGGACCCCCAAGTATTTTTCTGGTTAATTCTCTGCATTCCTCTCTGATACGCTCCTCATTATTCATATAACCGCTTCCTTTCTTAATATTTTTAAGAACCTTATGCGTGAAATATCGGCTCTTAATGAAAATTTGTCAACTATAAAACACCTCGATAAGAGGTGTTTTAAAAATTGTCAGCAATACAAAATCTATTTAACGCACCTGAATCCTATCTGAATATCATTTGCCGATGTGCTGCTCTGGTTCGTAAAAACGCTGTAAATACCAATGGATGCCAGCGAGTTTAAGGCGCCTCCTCCGCGGACAAGAACCGTTCCAGGAGGGCGGCTGCCGCTTCCGTCTGTAAGTATAGAACCTACCCCTTGGTCAGAATTCCATTCTGAATCCGATGCTCCGATTGTCGCGAATGGAATACTGCCGTAGTCCGTTATATACGGTTCCTTAGTCGTTCCATACTCGCAGTAATACAAAAATACAAACCGGAAGTCGTCGATGTACATGAAGGAATAGTTATCTGCGTCTTGTCGTCTAACATAGTGCGCATAACATGCTCAAATACGCTACCCGCCAGATCCCAGACAACAGCGCCATTCGTAAGCGTATTTGTCCTTCTATAAGGGCCAGTGGTGGTGTCTACTCCAAAGTACCCTTCCTTGTCAGAACCGCTCGCTTGGAGATCGACAGTATGCCCGCCAGTATTTCCCGCATATAGGTAACCCTCGCCGACCGATCCTCCGCTCCAGTTGTTTTTAACCGATTCAACATTCCTCGCAAGCGTCATATATTCTTCGTTTGTCATAAGATGCGCCCCCAGGCTCTGGCAATAAGACTTAGCCTGATCGTGAGAGATAAATGATATAGGGTAGCCTTTCGGAGCGGAAGCGACATATCTCCCGTTCGCACTAGTGCATGGCGCGTCTCTGTTGCTGTAAAAAAACGCCAAATGAGGATCTGTGATCGGCTGGTTGGTTGCAGACGATACGCACTTCGCCTCATATTTCATCGTCCAAAAATCAGAAGTGCCGAAATGAGAATTTCCCGGAACTTTTATCCAATTATCTTGCGTCGTGTAAGGAGATAAAGAAAGATTATTTCCCTTCTCGTACCTGGTCGAAGACCCCCCATCTTCACCTCCTGTCGGTTGAAATTTAACCGATTCAAATAGCGCTTGAACCTCATATTTTTTATCAGAGGAAACATATTGATAAAAATTATTTATATCATTTTTAGGGTCCAGCGGCAGATAAGAAAGAGGAGATCCGCCGTTTATCGTAGTGAAATCCACTGGAATCCATCCATCTCCGTTTATTTTTGTAAGATCAGAGGGAGAAACACACCGATACGCCCATCCTGACGGAAGAACAGGAAGTCCTGATATTCCGGAACAATCTTCATTCACATCCGGCAGAGATATAAAGACAAAATTTTCATCGCCTAGATTAGGATCTGTTTTATCAACAATTAAAATATCTACCGCTGAAGCAATAGATTTTATGTCTGATATTCTTTTTGAATCCCTTGATTGGCTTACCAGTTCCGCAGGATTTAATACAATAACAACAGCTGCAGCAAGAACCGCCAGGATAGCAATAACTATTAAGAGCTCTACCAGAGTAAAAGAGCGCTCTCCTTCATCGCGAAACTTTACGTTTAACATTTTTTAGATTATATCACAGCAGTCGCGTACAAATGGCGCGCCGTGAGGCGCGCTATGATTGATATTTTGTTATCTGTTTAGATCTTCAAGCAGGGAGGCGAGATTTAAACTATATGTATCGCATATCATCCCTATTGTAAGCTTGTCCATTTCCATTGCCGCCATAGGACAGGTCGGACAAGGAACTCCATGCCTTCCAAGCGCTTCTGCGGCACCTTCTGTTTTCATTATCTCTCCAAGAGTCGAATCTTTCGTAAATTTATCCATAGGGATTTTTTAACATAAAAAAAAGCCTCCGTGAAGGGAGGCTTTTGCTTGAAGGAAGTCATATATCAATAAATTCCTTCTCTTAAGATTCGACGTACTACTTTTTCAATCGCCGGGATAATGCTTGTCCATTTGGCGAAATATGATTTTTCCACCTCTATATAATTACCGTTACGGCGAACTTTTGAAACGCCGTCAATCATAAGAATAGATGCGGTAGCATCAAAATAATCTTCGTTTTGATCGTCAAGAGATATAAAACCGCTATCTTTGCCTAAAGAAAAAGGCGTAGGTATAGATTTGTTAAGATCTCCGTCACCGCCAGTATCTTTCTTATACTGTTTTAAGCTAAAAGAAGGGTCAAACCTGTTAATAATATGCCTTGCGCATTCGCTTATGAATTTAATATCTTCTTCCTCGCAAAGTTCAAGTTCAATGCTGTAAGGCATTACTTTGACCTTCTTTACCGATGGAATTGCGTTTACAAGCGATGATATTGCTTTTGGCAAGTATGTTCCGTCGCTTTCATAGATAATTTCTTTAGCTGTAGAGATCATTTCCGAGAGATAAATAGTCGCTTTCTTTTCGTCGCCGTTTCTTAAAACTCTTAATTTCATCAAACACACTCCTTATATATTTTTTAAAGATATCGCCTTTTTAACACAAATAAGTTTTATTGTCAATTCTACTTATCCTGAAAGAATTAAACTTTAGAATCCTGCAATACGTGCTCCGTTATAAATATAAACCTCCTTGTGCGCCTTGGAAGAATCGAACTTCCGACTTCTCCGATGTGAACGGAGCGCTCTAACCACTGAGCTAAAAGCGCCTGATATAAGCCGAATAATACATTAAAAAACAGCGCTTTTGAAGCGCTGTTTTTTATAAGAAATAATAAAAATTTATTTAAGCTCGACTTTAGCGCCGGCTTCTTCAAGCTTCTTTTTAATTTCTTCAGCCTCTTCTTTTTTGACGCCTTCCTTAACTGGCTTAGGAGCTCCGTCAACGAGATCTTTAGCTTCCTTAAGTCCCAATTCAGTGACTTCTCGGACAGCTTTGATAACATTGATCTTTTGGGCTCCGGCATCGCTCAAGATAACATCAAAGGAATCTTTTTCTTCTTCAGCAGCTCCCGCACCAGCTCCGGCACCAACGGCCATAGCAGAAGCAGAAACGCCAAATTTTTCCTCAAGAGCCTTAACCAGTTCAGAAAGTTCAACAACTGATAAGGCTTCTATCTTTGAAATTATGTCTTCGAATTTTTCCATTGTTATTTGTATTTTTATTTTTACCCTCCAAAATTTTTTAAATAAAAACTTGGGAGAATTAATTTAAGCAATTTTTGACGCCCTTTCTTTAAGTACAAACATAAACGAGCGGATGGGAGCAGATACCATGCCGACAAGCTGTCCAAGGAGAACTTCCTTTGAAGGCAGCTTACCAAGAGCAATAACCTCCTCCGCCGGAACAAACCTCTTTTCCTCAAGATTATATCCGCCTAGTATGGTAGCCGATTCAAATTTATAAGTCGGCCCAGCTATAGCGAAAATTTCATCTTCAGAAAGAATTGTTCCAACTTGAGATTCAAATGTTTCAGGATCAAAATCTATTCCCGCATTATCAAAAGCAATCCTTAAAAGTTTCTTTTTAATAACTTTAAGCTCACCCCCTACTTCGCGAATAGCTTTTCTGAAAGAATTAAGATCTCCAGTTTTAACGCCGGTAAAATCTATAAAGATAATGGATCGGCTATTTTTGAGGTTTTCGGCCTCATTTTTAATTATTTCCTTCTTTTGCTCTTTTGTGAGCATAATCGCTTATTTATTTGATTTCTTTTTCGACCTTTGAGCATCGCTACCTTAAATTGAGAGCAGTAACCCTTCGATTCCGCTTAAGGCAAGCCTCAAGCTCCACTCAGGGTTAAATTGCTTCGCAATTTAAAAAACTGCGGAAAGCCGCAGTTATGGAGAAGTTTTCCTCCGGCGGGCGCCTCTTTGGCATTATTTCGGAAATATTTCCGAGACCCAACCTTCTGCGGATGCTATGGAGATAATACAAAATAGAGCGCCGGCGGTCAACTTATTTTACAAGCGGGACAAATGAAAAACCGGGATATTCTTTTATATAAAATTCCGATACTGATATCTTATCCGCAACAACTAGCCTGCCTTTAACCGGCATAACTATTTTGCCGCCAACGGCAAGCGCTTTTTTCCATATTTCCGGCACTGAATCAGCCTCGGCAGCAGATACTATTTTATCAAAAATAGGCCATTCAGGCTCTATATCTAAAGCACTTCCATTCACGGCTATGACATTTCCGGAAGATATCAGCTTAAATTTTTCAAGATTGTCTTTAGCCCTATCGGCTATTTCTTTAATCCGCTCAACCGTAACCACTTTACCCTCTTCTCCTACGCAAGAGGAAAGCAGTGCTGCTTGCCACCCGGAACCAGTCCCCACATCAAGAATATTTTCCCCTCTCTTGGGACTTGCAAGGCTTAATATAAAAGATACGGTAAAAGGCTGGGAATTTGCCTGATCAAAACCTATAGACAAGGGCCTGTCCTCTCCCGCAAAAGCTTTTTGATCTTCCGGAAGAAATTCAGAGCGATCAAATTTTCGAAATGCTTTTTCTATTTCCGGAGAACCTATATGTCCGGAAGAAACAAGCTTATCGATTAATTGTTCATATTCTTTGCTCACAGTCATAAGTATATCAAAGCCCCGCATTTGCGGGGCTTTGGCTTATTAATTTACTTTTTCTTACCCGATTCTTTGTGGGTAGTGTGTTTTTTACAGGCTGCACAAAACTTATCAAGAGTTATTTTTCTTTCGACAAGTTTTTTATTTTTGCGGGTGTAATAATTGATGCGTCCGCAATCAGAACATTTCAGCCTTATTAGGTTTTCTGAATATTTAGATTTGGCCATGCGAGCTTAAATTTAGCCATATTTTGAAAAATTTGCAAATCAGAGGCTAAATCTTGAGCCAAAGGCGAGAATCGAACTCGCGACCTCTTTCTTACCAAGAAAGCGTTCTACCACTGAACTACTTTGGCGAGGAACTTAGTTATTTAAACTCAAAACGCCGATTATGACAAGCGTTTTATGCGTTCGAATCCCTTAAGAAAAAATCCTTGAGCCAGAGGAGGGATTCCCATCGACTCGATTTTTCGCCGTCGCTCAAAATCGGTCTCCGGCCGCGCCTCCCTCGATTTTTCTGCTGAAAAATCATCGGTCCGGCGTTCGAATCCCTTAAGAAAAAATCCTTGAGCCAGAGGAGGGATTCGAACCCACGGCCTGCTGTTTACAAAACAGCTGCTCTGCCACTGAGCTACTCTGGCAACAGAAAACTATACACGGAGTATATTAGCTAAAAAAAATCAAAAAGGAAAATAAAAAAATGCCAAGTCTTGGCGTCTTTAATAAAATCTGCTTAAATAAGGTGCGCGAATGGCTGTATTTTAAAAGCACAGGTGGTAGAGTGGTCAAATACAACAGACTGTAAATCTGTCGCCTTCGGGCTACGCAGGTTCGAATCCTGCCCTGTGCACTGCGTAATTTTAATTTTGTTTGTGTAAAAATATAAAATACCCCATATGGGGTGTTTTATATTTTTAACAGGAAAAATTTTACATCGGCAATCCGTTGCCGTCTTTTTTCGAGTCGGAACGGAAGGATTTTAATTTATTAGTTACTAAATTATCAGCCTTCATTATAGACACCTTTACTCTTCTTAATATTTTATGAAGGGTAAGGTTCATCGATTCGTCTAGCTTATCAAAAGGAATATGTTTGGCAATATTAGACATCTTATCTTTACGCGAAGAAAAAGCGGAAGATTCATCTTCTATTCTTGGCAAAGCTCTTGCAAGAAGCAATATAACCATGCCGAGACTGACAAACATTATAATTTCAAGAATAGAGCTATATAGCATATCTGCAATATTTCTCGATTTGAATATTCTCACCAAGCTTGGCAATCACTCCTTTGACGAGTTCCTCTATTGTCAGCTTTTGGTCCTTAATATATGGTTGCGCCATAAGATCTTCAACGCTTTCAGGGTCCATAGCTACAATTTGCATCGCAATTTCGTGCGCCAGTCCTTTAAAATCATCCGTGCGGGCAACAAAGTCTGTTTCACACCTTAAATCTAGCAATACTCCGACTTTTTCGTTGTGTATATAAGAAAAGATAATTCCGTCTCCAGTCGTTCTATCGGCTTTTTTTTCGGCTTTTATAAGACCTTTTTCTTGTATAATCTCGAGAGCTCTTTCCATATTGCCCTCGGCTTCTTCAAGAGCCCTTTTAGCATCCATAACTCCGGCGCCAGTTTTTTCTCTTAAATTTTTAATGTCTTCTGCAGTCATTTTAAAAAGTATTATTACGTGGGGGACCTTTTAATTATTACTCGGTTTTTAAAGCTTCATCAACCGGTTTTTCTGCTATTTTTTCTTTTTTCTTAATAGAGTTTTTTAAGTGGTTAAGTATAAGCTTGATACTTTCACCCAACCTATTATTAGCAGGTATAGGATAATCTACTGATTTGGGATCTGTGTCGGTGTTTATTATTGCCGCGACAGGTATGCCTAAAGAAGAAGCTTCTTTAGCTGCTATTATGTTTTCCGGCATATCAAGAACAAGCATAGCTCCAGGCATTTCAGTTAAATTCCTAATGCCTTCAAAAAGCAACTTCATCTTTTCAAGTTTTTTATCTATTAAGAGACGTTCTTTTTTAGTGTATTTTTCGAGCGCTCCGCTTTCCCTATCAGCTATAAGCTTGTTGTAATGCTTAATCCTGTTGCTTATAACCTTAAAATTAGTAAGAGTTCCTCCAAGCCACCTCTCATTAACGTAAGGCTGACCAGTCTCTTCGGCAATTTCTTTAGCAATACCCTTAGCAGCCGGCGAAGTGCCAACAATCAAAATTTGCTTGCCGTTCGAGGATACTTTGTTTAAAAATTCATTTACTTTAGAGATTTCTTTTATAGTGTTCTCTAAATTAATTATTTCTACCCCGCTTCTTGTCGCGAATATCCAGGGTTTCATTCCTGGGTGGGTTTTTTTCTTCATAAGGCCATATAACAGCCCCGCTTCGGCCATTTCTTGAAGCATTAGCACTTCTTCCGCTGAAAGCTCTAAATTAGCCGGTTCAGCTTGATTTTCGTTTGTTTTTTGCTGGGTAGTAGTCATAACGATACCGGGAAAGTATAAACTCCAAATATATCAAGTGTCAACGCTTAGACTCGTTATTTTTTCTCCATTCTTCTATCTTAATATGGCTTCCTTCAAGCAAAACTTTAGGTACAAGCCACTTCTTTCCTTTTTCCGAGATAATTACTTCCGGGCGCGTATATGCCGGATAAGAACCCTTTATGGACTCTAGAGATTCTTCTTTTCCTAAAACCCCGGGTACATAGCGGCTAATCGCTTCCGTAAGAACCATTGCAGGAAGCTCTCCTCCCGCAAGGATGTAATCCCCTATAGAAATAGTTTCATCAGCTATATATTTTTCAACGCGCTCATCAACGCCTTCATACCTGCCACATATCATTATCAGTCTGTCATATTTAGACAGCCGCTTAATATCCTTATCTTCCAACTTTTTGCCTCTAGGAGAAAAAAGAATAGTTCTCGATCTACCTTTTTCCCTACTTTTAATATTTTTAACCGCTCTATAAACCGGTTCTGCTTGAAGAACCATTCCCGGCCCTCCTCCATAAGGCCTGTCATCAACTTTTCTGTGCTTGTTTTTTGAAAATTTTCTAAGATCCCAGGTTTTTATCCTTATAAGCTTTTTTTTAATCGCCCGCTTAATGATCGATTCATTAAGATATGAATCGAGTATATCTGGAAATATGGTGATAATATCAAATTTTTTCATCTTTTATTTAATACCTTATAGACGAAACCCCCGTTAAATCGGGGGTTCGGTTCCGCCTGATAAGCGGATATTTATAGAGGAATTAATATTGCGAAGCTTCTTCTCCTCTTGCGGGAGCTCCTCCGGAACGGCTTCCGCCTTCCGGCTCTTCAATTTTAAGATTAACTCGAGCGTTGTTTTTGACGCCGACAATCCTTAAAAGAGAACGTATAGCTTTCGCTGTGCTTCCTTCTCGGCCAATTATTTGCCCCATATCTTGGGGATTAACCCTAAGAGAAAGCAGGACCCCCATTTCATCAATCTGTCTCGTAACTACAACATCTTCCGGATGATCAACGATAGACTTGATCAAAAACTCCAAAAAATCTTTATCTGTTGCGGGTGCTTGGTCCATTACTGAATATTTATTTTTTTAAATTTTTTATTTACGACCTTTTTCCTCTACTCCTGATTTCTTTATATAATCGGATGCCGTTTCAGTCGGTTTGGCACCGTTTTCAACCCAATAGGAGATTCTCTCGTTATTTAACTCAAACTTATTAGTATGGGGATCTACCCACCCAAGCTCTTCAATAAATTTGCTCTTAGCTTTAGAGCGCGCCTCGGCAACAACCATCCTGAAGGTGGCCTGCCCTTTTTTTCCTACTCTGCGAAGTCTGATAGATAACATAATTCAAGCTGAATGATAGTTAAAAAGAGGAATTGTGTCAATTATTACGACGCATAAAAGGCGATAATTAAGACAGCTTGAGAGACACTATCTTCGATGATCCGTCTTTACCCATTGTCACTCCATAAAGGGCATCGGCAGATTCCATTGTTGCGCGATTATGGGTAACGACAACAAATTGGCTTTTATCCTCAAATTTATCAAGCATTTCGCCGAATACGCGGGCATTGCGTTCATCTAAGGCAGCATCAACCTCGTCAAGAACGATAAATGGCGGAGGGCTTATGGATATAAGGCCAAAAAGGATAGCCGCGGATAAAAGACTCCTTTCTCCGCCAGACAATACTTCTAAGCCCTTAATTCTTTTTTTAGGAAGCGCTACTTCTATTTCGATACCAGCCCTTATTTCTTCATCTCCGAATACCCCGCTATTTGTCTCCTCTCCAGTTTCAGCAGCTTTAACATCATCAGCGACAGATCCTTCTGTCAGTACCGGTTCCTCCAGTTTTAAAAATACTTTTCCTCCTCCAAACATCATTTTAGAAAAAGAGGACAGTTCTTTGTTTATCTTATTTAAAGCGCCTGAAAATTCATGATGAATCTTATGGTCAAGTTCTTTTATAAGTTCTTTAAGATCGATAGAAGCCTTTTCTAGCTCATCAACTTGTTCCGATGTCGATGAAAACCTTTCCTCTACTTCTTCTGCTTCTTTGATAATAGATTCATCTATTTCGCCAATAGCAGAAAGTTCATTTCTTAGCCTGTAAATACGCTTTTCCGCGGAAGCACTATCAATTTTAACTTCGCTATCAGGAGCGGAAACAAATTCAGAGAACGACCTCCCCATTGCGGAAAGACGCTTATCTAATTCTTCTTTTTTATATTTTATTTTTTCTTCTTCAAAAAGAATTCTCTCAAGATTGTCTTCAACAGCATCAATTTCGCTTTTCTTTGATTCGACAGCTTTAAGGGCGTTTCGGAAAGAAGAGTTAAATTTATCCATTTCCAATGTCAATTTTCTTTCAGCTATATCTAAATCATCTAAAGCCTTATTAAACTCCGCCATCTTATCGGCAATTTCCCTATCAGCCGAATTATCCTCTTTAGAAAAAGATTGCTTTAAGGCAACCTCTTTTTTTTCTTCAATATTGCTTATAAGGGAAATTATATCGGCAAGAATCTTTTTAAGAGATTCAATGGAAGTAGACTTCATAGCCGACAAAGCCAGATCCTTAATTTCTTTAATAAGAGTAAGCGGATCTGTTTGAGCGGAATTTTCTTCAACCGACATCGGCGCTGGCGCTGATTTAGGCGTAAAAGCCATGCGCTCATTAAAAAGCTCTCTTCTCTTTTCCCTTATTTCGGCGAGCTTCTTCTTAGCTTCCGGTTCAGATGAATCTATTTTTTTAAGAGATTCTTCCAGACCTTTCAATTCTTTTTTCTTGTCTGAAATTTCCTGCTTTAGAGCGGATATTTTAGGAGCGAATCCGCCTAAATCCTTGCTGATAATTTTCGCTTGGCTCCCATAATAAGCGTTTTCTAATTTAGATAATTCTTCCGCTATATTGTCTCTTTCGGAATATTTTCCTGCCTGTCTGCGAAGCATTCTAAGGTGAGGCTTTATTTCTTCAAGCATAGCTCTCGCCTTGTCTAAATTTATTTTGGTATTCCGCAGTTCTCTTTCGGCAGAATGCTTTTTAAGCAAAAATTCTTTTAGCCCGAGTATCTCTTCTATAAGAACCCTTCTTCCTGAAGGGGATGCTCTTAAAAAAGAATCGCTCTCTCCTTGGCTGATTATATTAAGCCCCCTCGCTCCCAGCTTGGAGCGAGCAAAAAAATCGATAAGATCCTTTAGCCTCATTTCTGATCCGTTAAGAAGAAATTTGGAATCGCCATCGCGATCGATTCTCCTCGTTATAACAACTTCGTTATAGTCTGTCGGAAAAAATCCGGAAGAATTATCAAAATACATGGAAGCTTGGGCAAACCCTGAACGGGCACGCTGTTCGGTTCCGGCAAAAATCAAGTCATTTGCTTTTGCTCCCCTTAAATTTTTTGCTTCTCTTTCGCCTAATATCCAGCGAATAGCATCGGTTATATTGGATTTTCCTGAACCATTGGGGCCGACTATGGCGGTTATGCCTTCGGGAAAATCTATAGTTATTTTAGAGGCAAAAGATTTAAAGCCTTGAAGTTCTAATTTCTTTAAAAACATGTTTAGTCTACGGATTTATGCGGATATAAAAATACACACGGATAAATGCGGATTACATTTTAAGTTTACTACAAAAACCATAAAGGGTGTTATTGATATTTATTATCCGTGGCGGATAACCATTACGTCGCCGTCTTCTACTACATATTCCTTGCCTTCCAGCCTTATCCATCCTTTTTTGCGCGCTTCTGGCCAGCTGCCTGCTTCTAGCAACTTTTCTGTACCGATAACTTCAGCACGAATGAATTTTTTTTCAAAGTCGCTATGTATAGCTCCTGCAGCTTGCGGAGCTTTAGATCCTTTCTCTACCGTCCAGGCGCGAGTTTCGTCTTCTCCGGTAGTAAAAAAACTGATAAGCCCGAGTATTTCATAGGCTTTTTTAATTAATTTATTTAAGTCTTCCGCTGAAGAAAGATCATATATTGTATATCCGGCATTAAGCTTGGATATTTTGTCTTTTAAAGAATCAGCTACATTTTCTTCCGTGCCGTTTAGGAGATATATTTGCGGCTTGGCGGTTAAGAGCTGCAATTCTTTAACTGCCGGATCATCAGTTATTCCTTCCCGGACATTGCGGGCAAGGAGGCCTTTTTCAAGACCAGTTTTTAATTCTTTAAAAGTTTCGATGTCCTTTATTTTTTGCTTATCTCCAGTGCGCGCTTCTTTTTCAAGAGAACCGGTTCTTTTATTAATGGTTTCAAGGTCCTTAAATATGAGCTCCATATTTATAATTTCTATATCACGTTCGGGATCTATGCCCTTGTCGTCAACATGGATGATGTTCTCATCTGTAAAACAGCGGACAACTTGGACTACCGCGTCTGTTTCCCTAATATGCGAAAGGAATTGATTGCCAAGCCCTTCGCCTTCAGAAGCTCCCTTAACAAGCCCGGCTATATCGTAAAATTCGACGACTGCAGGAATAGTTTTAGCGGAAGAACTCATTTCTGACAGTTTCTTTATCCTTTCATCAGGAACAGGGACAACTCCGACTGAAGGATCGATAGTGGCAAATGGGTAATTAGCGACTAAAACTTCTTTTTTAGTCAGCATTTTAAAAAGAGTGGACTTGCCGACATTCGGAAGCCCCACAATGCCAATTGATAGGTTCATATAAATAAGAATTTATCATCCGGAGAAAATAAAGACAAATAGAAACCATATAATAAAAGCCACGCTTATGATGCGCGGCCAGATTGCCCTATGCAATGCAATATATTAACCCTAATGCGAGCAAAAGCTTTTAATTTATTCGCATACATATCGCTACCAAGACTAATATCTTCTTTGAAGCCGTTAAAACCGCAATGTACCGCTTTGTCGTCAATAATTATCGTGACAAGATTTTCTTTTTTTAGCAGCGATTCATCCTCAAGATAGAGAGTGATCGCCTCACCCGTAATGCCTGCTGAAAATTTCTTATCTTCAGGAGCGTTGCGATTCAGCTCTTTTACCAACCCCTCAACGTATCCGAACATTTCTTTATCCGCTTCTTCGTCTTT